>JAABVA010005191.1_pt1 | contig 11875 bp, 9 predicted proteins | sample 5560331 | NCBI WGS metagenome assembly JAABVA01 (sample SAMN12812661, study PRJNA571458) | rock metagenome | isolation source: Antarctica rocks | place: Antarctica: Victoria Land, Mt New Zealand sud | collected 2016-01-07
CATGCCCTTCCACGCGCACGAGGTGCTCGAGGACGCGTGGAAGCAGACCGGCGAAGCGGAACGGGGCTTGTGGCGGGGGCTGGCGCAGCTGGCGGTAGGGCTCACGCACGCCATGCGGGGCAACGTCGTTGGAGCATGCTCGTTGTTGAACCGGGGGACGGAGAATATCGTGCCCTACACCGATCAGCCCCCGCACGACGTCGACGTTTCGGGACTGGTGCGGTGGGGCAGGGACCTGGCGGCGGGGCTGGCGGCCGGGACGGTCGGCGACGGCGCGCTTGCTGAGGTGCTCACGCTCCGGCGGAGGACCCCACCGTCGCGTTGATCGCGGCGACGAAAATCGCCGATGCAGTCGGCCCGTGGTGGTGCATGATAATCGGCAGCCAGTTGTTCAGCCGACATATGTATACCTTTCGCGAGGCCGCAGGTCTGATCCCACGCTGTGCACCCGGGAAACGGAGTCTATGGGCCCCGCCGAGCTCGAAGGGAGTGCGTTTCTTGGCGGAATCCGGCCGCTCGACCGTCCCGGACGGCGCGGCCTCCATCAGTGCCGCCCGGCTTACTGCACTCTTCGGGGTGCTCCTGGACGACGACTTCTCCGAGCAAGGCACTCTGCTGCACGAGCTGGCCGGCAAGTTCGGCGGCCTGCTCGACTGCGACGCGGTGGCCATCGACACCGTCAGTGCGGGGGTGGTGGTTTCCCGCGCCCGCTTCGGAATGGATGAGCGTGCGCCCGGGGAGCTCGCCGACGACGACGGAGTGCGCAGCGTGCTCCACGCCGGCAAAGTGATGGTGTACGAGGACCGCAGCTCGCTTCCTCCGGTGCTCGCCGCCCGGGACCTGCGTACCGGCATCCGGGTGCCCTTTCCGGAAGCGTCGGTGGTGCTGTCGCTCTACCGATGTAGGCCGGCGCCGTTCACGCCGGCCGAGACGGAGCTAGTGCTGGTGATGGGACGGGCGCTGATCTCTATGCTGCGCCGCGGGCAATTGGCTGGCCTCGCCGAGCACAGCGGTCGGGTGGGCGCGTGTCGCACCGAACGTGAGGTTCTCGAGGTCGCCGTCGAGGGCGTCCTGCCGCTGCTGGTAGCCGACGCTTGCGGGGTGGCGATCGTCGAGGACGGCATCGCTCGCTTCACCGTGCTGCGTGGGCCCGATGGCGATATCGATCCACGCGGCTTTCCCGTCGACCAGCTGGCCGCGGCCTCGGTGTTGCGGGACAAAAAGTTGTTGCACACCAAAAACATTCGAGCGGTCTCCGCCGATTGGGCCAGCTGGCCGGTACGCGCGGCCTTGATCGCGCCGGTCGAGGTGGAGGGCGTCATTGCGGCCTTGCTCGGCGCCTATCGCTGCACCAGCCGTGACTTCACCGCTGAGGACGAATACGTGCTGATGATGCTCGCCGGGCAGGTCGCAGCGGCCATGGCCAACACCCGTCTGGTGCAGCGCGCCGAGCGTCGTCGGAGCACCGCGGAGTCGTTGCGGGGACTGTCCGCGGCGCTGAACGGGACGCTCAACGTCGGTGAGGTCGCAGCAACGGGCTGCTCGGCAATGGTGCAGCACTCGGGTGCCGGTCGCGCGGCGCTGCTGCTGCTCGACGAGGATCAGCACCGGCTGCTGCCGGTGGCGGTCGATGATGCGGGGGCGACGCATTTCCTGCAGGCATTCCATGGTCCGCTGGGAACCATCACGGTGGGCGGCAGCCCGGCGCTTGCCCAGGCGTTGCTGGAGCGGCGGCCCGTCCTGGCCCCGGTGGGCCCGCAGCCATCGCCCGGCGACGCACGCTGGCTGCTCGTGCATCCGCTGACGGTTCACGACCGGCGGGTGGGTGCGGTGCTCCTGGAATGGGACGGGTTGACCCGGCCGACGCCACCCAAGGTGCTGAACACCATCGCCGACATGGCCGCCACCGCACTCGAGCACGCCCAGCTGTTCGAGCGCATCGAGCGCAGCGGCAAGCAACTGGCCGCCCTGCACGACGTGGCGGTGGCGATCAATGCCGAGGACGACATCGCATCGACGCTGACCCGCATCGTGGATTCGGCTCGTCAGCTGACCTCGGCGCAGGTAGCCCGGATCGGCCTCGTGAACGCCTCGGGTGATCGCTTCACCAACGTCGCCGTGTCCGGGGACCACACCTCGTTGCTGGGCTCGGGCGACACGCTGGAGAAGAGCGTCGGCGCTTGGGTCATCCGGCACGCGCAGTGCGCCTGGGTGCCGGATACGGCAGCCGGCGTCAGCGAGCCCCCGCAAGCCGCTGCCTGGATCCACGACCGCTCGCCCGGCTCCGCCGTTGCCGTCCCCATCCACGGTCGCGATGGCGCCGCGATGGGGTTCCTCGCTCTGCGGCACCCCCAGCCGTACTTCCTGATGCGCTCCTGCCTGTCCATCGTCGAGCGCTTTGCCACCGAGGTGGGGCTGGCCGTGGAGAACCACCGCGAGCTGGAGGCCCGCCGTTCGCTGGCCAGGCAGCTGCGTGAGCAGGCCTCCCGCGATCCGCTGACCGGCCTGACTAACCGCACGCACCTCTTGGAGGTCATCTCCAACGCGCTGACCACAGCGGCGAGGTCCCGGCGGACCCGCACCCTCGCCGTGCTCTTCCTCGACCTCGATCGGTTCAAGACGGTGAACGACAGTTTGGGACACGCCGCAGGCGATGAACTGCTCTGCGCGGTCGCCAGCCGCCTGCGCAAGGCTGTCCGCCCCGGTGACATGGTTGGTCGGCTCGGCGGCGACGAGTTCGTGGTGCTGCTGGAAGGGCTGCCGCGCAGCACTGCGGTGTCCGAGGCCGAGCACGTTGCCGATCGGATCCTGCGCGCCCTCGCCCAGCCGATGACCATCAGGCAGCGCCAGGTCTTCGTGTCGGCGAGCATCGGTCTGACGGTCGCCAGCGGCACGAACCGCGACGCCGACGACCTGCTGCGGGATGCCGACATCGCTATGTACCGCGCCAAGGCCGCCGGTAAGGCGCAGATCATCGCCTTCGAGCCGTCGATGAGCGTCGGCGGACTGCTGGACATGGAAAGCGACCTGCGCCAGGCGCTCGACGAGCAGTTGTTGCAGGTGCACTACCAGGTGATCGTGGAGCTCAGCACCGGCCAGCCGGTGGGCGTGGAAGCCCTGGCGCGGTGGCAACACCCGACGCTGGGTGCGGTGCCGCCCGTGGAGTTCGTGGCCCTCGCCGAGGAAACCGGGCTGGTCCGCCGCCTCGATCAGTGGGTGTTGGAGACGGCGCTGCGTGATCTCGGGCAACTCCACGAGCGGCTGCCCGCGATGGAACTGAACGTCAACCTGTCCGCGGTGCATCTGCACGAGCATGAGCTGCCGGCCCGCATCGCGAACGCGCTGCAAGCCAGTGGTGTACGGCCCGAGTTGCTCACCCTGGAGATCACCGAGACCGCAGCCATGTGGGATCCGAGCCGGACCCTGGTCAGTCTCACCGCTCTGCAGGCGCTGGGCATCGGCGTGGTCCTGGACGACTTCGGAACGGGGTATTCCAACTTCGGTCAGCTGAAGCGGTTTCCGCTGCGCGGTTGAAGATCGACCAGACCTTCGTCGAGCACCTCGACGTCGACCAGCAGGATGCGGCGATCGTGGCCGCGCTGATCACCCTCAGCGACTCGCTCGGCCTCGGCGTCATCGCCGAAGGCGTGGAGACCCGCGAGCAGCAATTGCGGCTGCTGGATCTCGGGTGTCGCCGCGGCCAGGGTTACCTGTTTTCCCGCCCGTTGCCCCTCGTGGAGCTGCTCGAGTTGCTGCCCGCCACGAACCAGCGCGGTTCCGCAGTGCGGTAGCGGCGTCCCGGTTGCCGACGATCGAGGGGTTCGTAGACTCATTGTCGTGACCTGAATCACAGGTAGCCCTTGCCCGTGCTGATCCGGGCAGCGACGCATACGCCAGCAACCAGCGAGGAGTGCCAGATGAAGACCAAGGCCGCAGTTGTCTACGAGACGGGCAAGCCCATCGAACTCGTCGAGCTGGACCTGGAAGGACCCAGGGACGGCGAGGTGCTCATCCGCTATACCCACGCCGGGCTCTGCCATTCCGATGTGCACATCTCCCACGGTGATCTGGAGGCGCGGCTGCCGATGGTGCTCGGCCACGAGGGGGCGGGCATCATCGAGGACGTGGGTCCCGGGGTGACCCGGGTCAAGCCGGGTGACCACGTGGTGTGTTCTTTCATCCCCAACTGCGGAGTCTGTCGCTGGTGTGCCACCGGTCAGCAAGCGATCTGCGACATGGGCGCGACGATCCTCGAGGGCTATCTGCCCGGCGAGCACTTTCCCTTCACCGGGCCGGGGGCGGAGAAGAACTACGGTGCGATGTGCATGCTCGGTACGTTCAGCCAGTACTCGACCATTCACCAGAACTCCGTGTGAAGGTCGACGACGACCTGCCCCTGGACAAGGCGGTGCTTGTGGGCTGCGGTGTGCCGACGGGCTGGGGTGCGGCGGTGAACGCGGCGGACGTCAAGCCGGGGGAGACCGTCATCGTGGTGGGCGTCGGGGGCATCGGCATCAACGCGGTGCAGGGCGCCCGTTTCGCCGGGGCCAAGAAGCTCATCGCGGTGGACCCGCTGGAGAACAAGCGGGAGAAGGCCATGGAGCTCGGCGCCACCCATGCCGTGCCCAGCGCGGCCGAGGCCGTGGAGCTCGCGCAGTCGATGACCAATGGCAACGGTGCGGACAAGACCATCGTCACGGCCGGCATCGTGACCGAGGAGATCGTCACCGACTCCTTCAACGCCACCGGCAAGGGCGGCACGATCGTGCTGATCGGACTGAACAAGCTGTCGGTGAACAACGTCAACCTGCCCGGATCGATGATGACGCTGTTCAAGAAGACGGTGAAGGGCAGCCTGTTCGGCGACTGCAATCCGACCACCGACATTCCGAAGATCCTCGGCATGTACCAGAGCGGAGATCTCAAGCTGGACGAGATCATCACCAGGACGTACACGCTCGACGAGGTCAACCAGGGTTACGACGACCTGCTCAGCGGCAAGAACGTTCGCGGCGTCATCGTGCACGAGCACGCGTGACCCAGGCGACCGGCTCGGCCGCGCTGCGCCCGGCCGCCCCGGTGTCCCACGCCGGGGTCGTCGGCAGGCAACGCGAGGTCGAGCTGCTGGTCGCCGCGTTGAATTGCGGAGCACACGTGCTGTTGGAAGGGCCGCCAGGCACCGGGAAGACCACGCTGCTCCGGGTGGTCGCCGAGGCGGAGGCGGTGCCCTTTGTGTTCGTCGAGGGCAACGCCGAGCTCACCCCCGCGCGTCTGGTCGGCCATTTCGATCCGGCGCAGGTGCTCACCGATGGCTACAGCCCCGACGTGTTCGTGGACGGTCCGCTGGTGCAGGCCTTGCGTACCGGGGCGCTGCTCTACGTCGAGGAGGCGAACCGGGTTCCGGAGGAGACGCTGAACGTGCTCATCACGGTGATGAGCGAGGCGGAGCTGCACGTTCCTCGGCTGGGGCAGGTACCCGCGGCGGAGGGCTTCCGCCTGGTCGCGGCGATGAATCCCTTCGACGCCGTCGGCACGGCGCGGATCTCCGCTGCCGTGTACGACCGGTGTTGCCGGATCACCATGGGATACCAGTCCGCCGCCGACGAGGCCGACATCGTGGACCTGCGGGCGCCGGCGGTGCCGGCGACCTGGCGGGCGGTGGTGGTGGAGCTGGTGCGGCGCAGCAGGGACCATCCGGATGTGCGGGTCGGCTCCTCGGTGCGCGGTTCGATCGACATTGCGCGCCTCGCGGTCTCGCTGAGTGCGTTGCGCGGCACGGCGGCGACCGACTGGCAGGTCGGCCTGGACGCGGCATTGGTCGCGCTGACCGGTCGGGTGCGCTTGCACGAGTCCTGCGCTCGGTCCCCGGAGGACGTGGTGCGCGAGCTGTACGAGGGCGTCTTCGGTGTGGAGCCGGCAGCCGACGCCGATTCCGCTGAGTCCACTGAGGATGGTGGTGCGCCGGGGGGAGCGTGAGCCCGCCGAGCGCGGGCAGCGAGCAGCAACGACCGCGTCGGGAGAGTGGGCAGCAGCAGCGCACCACACCCCGTGCGCAGCTATCCCGGCATCCCGGGTTTACGCAGGTCTCCCCGGAGGTTGGCGCGCTCGACGAAGAGGCCTTCGATCTCGCGTTAGGGGCGGACCCGGATGCCGCGCTAACCATGCTCGCCGAGATGGCGACGGCCACCGACGAACGGCTGCGTGCCGCGGCCCGGCGCTTGGCCGCGCGCATCGTGCTGGACCGAGCCCGCACGGGCGTCCCCCGCAGCAGCGGTGTGCGCCGGCTGCGCACGGTGGCCGCGGACCGGGGTGGGGATCTGGATGTCGATGCGTCGATGGACGCGGTGGTGCAGGCTCGGGCGCAGCGACGCGGTCCCGCACTGGCGGAGCTGCGGGCGCGGGACTGGGGACGTCCGGAGCTGGCCCTGTGCCTGCTGGTCGACAGCTCCGGTTCCATGGGCGGGGCGAGGCTGGCTGCCGCGGCGCTCACCGCCGGTGCGTGTGCCTGGCGGGCGCCGGGCGAGCATGCCGTGCTGTCCTTCGCCAGGGACGTTCAGGTGTTGCGGCCGATGGACTCTCAGCGGCCACCGGCGGGCGTGGTCGATGCGGTGCTGGCCCTGCGTGGGCATGGGGTGACTGCCCTGGCCGCCGCGCTACGGGCTGCCCAGGAACAGCTGGCGCGCAGTCGAGCCGATCGCCGCGTGGTGGTACTGCTCAGCGACTGCCGGGCGACCGACGAGGAGGACCCCGTGGGGGTGGCGCGCCGAATTCCGGAGCTGATCGTGCTGGCGCCTGCGGATGACGCGGAGCAGGCCGCCGAATTCGCCCGCCGCAGCGGGGCGCGATGGGCGCCGCTGGCCGGAGCCGCGCAGGCGCCTTCGGTGCTCGCCGAGCTGCTGGCCTGAGCGGACACGGGTATCAGCAGCCGTCTCAGAAGGGGCATGGTTCGTCTGCGTCCGGTGATGGACGTTCGCCGATCCGGGTGAGCCGCCGGACGACGGGTGGGTTCTCTTGCAGCTGTTTCAGGTCGAGGTGTGCTTGGCGGCGACGCCGCTCGTCCCGGATACGGGCTGCCTTGTTCTCAGCGCGCGTGGGTCGTCGCCCAGTTGCGTTGTCGGCCGTGGTGGCGTCGATGACCTGCGCAGGGTCGACGCCGAGGAGATCGAGGTAGCCGGCGTTGCGGGCGCGGTACTGGTGCCCGGTCGGGGCCGTCAGATCGATACTGCGGTCAGCGTTGTGGCGCTCGGACCAGGCCTCGGAATGCTTCAACCGGTGATGGTTGCGGCAGTACGGCTTCATCCCCGCAGCAGTGGTCTTGCCGCCCTGGGCCGGATCGTCGTGGTTGAACGGCGTGTCGTGGTCGAGATCAATATTCCAGGCGGGCGTGTCACAGTGCAGCCATTGGCACATGCCGCCGAGGATGCGAATCCAGGTGTCGCGCACCGTACCGGGCTGATAGACGTAGGCGGACCCCGGCAACGGTGTGCTCGTCGTCGCGTCAACGTCGGCCTCGGCTGCGTCCTCGGGAACGCGGACGGGACGGATGTCGGCACCAGCGGCGACCTCGCGCGCATGGTGGGCATCGATCAGTTCGTATCCGTCTAGGTAACCCGGTTCGTCGTCGGCGCCGTCCAGCGTGGAGTTGAGCATGATGAGATGGACCAACGGTTTGCGGGCCACCCGTGCGCTGGGATCGGTCGGTTGTTGGGCGCAGTCGTCGCGGCCGCAGGCGCAGGGCAGGTACGCAAGGCCGTCGACCAGAGCGTTGAGGGCATCGGCCTTGCCTTGTTCGAACGTTCTTGGGTCGTGCGGGCATCGGGACTGGGCTAGCTCCCGTAACCGCGTGTCGAGCTTGCGGCCGTCCTGCGCAGGCAATGAGCCGAAAAGGTTCACCGTGGCGTCCTCGGCTGCTGAGACTCCTACGTAGCGATCGCTCTTCGCGCGCCTGCGGCGCTCTCGTGCTCCGGCTGGGTCGAGGGTGCCGACGATGCGGGTGATGGCATTGGTCAGCGGTCGCCCCGTCAGCCCCGTTTCGTTCAAGCGGGCGGATGGGAGGATCTTTTCGAGCGCCTGCCGCTCCACCTCGTCGATCAGCTCTGGCGGGACATTGCGGGTCGCATCGTCAATCAGGGTGGCGCGGTACAAGTCGATGTCGCCGCGGGCCAGCGCCTGCCGCACTCGGGGCAACCGGTCACGCAAGGTGGTGGCGATGCTGATCAGCTTGCCGGCATGATGACGCGCCATTGTCAGCGCCGCCCCGATCTCGGACTCGGCGATCTCCACCCCTGTGGACGTCCACCCTCCGGTGCGTTCGTGCTCAGCAACGCGGCGATCGGCCAACTCCGCGATCATGGCCAGTTTGCGTTCGACCACCGCCGACTCGCACCGGTGCAGGTCCGCCATCAGCTCGACCAACTCGTCGGACGCCAGCGAAGCGGGTGACGGCACGTCCTTGCGCAGTTGCATCCAGGCCCCCGAATCGAACATGTGTTCGACTGTACCGCAGTGCGTCCGACTTGTATATGGATGCGTGGTCACGCTGGGTGTAGACCGCCATCGGCGTTCCAGGGGCTTCCTTCCAGCCGTCGCAAGCAATGCCGCGCCGCTGGTCGCGACGACGAGCTGCTTACCGGACGCCGGCTGCTATTGCTCGCTCGCGGATGCGGGTTGCCCGAGCCGTGCCCGGACGGCGATGCCGGCGCAGGCGACCACGGCGATGCCGCCGAGGATGGTGGTCCAGGTGAGCCGTTCATGCAGCAACAGCGCGGCCTAGCAGATGCTTATCACGGGGCTGGACGAGCTGGACCTGGCTGACCTGCGCCATCGGGCCGATCGCGAGTCCGCGATACCAGGCGAAGAAGCCGAGGAACATGCTCACCACGGCCAGATAGGCGAATGCAGCCCACTCGATCGGGGTGCCGCTCGGTGGTTGCTGGGCCATCGAAATGCCGGTGAGGACGATCATCAGCGGCGCGGAGAGCACGAGCGCCCAGGACACGGTCTGCCAGGAACCGAGCTCGCGGGCGAGGAGCCCGCCTTCCGCATAGCCGATCGCGGCCGCGACGACGGCACCGAACAGGAGCAGGTCAGACCAGTGCAGTTCGCTGAGCCCGCCGCCCTGCAACGCGGCGAACACGACGGCAGCGATCGCGCCCACGGTCGCCATGACCCAGAACGACATAGGAGGCCATTCGTGCCCGCGGAGCACGGCCATCACCGCCGTCGCGGCGGGCAGAAGGGCGATCACGACGGCACCGTGGCTGGCCGGTGCAGTGGTGAGGGCGAAAGAAGTCAGTACGGGGAAGCCCACGACCACGCCACCGGCGATGACCGCCGCGCGGACCCACTGGATGCCCCGGAGCAGCCGCTGTCTCGTCATCCCTAACGCCGCGGCCGCGAGCAGCGCAGCGACGACCGCACGGGCGGAGCCGACGAACAGCGGCGACATCCTGCCGCTCTCCACGGCGACACGGGTGAACGGGACGGTGAAGGAGAACGCCGCGACCCCGAGCAAGCCCCACCAGAGACCGGCCCGCGACGGGGATAGCGCTGGCGGCTCCGGGATAGTAGCGCTACTATTCACGGCATGTCCCACGATAGCAGTGCGCGGATCGTCGCGGGACTCCGTGAGTGGATAGCGGCGGCTTCGCCGGGTGCGAAGCTTCCGTCGACGCGGGTGCTGGTGGCGCAGTACGGGGCGAGCCCGGTCACGGTGCAGAAGGCGTTGGGAACGTTGACCTCGCACGGAATGGTGGAGAGCCGTCCCGGTGTAGGCACCTTCGTGCGCGCGATCCGCCTCGCCCGCCCGAACGACTACGGATGGCAGACCGCCGCGCTCGGGTCGCCGCAGAACCGAATCCCGCAACTGTCCACCGCGTTGCGTACCACGCCGAATGACGTGGTCGCGTTGCACGCGGGCTACCCGGATCGGGAGTTGCTGCCCGAGCGTCTGGTGCGTGCCGCGTTCACCCGCGCCGCCCGCAGTGATGCGGCCGTCAGCAGGTCCCCGACCGCGGGTCTCTCGGAACTGCAGGCGTGGTTCGCGAGCGAACTCGGCACGGCCGCCCCGGTCGGGGTCGCGCCGCCGGCGCCGAGCGATGCGGTCATCATCCCGGGAAGCCAGAGCGGGCTCAGTACCGCCTTCCGCGCACTGGTCGGCGCGGGTCGGCCGGTGCTGATGGAGTCACCCACCTACTGGGGTGCGATCCTCGCCGCCACCCAGATAGGCGTTCAGGTCGTGCCCGTGCCCAGCGGCATCCGTGGCCCGGACCCGGACGAGCTGGCCCGCGCGTTCCAGCGCACCGGGGCACGCGCCTTCTACGCCCAACCGAACTTCGCCAACCCCACCGGCGCGCAATGGCCGCCCGTCGTGGCCGATCAGGTGCTGGACACCGTGCGCCAGTACGGGGCGTTCCTGATCGAGGACGACTGGGCGCACGACTTCGGGATCACCGCCGACCCGGCACCCATTGCCGCGCGCGACGACAGCGGGCACGTCGTGTATCTGCGATCGCTGACCAAGAGCGTGTCCCCGGCCGTGCGCATCGCCGGGATCATCGCCCGCGGTCCCGCCCGCGAACGCATCCTCGCCCATGCCCAAGCCGAATCCATGTATGTCAGCGGCATGCTGCAGGCTGTCGCGCTCGACGTCGTCACCCAACCCGCCTGGCGGACCCACCTGCGCAACCTCCGCCACCAGCTGGTCGCCCGTCGAGACCTCCTCGCCGGAGCTCTCCGAGACCACGCCCCCACCGCGCACCTGGAAGCCGTGCCCCAGGGAGGGCTGAACCTCTGGGTGCGGCTGCCGGACACCACCGACCTGCCACGGCTCGTCCGGGACTGCGAAACCGTCGGAGTCATCATCGCCCCCGGCAACGAGTGGTTCCCTGCCGAACCTACCGGCCCCTACCTTCGGCTCAACTACTCCGGCCCGAACCCCGGGGCCTTCCCCGACGGGGCACGCATGATCGGCCAGGCACTCGCAGGTACCAACTGATATGGAGTGAACTCCTGTCAAGGGCATGACGAGGCGCCCATCCCGATAGCTCGGGGCGGGCGCCTCTTGCCTCTCTGCCGGGGGCTGGCGAGCGTGTCGTTGGCGACGCGCGGTCAGACTGATATGCGCGGGTTGGTAACCGCAGGACGGTGGTTCGGCTGGCGCGGGACCGCGTGTGTAGGATCGAGCGCCGGCTGCGAGCAGTCTGCGCATAGTTGGATCGCGGGTCGCTCCACGCGCTGTCGCCCAGCCCGGAATGGGCAGCGAAGCAGTCGGTGGGGTCAGTCGTCCATCGCGGCCAGGGACCAGCACCAGCCGGCCAGTTCGCGGGCGATGGCGACGTTGGCGATGGTGTGTCGCTTGCGGCGCTCGATGACCCGCCTGGGACAGCCAGGCGGCCGCGCCGGGTTCGGCAAATGGCGGTTACAGTGGTCCGCGCCCAGGCGCTGAGGCCGATGCGCGCGGAGGCGGCGGGCATGGTCCAAACGTTGTGGGCCGCCCGGGGGCGAGACGAACTGATGGACGTCGTCGCCGAGGTCGAGGCATTGAAGGCGACCCAACGCTGTGGAGCTCGCCGTGGTGCGCGAGTTGGAGGCTACCGGCGCGGTGAAGGGCACCGGCTGGGCTGGCTGGCGGCCGCGAGCTCGGAGGCGGCGTACGTGCCGGTCGCGGGGAGCTTGCGGAACGGCTGGCTCTCGGCCGCCAAGGCACAGGTGATCTACCGAGCCGTCGAGGCGCTGCCTCTGGATCCCGAGCTACGCGGCCAGCGAGGCGAGCGCCTTCGACTTCGCCTGGTCAACCTCGCGGCTACCCCACACCCGGTTGCCCGACCCTGCGGGCAGCGGACCGTACCGCACCGGCTCGAGCGGCTCGTCCGGC
>JAABVA010005192.1_pt1 | contig 11873 bp, 16 predicted proteins | sample 5560331 | NCBI WGS metagenome assembly JAABVA01 (sample SAMN12812661, study PRJNA571458) | rock metagenome | isolation source: Antarctica rocks | place: Antarctica: Victoria Land, Mt New Zealand sud | collected 2016-01-07
GTACGTGGCTAAGATGAAAGACCGCGTCTACGGCGACTACCGCGTCGCGAAGGGTAGTTCCCGCGACAACAGGCAGATGTGGCGGCTGCAACGGGCTGGAGGCGCTCCGACGCCGCCTGAAAAGAGCCACCACGCCGCCGAAAACAACTATAACGATGGAGGGGACGGGATTAACCTCCTTAACCTCCTTAACCTTTCCGTACCCAGCTCACGCGGGCGCACGGGCGCACACACGCACGCACACACACAAGATGAGTGTGAAAAGGTTAAGGAGGTTAAGGAGGTTAATCCAGAAGAGGTCGTGGGCGGGGCTGGCAAGGACTCGTTACGTCCGTGCCCGGTATGCGGGACACCGAACGGTCGCGGCTGGACGTGTCTGCCGTGTCGTACCGGGCACGCGCCTGCGACGGCGGCTGTGCAGCCCTCAGACACGTCCAGCGCCATCCCCGCTCTATCGCATACCGCTCCCCCGGCGACCAGCCCCGTCAGCATCCCCGTCGCTGTGGTGCGTGACGAGGGGCCAGCGGCGCCCTACACGATGCTGACGACGGCGCGCGATGTTGAGGACATGCTGACGACGGTGCGCCGCGCCCCGGTCGTGGGCATCGACACGGAAACGACGGGACTTGACGCGCTAACAGACCGCCTGCGCTTGATCCAGATTGCGACCGCAGACGCCGTTTATATGCTCGACGCATGCGCGCTTGACCCGCGGCTGATTGCGCCGCTCTTGCAGGGAGACGGACCGCTATTGGTCGGACACAACCTCAAGTTTGACCTGCGCTTCCTGGACAGCGCCGGCATTCCTAGACCGAGGGGGCATCGCCTGTTCGATACGATGCTCGCATCACAACTCCTGAGCGCCGGCGCGGAGCACTCGGTTAAACATGGGTTGGACGCCGTCGCCGAGCGTGCGTTGGGCCTCACAATAAGCAAGGATGAGCAGAAATCGGACTGGTCCGGCGCGCTTCGGCCGGAGCAACTAGCCTACGCGGCGCGTGACGCTGCGATCCTGCCCGCGTTGGCGGAACGCTTACGCGGCGACATCGACAGCGCCGGTCTCCACCGTGTGTGCGACCTAGAGATGCGGGCGCTCCCGGCCATCGCGTGGGTCGAGCAGTGCGGGCTGCCGTTCGACGCGGACGCCTGGACACGTCTGGCGGGCTCGGCGGCGGCTGAGCGCGCGCTGGCGCATCAAGCGTTGACGGACATCATGGGGTCTGGCGGGTTGTTCGCAGGAACGAGCTTCATTAACTGGGCCAGCTCGACACAGGTCAAGGCGCTGTTGCGGGAGCGGGGGCACGACATAGACGCGACAGACGAGCATACACTGCACGCGCTCGCCCTGGCAGGTGAACCCCTCGCCGCACCACTGCTGCGCTACCGTGACGCCGCGAAACGGTCGTCAACCTATGGGCGGGACTACTTGAAGTGGATACACTCTCAGACAGGACGTATCCACCCCAGCTTCGTTCAACTCGGATCAGACGCCGGTCGCATGAGTTGTCGGGAGCCAAACGCCCAGCAGTTTCCGCGCGGCGCGGGCTATCGGGCTTGCATCCGTCCGGCCGAGGGGCGCGTGCTGGTTAAAGCCGACTATGCGCAAATCGAACTGCGCCTGGCCGCCGAGATAGCCGGTGACAGCCGCATGATTGACGCGTTCAACCGCGGCGAGGACCTACACACCTTGACGGCCCGCGCCATCCGTGGCACGGCGGAGGTGACAAAGGCGGACCGCCAGGCGGCGAAAGCCACGAACTTCGGCCTGTTGTACGGCCAGGGCGCGGAGGGACTGCGCGTGATGGCGTCGGCCTCGTACGGCGTTTCAATGACCCTGGAAGATGCGGAAACTGCGCGGCGGGCCTTCTTTCAGGCGTACCCCGAGCTACGCGCCTGGCAAAAACGCGTCCCGAATGGTCCGCAGGATACCCATACACTCGCGGGGCGGCGGCGCTCGGGCATCACGAGTTACACGAAGAAACTCAACAGTCCGGTGCAGGGGTCGGGCGCGGACGGCCTCAAGGCCGCGCTCGGTCTGTTAGGGGAGACACGCGGCCTTGTCTCGTCAGCCGCGCCCATTAATGTGGTTCACGACGAGATCGTGGTGGAATGTGACCGTGACCAGGCCGAAGAAGCGCGGGCCTGGGTTATGGAGGCGATGCGGAGCGGCATGGAAACGGTCTTACAGCGTGTGCCGGCCGAGGTCGAGGCGACCATTTGTAGCGATTGGTCGGGAACGCCTCTGGACGTACAGAGCGCGACGCGATGACCGGGGAAACCGGGGGGATTCTCCCCGGTTTGGTTTTTCTCACCGGGGAGATTTGTCTCCCCGGCATCACATCAGGAAGGAGAGCGTACCGATGCCCCAAAGGCACATAACCGTACAACAAGCGGCGGCCATAGAGGAGGTGAATAGTCCTGGATTGTACAACCGACTTTCACCGTCCAACCAAGCGTCCGTGCAGGCGTGGATTCAGCGTGCTATTAGTCCCGGTACAGGGAGGACGAGCGATGGCCGCATGTCAAGCTATGGGCTAAAACACTGTTTTGAGCGGTCGCCTGGTGGGTTCTACCTGACCAATGGCGCGTTCAAAGGCGCCATGCTCGCCGCTGGCTACGAGCCGCGCGACTCCACGGCGTTGAATTGGCAGTTTCGGATTGAGCCGCGCTGCCCCCGTAGGATACGCCAGCAGTTCCTCGGCCGGGGCACATACCCCTACATCATCGACTGGGAGGGCACGGCCGAGGATAAGACGGCTGCATAGCCACAGGTGTCCTAAAGCTACGGACACTGCCGAGCATTCCCCCCTGGTAGTATACTGTAACTTATAACTATGCGTTACAGTTAAGGGTAGAAAGGGTAGAAGGGATAGAGATGAGGAGGCGAGATGAGTGACGCCAGGGGCGGTGAGACGGCCACGCAGGCGGCGGAGTACGATCGCGTGTTCCGGCAAATGGCAGTACAGCATGACGGGGCGCGGGGGATGTTCGCCTATGAGGCGTTCGACTACTGCAACGCGACGTTTTTCAATGGCCGGTTGCCCACGCCGTTCATCTCGTGGGCGTTGACGCCGCACGGTCATTGTCTGGGGCTGACGGTCTGTGCGTCTCCGCCCTATATTCAACTGCATCCGGGGCTACTCGCCGTGCACACACACACGCATCGCGACGGGCGCGAGAAAACGAGCAATTGGTCGTTGCCGGCCGCGTGGCTCGGTCCGGCCGCCGCCTTCGACACGGTCCTGCACGAGTGCATGCACGTTGCGGTCCAATGCCTCCACCAGCGAAGCGACGGCGGTGGGAGCGACGAGGAGGGATCTCGGTGTACGTGCGGGCCTGCGTGGAAGGCGGGCACCTCGCACAACAACCCCCACTGGCTGGCCGAGGTCAACCGTATCGCGCCGCTGCTGGGCCTTCCCGTCGTCGCGGCGCGCAGCACGACGCGCCGCGTCGCCATCGAGGGGGGTGAGCCGGGCAAGCGCGGCAAGCTTCCCACGCGCGTCGTGCGGACCACCGAGAGTAGCGTCAGTTTCGGCGCGCTCGCGGGATTCCCCCGTGACGTGCGCATCGAGTTGGGGCTGACATCGTGGTACACGGACAATAAATTGCCGTTCCCGCACGCCCTGAAATAAGATGTAACACACTACTACCCGTTACGGTTCATTCCCGAGGACCCATCGACTAATGATGTCGATGGGTCTTTTCTATTGGAGATATTTTCATGAGATTAGGACCAGGAGCCGCCCGCGTGTTGTTGTGGGAAGAGGACGGGCGTATCTACGTGCTGTGGCGTAGCGCCGCGCACTGGACGGACATCAAACAATCGTTCAAGGAGACATTCCCCCGTCATAGTCAACTAAGTTACGACGCAGGCCGGCGACGATGGAGCCTGCCGGCCACGCTACGGGAGCCGTTGGCGCAATGGCTGGCCTGGACATTTACGCGCGATGTTGTCGAATGGGTGGATGCAGATCCCGTATGTTTCTCCCGGCACGAACGCGCCTCAAAAGAAATCGCCGCAACCGATAGTAGGGCCATGAAGGAGGCGTCATGACTGACCTCCAGCAGCTCGTCGCGGCGGCCCGCAAAGCCGGCTGGAGCGTCCAGCAGCGCCACGGCGGTCATCTGTGTTGGCGACCGCCAAACCGCGCGCCGTTGGTGTTCTCGGCGTCGAGCCCGAGCGATTGGCGTGCGCAGGCAAACCTCAGAGCCAGCCTCAGACGAGCTGGCCTTATCATAAACGGAGACCGGCCCCATGACGACCGATCCTAAAAAACACCCTGTCGATACGCTCGCCGATGCACCCGAGGCGCGCTTCACCGTCCTGCATAAGAGGACACGCTTGCCGCATGGTAAGCGGCAGGACAACGGGCTCTCCGAGGCGTTCGTCGCGTCCCTGGACCGCTCTCAGCTTCACGTCGTGCGGCCTGGCGACCCGTCCGCGCCGTTGTCCCTCGTGGACGCGTGGACCAGGCTGCGCACGGAGCAGCCATTACTTGCCGCGGCGGTCGAGGCCACTGTCGTCGGCCAGCGCCGCACGGACGATGCGTCGCCTCTCTTGGGCGTCAGTCCCTCGACGACGAACCGGCGCAAGCGGGCCGGTCTCGCGCAGTTGATGATCTGGACAGGGCTGGATGAGCGTGTCGTGACGTGCCAGGTGTATGATTTGACAGCATGACTCGCACATGCTACAGTATGTATGGGTCCATACTGGCTTTAAGGGCGGTCCGCATATGCGGACCGCCCTTTTTGTCATGTCTAAAAAAGGAGGCAGGGGTGGCTACTGAGACAGACACGTTGCGCCTATTGCCGGAACGAGCGGCGCGCCAATCGCTCCAGGTAGAGCGTCCACTTTTGGTCCAGGTGCGTGTCAGCGAGAAGGAAAAGTCTCGTTTGATTAGCCTCGCGCGGGCAGAGGGCTTTGAGAGTATGTCGGCTTATGCGCGCGCGCGACTTCTGGGCCAGGGTCAGCCCGATCTACGACCGACGGCCTAAAGAGGAGATCCCCATGCCCCACATCTTGGAAGAAGCATCCGTCACGGCCGCTGAGGTCCGGCTGAGCGAGGGACGTCGCGCCCGCGTGCGCGACGCCGATCCGGCCGCCGACCGACGCATCGACCTGCTGCTCTTGCAAGCGCGGTTCATGCGCGGCGGCGCGATCAATCCCATCATCGGCGCACGAGCGCGGGCTATCCTCGCCATTACTGAGATTGACGGTGAGGCCGTCGCTTGGCCGCCGTGCCGGCCCACACACGACGCTCTACGGGCGTATCTTGCGCGGTTTACGGCCGAGGACTGCGAAGCGCTGGCTCTGGCGTACACTGCGGCCAATCCGGGCGCAACGACGCAGCTATTGACCACGGGGCTACGACGCCATCGTGTGATGGCCTAAAGGAGGTCCGATGGGAACGTTCTATGACATGGCGATCCGCCTGTCGATGACCACGACGGGTATGACTGCCGGGGCGAACGCAGCAATGGCCATGATACAGCGTCTGCATACGCAAGCAGGGCTCACCGGCACGCAAATCGACAAGCTCGGCAAATCGTTGGCGCTGTTCGCCACCGGCGCCGCGCTGACCGGCGCGGGCTTTGCCGGCGTGGGCATCCTCAAGTCGTGGACCAAAGCGGCGGCTGATCTACAGAGCGCCATGGAAGGGGTCGCGCTGGCGACGACAGGGACGCCGAAGCAACTGGCGGCGTTGCATCAGCAGACCTTTATCACGGCCAATCGCACACAGTTCAGCGCCCCACAGGTTGCAGACATCGAGAAAATCGCGGCGACCAACGGCCTCAACCAGCGCGATGTGCTCCTCAGGGTCGTGCCGACGCTCGGCAATTTGGCCGAGATTGATCAGCGGCTACGGCATATCCCGATCAGCCAGAGTGTGCCGGCGGCGATCACGGTGGCCCACGATTTCCAGAGTTACCCCAAGAACGCGGCGCAGGCGAAAGGCTTTAACAGCCTACTGGACCTCTTTGGGCGTTCTCAGCTCGTGGCCGGCACGTCGCCCGATCAGATGGCGCGTCTCATCACGTATCTCGCCCCGGCCCGCTCCGCGCTGCACATGTCGCCGCAGGACATCATCGCCACAGCGGCGCTCGCCTCCAATGTCGGCCTCGCGGGTGGGCATGGCGGCGGATCCACCGTCGCGGCGCTATTCAGAACGATTGTTCCTATGCTGAGTACGCGCGGGGCGGCGCATAATCGTGCTTTGATGAGCGTCGAGCGCGCGGGTCATGGCTCCTTCTTCGATGCGAAAGGCCAGTTTGAAGGCGTCGCCAACATGTTGAACGTGGTGATGAGGGCCATGGCCGCGACACCTAGCCAGGAACGGCGACTGTCCCTGTTGCAAGCGGCTTTCCAGACGACCGGCATGCGGGCCTTCAGCCTGTTGGCGACACCGGGGGCCATTGGGCGTTATCAAAGCATTCAGGGCTTATTAGGACCGCACGGACTGCCATCGACCCAGGCCATGCAAACGGGTCTGAACAGCACGATACAGGGCCAGATGGCGACGTTCCAGGGCAACCTGACCAGCATCAGAGCGCTGCTCGGCCAGCAGCTCCTGCCGGCCATCGCCCCGGTCCTCCACGCGTTCGTTGAATTGACGGGCTCCGTCGTCACGCTGCTGCGGACCCACCCCCAGGTCGCCCAATTCGTGACGACGCTCGTGGCCGTGTCGACGGCGGCGGCGTTGATCGCGGGGCCGGTGTTGATGGCCGCAGGCGCGTTCGGTATCCTCTCGGCTGCTGGATTGACACTCGACCTTACCATCCTGCCCTTCACGGCTATCGTCCTGGGCATCGTCGCAGCCGTCACCGCCGTCACCCTGGTTATCACTCATTGGTCTGACATCATGGGGTGGGCAAGCCAACATGCGACTCTGCTGCACAATATCGTGCTCGGCCTGGCGATCATCTTCCCGCCCCTTGGTATCGTCATTGGCGTGGCTGTGCTTGCGTTCCAGCATTGGGGCGACATCATGCATGTCGTCCAGACGATCCTTTCAGCCTTTGGGACATTCCTGCGACCGTTCGCTGCGGTGTTTGGCCCTCTCCTTCAGGCAATAGGATTGCTCGCGGGTGGATTATGGACGGTCCTGAACACCACGGATATGCTCAAGAGTAGCCTGTCGTCCCTGTCCGCGCCGTTCGTTGTTTTGGGAACGGACATCAACACGGCGCACAAGGCGCTCGATGCGCTGCTCGCCAAACTCCCGCATGGTGGTGCTAGTGGCGGGAAGGGTGGCACTCCTCTTCTACAAGGTTTCGTGCATGCGCTGGTTCCGGTGCTTCCGGGTGGTACGATTCTGAATCCGTTCCTTACGGGGTTGGGCGTCGGTGGAGGGGGCTATGTTCCCCATGCGCCTAGTACGGGGTCCGCCTACGACATGCCTCCCATCCAGAGACGCACACAGCCCGTGTGGGACATGCCCCCCATCCAGAGGCGTGGAGCGCAGGGGGCAGCTCCCGTCTACCATCTGCACATCGCGCCTGGCGCGGTTGGTCCCATCCATGTGCACGGCGCCGACCATCACGACGAGGAAGCCCTGGCGGCGCGGGTGGGCGCTCATGTGGTCCGTGGGCTGGGCGACGAGTTGGTCCACACGCTCACGTCCGGCGCACCCTCCGTGTTCGGCCTTAGCCCGGTCCTGAACGTCCCGACGCCACGTTAACGATAGAACCGAAAAGACCATAGATATAGATAAGGAACAGACACCATGACGGATAGGACACCGCCCGCCAGCAGGCCGGAGTTGGTTGACCAGTATCGCGCCGCGGCCCAGCGCTGTGACTGGCAAGGGATGCTGGTCGCCAAAGAGGAACTAGCGGCGAGTGCAGAGTACGACGTGGCGATGGAGATTCGTCGCGCACAACAAATCCTCGGCCAGGCGACGACGCGATTGACCGCCGCGCAGAGCGACCGGGGTCTGATGGACCAGGCGCTGGCGGACGCGCGAGAACGTGCGCCGCTGGCGATCGAGCAGGCGGCTGCCAGCGGCGACCCGCGCAAGACGGCAGTGGTGCACGCTGCGGCGGCGTGGTGGCGTGACCAGATTCCGACGCGCGAGGACGCGCTCCTGGCCGCCGAGGGGCGGTGTCGTGACGCGGACCAGATCGCGTCGGATGCCCAGGCGACCCTCGCGCAGCTACTTGCTACAGCGTACGCCCATGTGCAGTCGGGCGCGAAGAGGAGAACAAGGCATGACCACGATAGCACAGACCAAGACGCCGTTTGAACAATTTATCACGCGCCTGGTGGTTCAGGTCAAGCAAGGCACGACCTTCGCGCCCGAAGAGTTGCACCGGCTCATGGTGGCCTTTGCCTCCACTGAGGGTGTCCGATTCACGCGGGATGATGTGGACGGCGTGCTGACCACCTTCTCGTCCCATGACCATGCGGGTGCTCCCGCGACCGTCACTTTCGCGACCGCGACGGGAGCGCAACCCCGCGACGACCAGGGGCCGTATCGCGGTAAGGAGATGAGCCCCCAGGACCGGCGACAATTAGAGGAACGGCGGCAATTGCTCGATTTGACACCGCTGGGTCGCCAGATCATGGTCCTCGAAAATATGGTGGAGCACCTGGCGGTCGATGAGCATCTGCGCGACGCAGGCCGGGGACCCTACCGCGGCGAACCCCTGACGCCGGCCTATCGGCGGCAACTACTCGGCTCGTCGCCGATCGGGCGGAAGATCCTGGCGCTTGAGTACCTCGCCCTCGCCGCCTCCCAGGCTAAGCAGTAGCGATGCCCCGCACCTGCACGGTCTGCTCCCACGACCAGCGCGGCGCCATCGAGCAGGAGATCGCTGCCACCACGTCCGCGCAGAAAATATCCGCGCTATTCCGCGTTTCACCCGATGCCGTGCAGCGCCATAAAGCGGAACACTTGCCTAAAACGCTCACCGAAGCGCGGAAGGCGGACGATGACGAGCGCGCTCTCGACGTTGTGAAGCAGTTGCGCGTCATCAATGGCGTGAGCTTGCAAATCCTGAACGAGGCGCGACAGGGCAAGGACCCGCAGACCGCACTCAAGACCGTGGATCGCATCCACCGGCAGATCGAGCTGCAAGCCAAACTCCTGGGCCAGCTCGATGACCGGCCGCAGATCAATCTGCTGATGGCCCCTGAGTGGGTTCTGGTGCGGTCAGCGCTACTCATGGCCCTTGCGCCTCACCCCGAGGCGCGTCGAGCCGTGACGGCTGCTCTGGTGGCGTTAGAAGCGCCGGCGGCGATAGGGGTGGCCTAATGGCTGTGTCGCCCATTGCTGCCGACCTGGCCCGTGCGCTCGACCCCGTGCTGCTTGCTGAGCAGGTGGGCATCATACCCGATCCTTGGCAGGCTAACGCTCTCCGTAGCGCCGCGCAACGCGTGCTGATGCTATGTAGTCGCCAATCCGGGAAGTCCACGATTACCAGTATCCTGGCTCTGCACACGGCGCTCTACACCCATGGAAGCCTCGTCCTACTACTGAGCCCCAGTTTACGGCAGTCCGGCGAGCTGTTCAAAAAATGTATGGCGACGTACAAAGATCTGGGCCGCCCTGTGACCGCTGAGTCCGAAACAGCGTTGACATTGACGCTCGACAACGGGTCGCGCATCGTGTCGTTGCCTGGATCGACAGACGCCAACATCCGGGGGTACAGCGGCGTCGATCTTCTGGTCATTGATGAGGCAGCGTGGGTCGCGGATTCTTTGTACATGAGCGTACGCCCCATGCTAGCCGTGAGTGGCGGCCGCTTGGTGGCCCTCTCGACGCCGCACGGCACGCGAGGCTGGCTGTACGAGGCGTGGCGTTCAGAGGAGAACTGGCAAAAGTTTGAAATCCCAGCGCCGCTATGCCCGCGCATCTCGGAAGAGTTCCTGGCCGAGGAGAAACGCAATATGGGCGAATGGTGGTACCAGCAGGAATACATGTGCCAGTTTAGCGAGGGGCGGACGCAGGTGTTTACCCGTGAAGAGGTGGAAAATGCGTTCCGCGAAGACATTGAGGTGTGGGATCTATGATGCAGCAACAGAAACGAAGGGTTACAGGACCTATCACCATCGGCGTGGACATCGGGCAGCGCGTCGACCCGACGGCCATCGCCGTGGCGGAGGCCGAGACACGCGTGGGTGAGGGACGGTCGGAGACCGTCTACCACATCCACCATCTGGAACGGTTGCCGCTAGGGACTGGCTACCCGACCGTCGCCGAGCGGGTGGCGACCGTCGCCGCCGGGGTGACGAAGAGGGGAGCGCTGGTACGGCGGCTGTATGCCGACTGTACGGGCGTCGGGCGTCCGGTGGTAGACATGCTCCCGCCGGCGCTCATCCGGCAGCAGGTCACGACGCCGGTGTGGGCCGTGACCTTCACGTTCGGAGATCGCCGCACCGAACACACGTCCGAGCGTGAGGTCATCATGGGCAAGGCGTGGCTCGTCTCGCGCCTAAAAGTCTTGCTGCAAACGGATCGCATCTTATTGCCCAAGATGGACGAGGCGACGGCCCTGGTGAAGGAATTGCTCGACTACGAAATCAAGCAATCTGACAACGGAAACGAACAATTTGGGGCCTTCGCGGTCGGGAGTCATGATGATCTCGTGACCGCGCTGGGGTTGGCCGTGCAGGACGTGGGCCGCGCGCCGGGCTCCCCTGTCGCCGGCGGTGTGCGCACGCCCTTCCGGCCGGGGCCACTGCCGCGCCGGGTCTGGTAGCGGGTTAAGAATAGCAGAAGCAAGGAACGGACGGACAATGTGTACCAACGACAACATGCCTCATTGGGGCGACGCCGAGTGCGGCGAGGGGACCATCAGGCGACTCGTGACCGACCGCGGCTTCGGTTTCATCCGGCCCACCCGCGCAAACGGGACCACGGGGAAAGATCTCTTCTTTCACGCCGCGCAGGTGGTCGGCGTCCGCTACGAGGAGCTGAGAGAAGACGACCTCGTGCGCTACACGCAGGAGGACGATCAACACGGCAAAGGGCCGATCGCGACGGGCGTTGAGCGCATCAGGCGCGCGCCCGACGCCCGTGATGAGGCCGGGCACCCCGATGAGCCCGCGCCGGGACGGTGGTCGCTAGCAGCAGGACGGGAGGCGGATGACGAGGACGATAACACGTATGATTGGTCGCAGGCCGGGTAGCCGTTAGCGTTGCCTACTGACCTGTACAGCGCCGACGTGCGCGCTATCGGTCGCGTACACTATCCTTGTCGCGTGGAGCTGCGCGGGCATGGCCTTGTCTGTGTGGCCGGGCGACGGGGGGAAGGTTGTCGGCGTGCCTGCTGCCTCGTGCGCGGCTCGCCGCCAGTCTCCCTCTTGTACGGTGCTGTGGCCTCATTTATGCAGAGTCCCTATAGTGGCCGGTCTCCGTTTGCTATATAGGGTGTGTTACGAAACAGCCCACTCCGTAACACACCCTTCGGGGACAGCCCAGGAAAGCGGTGGCGCACAGCCCATACGCCACCGTTTCCCTGTTCACCTCTATAGACGTGACAGTGTACTATTTCTTTCCTGGCAAATTGTCTTTCTCGCACGGGGATATGCCGCGCCTGTGCCTCTCGGGGGCGGGCAAGGGTGTGTCAGGCCATCGCGTTGAGTGTGTAGGCCGCGCCGTGACCAATCCCGAGACGGTCCAGGACGCCCCGTTCTACCAACTCCTCCAAGACGTCTTGCACCAACTCAACGTCGGGGTCGAGCCCTAGAGCGCGAGCGACCTGAGCGGCGGTGGTGCCGAAGGGTCCCTCTGTCGCGATGACGGCGAGGATCTCATCCGTCGCCGTGTCGTCCGTACTCGATTCTCCAGTGGTGTGCATGGGGTTGGGATGGTCGAACATGGGAAGCCACCTTTCGTCTACGGGGCGTTTGTGACATATGATTCCCCGTG
>JAABVA010005194.1_pt1 | contig 11869 bp, 14 predicted proteins | sample 5560331 | NCBI WGS metagenome assembly JAABVA01 (sample SAMN12812661, study PRJNA571458) | rock metagenome | isolation source: Antarctica rocks | place: Antarctica: Victoria Land, Mt New Zealand sud | collected 2016-01-07
TTCGCCTTGACTTTCCTTTCCTTCACATCAACTTTGTTGCCGACAAGGACAATGGGAATGTTCTCGCAAACGCGAACCAAATCACCTAACAGTGTCAGAGAACATGCGGCAAGTCTCTCCCGTGTATGGTTAACTCACGATGCCAGTTCGGTACGTTCTTGTACGTGATCCGGGATGTAACATCGAACATGATGATGCCGCACTGCCCGTTGATGTAATACCCATCCCTCAAGCCACCAAACTTCTCTTGGCCAGCTGTGTCCCATACGTCGAACTGAATCTGGCCCAAGTTCTATGCATCTGTCAGGCAAGCTCCATTGAAGAGGATTGTTCTCCAGGCGGTGGGAGTTGCCTACGAACCGTCGTGAATCCCAACGGGTGTACTTCAACACCCAAAGTGGCGATGTATTTCTTCTCAAATTCTCCTGTCAAGTGACGTTTCACGAATGTCGTCTAACAGAGAAGACTCATCAGTCGCTGAAGTAGTGTCGCAGATACCTCGTCTTTGAAAAGACCCACCTTCCCAGTGCCTCCATCGCCGACAAGGACGAGCTTGAACGTAGGGGGAGATTGCCCGGAGGCAGGAGCTTCGGCCATCCTGATGTTCGCTGGCAGTGACCGTATTGGAATGTTGAAGTTTCTGCGACTTTACTAACGTCAAAGATGTTTCACAGAGCCGATTTAAACTGAAGCACACAATTCGGTGATGGGAGGATTGCGCGGTACCTTGAGCCGGTGATAATGTGTTGAGGTGGAAAAACCGTTATGAGACAAGGTATTGTTGTTGTGGTGTCAGAAGGCGGTGGGATGAAGAGGCACAAATTTTGGGGTGAGGGTTCAAGCCAATTAGAAGTCAAGCAGAATGTTAGCCGCACGTCACGTGATATACCAGCCACTTCTTCAAGTGCCAAGGCTAGAACCAGATATTCCATAATTCAACGCGCAGAAGAGAACCATCACTCTGCAGCATCTCTTGCCATATATTACTGACCGATGGTGTCAATAAAGATCGCTCAGATCATCAGACAGTTTCCTACAAGCATTGGAGCTGAGCAAATTGTGTGGTCTCATCGACTGTCATAAATCTCCAAATCGGAGGAGCCCCAGAACGCCCTACACCCTTCACTCTTCGCCTTTCACCCTTCGCCCTTGGCCTCTTCACTACGGATCCTTCGCCAATTATGCCGCGAAAAGGATTGTGAATGAGTTAGATTATAGGCCGTTTAGTACGACAGACTTGCAATGTCCATGTGTTCAAGCCGGAAGGAGATGGCAACCAAGCATGCCTCGGCCGCCCCAGTCTCTTCTGGGGGTGAGCTGTAACTGCAGGTCCTCAGGTGTCTGACCCTCCCGGTTGGTCCGGCGTACTCTGACACTTATAGGCCGCTAAAGCACAAGTTCAGTCAAGGCTTGAGCAGACCAACAGGAGCAGTATGCACTTACCCCTTCGCTAAGTTGCACAATTTCTGCTATCTTGCTGAGCTTCTCATGATTCGTCCAGTTCACGCTCCCGAATCTGCGAATCTCGTCCCCCGCCCTGAGCCCCGCGTCTTCTGCAGGACTTCCGCCGACAACGCTGTTGACTTTGGCAAATGGTGTGTCTATGATGCCTGCGGGTAGGATATTGCTCGAAGATGCCGCGGTAAGCGGAATAGAGTTGCCAGCACCGGTAGATGAAGCGTTCGCCAGAGAAGCTTCTCGTTGCACAGAGGCATGATGGGCGTGCAAGCCGGCCTCGATGCGTGACATGAGCCCCTTATAATCGTTTCGCAAATGTATAATTCTTGATCTTGTTGTACGGACTGCAGCCCTTACCATCAGAGAGTCCTACAGCAGTTTGGCAGAGAGCTACACACTTTGTGCAACATCAATATCATCCCGTGGGTAACCGTCGAAGGTGGTCAGGCTAGTGTTCATGTTCACACCATGCTGCGATGGCAGACGGTAAATCAGAGTGATGCTTATTCTCGAAGATTCCGGTAGGCAGCTTACCGAATTCAAGACGCTGCTTAAAGCTCTCAACTCACTTTCGACCCTGTCCTTTTCCGCTATAATCTCCATCAAGGAGCTTTTGTCGCTCCCCACTCCATTTGACAGGTCACGGTCAGATCTCTCCCCAGATGCCACTGAAGGCACATGTATGCTCTCCATCGGCATGCCCATCTTGCGGTACGTATCGAGGGTGTGGTAGTCTGTAAGGTACTCTGTCTTCGTAATATCGACCGACCTGGTATAACCAGTGGGCTAGTGGAGGACCTTATTTAACGTTAGCGTGGCGCAAACACCACCAGATTTAGGGTTCCCTTACCTTACGCTACTTGGCCTACATCAAAGGTTCCAAGTTCCTCATCCTCCCTTTCTCCTCCAGAGCCGGACGTTTTCCTTTCTAATGTAGTACATGTAAGCTACATACAGGTCGTACATCTGCCTTTTCGAGTACCCGCTCTGTAGATACCTGATGGAGTGGTCTTCTGGCGCTTGAGGTCAGACCTCAACCTGGAAAGCGTTATCCTCTCCACAATCCACCATGATCGCTCCTTCCATGCAAAGCTATCTCGTTGTCGCTTTGTTCCTCCTTTTTGGTTCAAATGAAAAAACAATGTATTAGGATTCTAGTACCTTATTTACTAAAAGTTTTCGTCACCACTTGTCCATGCTTCGTTTTGCTACCTATGTTCTCTTGGTTACATCGGATTGGAGTTCGGCCAACTGTCATGCGCTTTTATTCTGGCTTACCTCTCGTGGATTGACTCAGTATGGCGACGTTGCTGCCTACGAATGTTCATAGTCCCTTCACCGGTTCCTTCATTACCAGCCCGTACCTATGTTCTACGTCACCTTCGCCCCGGACTGGCTCGGCTGGTTCCATCGGCACGGTCAAGCATTTCAAAGAGCGTAGAGCATCTTCCTCGAGCTCGTACATCTCAATCGTCTCTACGCGAGAGAGTCCTCTACGATCAAGATATGAGAATCATCCACCATCTCGGAGTATTTCCCTTCCTACGCAAGATGTTGTGGAGGTCCTCAGTAATGCAACACCCCCTTGGAAGTTTTCACTTGCTACAAGGGACGAGAGCCCACTCGAAGAGATAGACTTGGATGCTAAGAGCACCTTGAACTCACCGAAAAGGAAGAGCGAGCCCGAAGAGGTTGCTCAATACGGGGTTGGTCGCATATTGCATCAGGAAACTAGGACAAAAGATCGTTTAGGAGGTATAGGCGCTCAAGCGGAAGTGAAAACCATGACTGAAGAATCACAATCGGCTTTCCATGTCACAGACACTATCTCGCAGCCATTTCGCCGCTGGATGAGCACCCTGCGTCACAAGAACCTGAGTGGGAGGAAATCCTTAACTGTTCGTACTGAACGCTGGTCTTTGGATGATTGCGAAGACTCCGAACAACGAAAAGGGGTGGCTCGTTCGAGGCACCAAAAGACTTCTTCTCATTCATCATCGGCCTTCATCACTGCCGTCAAGACTGCGAGCATCAGCCTCGCGAGCTTCAGTGTAGCTCCGAAATCGCGCCATGCTGCAAGATCTAGTCAGTTTCGGAATGAGCACCGTAACAGTGAACAATCACAGACTGACGGTCGACCTTCCATGGACAATAACAGAAAGCTCTCAGGAGCGTTCATGGATGAAGCTGCCTGGGATCGTGCGCACAGTCGACGTAAGATACTGGAGGAGTTGGTGAGCTCAGAAGAAAGCTATGTCGCTGATCTAAAAGTTTTGACAAATGTAACCAATCATTATTACGCGCGGCGTCTCGGAACCCAAAGGCTGACATACAAGCTCAGGTCTACTTCAATTTGCTTACGTCGGTGCCCAGTCTGTCTCAGCATACACAATCATCCATCCAGAGAAATATCGCTGAGATACTCCGCATCCATGAGGATCTCCTACGTCAGCTTCAACATGTTGTCCGCGATGTCGAGGTGAATCAGATCTACGGACATCGAAGACCTTCAGCTAAGTCCGGGGGGCGTGTCAGATGGCACAGCATGGACATATCGGGGAACAACGGTGGTCTAAACATCGCAGGGGATAGGAGGAAGTCTTTCGATATTTGCGAGACGCAGAACGACAAAAGAACAGCACTAGTAGCGGAGCCCAAGCAAGTCGCCGAAGTTGCTCTGGTCTTCCAAAATATGGTAAGTGCAGGGTGGTTTGGCTTGTGTGTACATGGTCGAAGCTGACCCTGATTTAGATGAATCGCTTTTTCGCATATGAGGAATACGGCGCTAAGTACGAAATGATGGTACAAGATATGGCCGCAACTTATAACTCCATACCCGATTGGCACGCCTACGAAAGAGGCATCGAGGCTCTAGCCAATTCCTTAACTTCGATGAATGGTCGTGAAGCTCATAGCAGGAAAGGATTGACGTTCGGTGATCTGCTAATCAAGGTACTGCCGAGCACCCTCGTGTTGCTGTCTGGGCGCTGATTGAAACACACAGCCAATACAAAGGGTCTGCAAGTATCCGCTGCTGTTCTTGGACCTGCACAAACACACTCCGGTAATCGATTGTCCAGAGACACACAGCCAGATTGAGAAGATCCTCTGCAGGTTGCGAGAAACCACTAAGGAAATCAACAAAGCAACAGATGACCCAAGGACAAGGGACCGAATCCAGAAAACATGGCTCCTGCAAGATCGGATGATTCTCCAAAATGAAGTACGTAATTTGTAATAAGCTTTGCCTAGAAAGTCTACGAATGTTGATGTGTAAGAAAGGCTTTGCCAACCCTGGCACTCCGGCAGCTAGGACATGTATTGCTCTGCGGCGTTCTTCATGTGACATATGAGACGAAAAAAGGGGTAGAGGGTGATTATATGGTTTGCTTGCTCTTCAAATCATGTCTAGTTCTGGCAACACTGGGTGCAGGTGGGGCCACCTATGATATTACCGCCGGCATAGGTCTTAGCGACCTAAAGATTGAGGAGACCGATAATGGTAAAGGTGTGTAGGATCGCGTATCATCTCACATGAATTCCTACTAATCTCCAGCCTAGGCCTCCAATGCTACACCGCGCTTCACGCGTGGAAGGTCGTCTTTGAGTCAGACCATCGCCTGTTCGAGTTGATCTTCAGTGCGTGTTCGGCCAAGGAAGAGGAAGGGTGGAGGTCCTCTCTTCTGGAAAGGTCTGCGGCGGAGAGTCGAGATATCTATGACGGACACACCGCTCCACTCGAAATATACTCGACCTTGACATTAGATCTCAAAAAGATTGGAAACAGCTTTGGGCAACGAGGCACGCTCGCTCGTCGCATCGCGATTCAACGCGCGGCCACGCTTGGACCACAAGCGACCATCAGCCAAGTCATCATCAAGAATACCCACGCGTTACGAGATAACGGTATTTCTCCGCTCCCAACGTCACCCTCAATGAACCGATCTCAATCGCTTCTCGCCAACAACCGTATTCCTGTGCTAGCCCCAAAGCGCTCAGACAGGGTTCGGCTGGAGCATGCTCTCAGTGATGTGTGGACTCGAGACCTTCTACCATATCCAGGTATGGGCGCTGTCCGGGGCGATCATCTGATCAGGGCTTCTGCAAGTTCGATGATGCGAAAACTGAGTATGGCGAGCCTCACCAGCAGCTTTGCCAAACGGACCGCCAGCCATACGAGTCTTGGAGCTACCAAAATAAACGAGGCTGAAACGGAGTTGGGAGATGTTGCCGAAAAGTCGGATCTTGACGGGTCAGCAGCCGAGTCCATCAAGAGCTCTTCGCATGGTCCCATTACTGCCAGTGTGGGGACCCCGCCACCAATGATGCCACCACCCCGCAGGAGTTCAGCTCACGGCACCAGACGTTGGAAGAGCAACCGACTCCTCAAAACTCCTAAGCTACCCAATCCATTGCTCTCAAGCACCTACAAAGTTTCAGGTCCTCTTGTAGGGGTTCAAGACGTGAAGCAAATACCCAAAAGCAAGAGCAAATGGAACACACGGCTGGGATGGTCTAGGTGCTCACGTCCGAAGGAGTCCGGGGGTTGCATGGGTGTGTGATTGCGGTTCGACACATAGATGGATTGGTCCATCATCATTCCCTCCAGGTGCTTTCTCTGAATTCAGCTCGTCTGGCTGTTTTGAACGGCCGGACCGCCTCAAGTTCACCTTACCTTCGTTGGGATGGATTGGCCTCTTGGGTTGGCCATGGAGGATTTCTGGTCTAGTACCACATCGCTTCCACTTTTTGTTTGAGCGTTTCACATAACAGCAAGAATGCCAGGGTCGGGAGAAGCCTCACGAGAGTGAGGCCCATGTATGACAGTTGATTGAAATTCGTAGTATTATCGGTCCGTTTATACTGCCCTTCATCGTCCGAGAACTTTATCGATAAGTTATGCGGCACATGACGTGGGGTAGTTTTAGCCGAGCGTATCACTCAAGTCACCTACAGATACCTAACTTCCGTAGTAGATTGCCAAGCTACGAATACACAACGCAACATCACATCAAAGACCTATCACAGGAAAACCAAGCAGTCGAGAACACTACATTAGATTTCAGTCACAGAAACAAGAACATAGCCAAGATGACTCGTGGAAATGCCGTGAATTCGAAGGTGCATTACCAAGGCAAAGAAGAGGACTTCGTGATCTTCGTGGACGACCCTCAGGCGGTACAGAATTGGAGGAAGGACCGATCCATACCTCTCGCCCAGGTTGTCAACGGCTTCAAGATCTTCATCACGCACAAGTGAGGCCCCCTCCCCACCCACTACCCAGTCTCCAACGTGGCCAATGCAGGTATTGACGACCGTGGCAGGCACGGCGCTCAAGGCGTCCTCGACAGCGCGTCCAAGGCAACTTTGGAAAACGAATTCGGGACGCACAACGAGGACGAGTGTATGACGAAGATCTTGGAGAGCGGGGACATTCAGGAGACGGAGGTGAGTGAAGGCAACCCTTACGAGGTCCGGCGTCTACCTTAGGCACGCGGTCTCATTGACGTGCGTCTGCAGAATGCCGAGCGTCATGTCACCAGGAATGAGACGATGGGTTCCCGTCAGGCTCACTGAGTTGCTTTTGATATCCACCTCTGCTCGGCGCGCCGCTATGGAGTAGCGTGGGTCGGATTTACTGAGCTTGCTACATATGCTAGCAGGACACATGATCTGCTGTTTTATCATTGAAGCGTGCCAAATCATCTATCTACTTGGAAGCCTTTATTATTGAAGCTGGTGATACGATCATGTGCTCTACTGTAGTCAGCTTAAGCAGTGGCCGTTAGAGCAGCTTCGCCCGGGTGCGCAACGCCTAGACATGTCGAAACGTCGCCTTGACCTTAATGGGTAGGCCTTATCGTAATTATACCGAGGCTGTCGGAAGATGACTAACGTTAAGGTAAGGTAACACTTGACCACATGTAATTATTTTCCATACGTGCTGCAACGGTTTGCAAATTCTCCATTGGAGAGCCACGCTGAGGGCCGGGAAGGGTCCACAAGGCATTCTTAGTCTTCTCCAATAATTCTAGCTTATTGAATAGCCTCTCACCATACTCCATATAGCTTAACGTTACCCTACTCTGATCTATGGTACCCACAAGGCGATCTCTACACCCAACCGTTTTTTCATTCTGTCATCCTAGCCATGCTACCTACCGTACCTACCTACCGTACTTACCTACATACCTAAAGTACAGCACCTTCATGTTGTTATGGTACAGTAAGGTAGTGGGTACCTAGGTATGTACAGTAGGTGTGGTGCTCCACTGCACCGGGAAACTAATGTAGCGTTCTGTCATTCCGATATCTAAGGACCAGTCACGATGGCCTTCTCGCCCCGCTCTGTCCCACCTTTTACCTTTTGCTTTTTGCTTTTTTCACTCGAATTTCTTGCTCTTTATAGACACACGAGCAGTTTGGAAAGCAGGAAACGAATTGTGCAAGAACAGTTTTCAACCGCACCAGACCTGGAGATTTCAATGTTAGCAACAGTGATCGAGAGTATCCAGTGATCTCAATATCAACGGCCAGTTTCGTGTGTACGAACAGTTTGCCTCGATTCAGGCTGGTGTAGAGCAAGTCTATCGGTTGCGCTGAAGCAAGCCCAGAGCGCCCTCACAGCCTTCGTCATCCAGCAATTGAAAGCCCAAAGCGCCAAAGTCGCCAACAGAGCCCTAAGCACCAATTCGGCCTATACTCAACCTATACGAACAACTCGAGTGTTGATCGGTATCGCCGTAAGGCCTTTGACGCACTGCCAGAGCACCAAGCCAATCCGTCGACAGCATGCCTATCTTTATGAACCCGTTCGCGAAGCACGACGTCAGCGACTTCCCCGACGTCTACGTACCGCTGGCCGACGCCCACCGCCACGCCTCGGTCGTTGCCCAGCACGAGGATAAGTTAGAGAAATCTAGCAGCCGTGATGGTCCAGGCGGCGAGGCTGGCGGACGGCCAAGCCTCGAATACAGCGCGTATACCATCGAGGGGTTGAGAGCCGAAATCGAGACTGACCTGGCCGTTTCCGGACACGATGCCGTCTATGATCGTATGTGAAGTGACACTTTTCTTGCGTTGGTGAAGTCCGGAGTATTGGATGGTCGACGTCTGGCCCGTAGAGCTGTGGATATATATGTTATTGATCTGACCACGTCGCGTAGGAAAATCCAAAATCATTAACATAGCCATACAGGATATAGGCATGGGTCGATACCAGTGGGAGCTTTTCGTGCTCTGTGGATTTGGATGGTTGGCTGACAAGTGAGGCTCCGGAATCCCTGTCGCTTAGGGCTTGATTATGAAATATGGACTAATCGTTACAATTGCAGTCTTTGGCTTCAGGTAACCTGACTCTGAAAGTGCACCTACTCGTTGACTGCTAAACGTCGTTTTTAGGGTGTGGCCCTTACTTTGCCCCAGTTGACACTCGAGTTCGGTCCTTCGAGCACGCAGGTTCGCTACACGACATGTGCAACTTTCGTCGGTCTTTGCGTCGGCGCCAGCTTCTGGGGGATTGGATCGGACATCATCGGTCGCCGCCCTGCGTTCAATATGACCTTGTTGATTGCGAGCGTTTTCGGCCTTGCTGTCGGCGGCGGCAACAGCTGGATCGGAACTTGTGGCCTGTTCGCCGCCCTGGGTGTAGGTGTTGGCGGAAATTTACCGGTCGATGGCGCGCTGTTCCTTGAATTCTTGCCATTCGCATCTGGGAACCTTCTGACGATGTTGTCTATCTGGTGGCCCGTCGGACAACTCATCGCTTCCTTGAGTGAGTCGATCAACCAGCATGCGGATTTTCCTTCATACAAGCTTACTTTGCTATAGTCGCATGGGGTTTAATTCCTAGCCATAGCTGCGACCCTTCACTCAAGGCCTGTGCGGTCTCTGCCCCGGGCGTTGCGTGCTGCCACAGTGCCGACAATAAAGGCTGGAGGTACTTCACCATCACTCTCGGCGCACTTACCTTCTTCATGTTCATCTGTCGTTTCTTCTTCTTCCATCTTTACGAGTCTCCCAAGTACCTCCTCGCCCGAGGACGCCAGGCTGAGGCAGTGGCTACCGTCCATGGTATCGCCTATAAGAACAGACGTAAAACTTGGTTGACCGTGGATATCTTGAATGAGATTGGCGGAGAGCCCGGAGTAGTATCCAAAGAGAAGCTCAGCACTGGAGAGATTATTAACAGGAAGCTTGGGAGCTTCTCCGGGGACAGAATCCGGCCACTGTTTGCCACCAAGAGACTCGGTATCACCAGTAAGTGCATTCTGTACATCCATCTTCGCGCTTTTATATATTGCTGATCTCTTTATGCAGCATGTCTCATCTGGTTCTGCTGGGCTACCATCGGCATGGGCTATCCACTGTTCAATGCCTTCCTACCACAGTACCTACAAAACGCTGGCAAAAACGCCCCACCCACTCCGACCAACATCGTCTACCGCAACTACGCCATCACCTCCATCGTTGGCGTTCCGGGCTCGATCATAGCATGTTACACTGTGGACATCAAATATATCGGCCGCAAGGGCACCATCGCCGTCTCAACCTTACTCACAGGAATTGTCCTTTTCCTCTTCACCATCTCCTCGAACCCGAACTACCAGACAACCATGTCGAGTCTCGAAGCTTTCTTCCAGAACATTATGTATGGTGTCCTATACGCATAGTGAGTCTCCGCTTCTCGTCCTTGGATCAAGCACAGAGGAGAGTCCTAACGCAGTTCTCCAGTACTCCCGAAGTCTTCCCCGCTCCGAACAGAGGTACCGGCACGGGTATTGCGTCCTTCCTCAACCGCATCACAGGTCTCTGCGCTCCAATCGTCGCAGTTCATGCTGGCGGTGTCAATCCGAATGCTCCAGTCTACGCGGCAGGAGGGTTGATCTTGGCTGCTTTCTTGGCGATGTGTTTGTTCCCGATCGAGACCAGAGGGAAGCAGAGTCTATAAACCGACTCGGCGATGACTTGATAAGAATCTCTGGATTTAATGAGAGCTGTCATGCCTCTCAATGTGGAAAGCCATTCAACAGCAGTAATAACATGTGGCGAAACGTCGAACTTCAACGTGTACATAGAAAGGGAGCTGAGCAGCTTGAGAGGGAGCACCGGGGAAGCATGGGAAGTATGGAAAGCAATCCAGAATTGTACGGAAGCCCGGTTCAGTTTGGCTATAAGTTTGGCGGCCGATATCATCAAGGTGTCTGCTGAATTGCTGCCTATGGCTGCTGCCTCGCACAGCCCAATATGGACCAACAGATTGTTAGAAGCACTGTTGATAAGATGGTGGATGCTACAAATGATAAACGCTGCCATTAGAGGCTGCCGGTTCAAAACAGATGCAACGACCCACCCTTGCCCAAAACGAAGCCCTGATACGGCATATCAATCCAACGACCGATCGAGAGATACCTCCTATTAGTAGCATTGTATACAACCGCACAGAAGAAGTGCAGGGGTTCTTTGATAGAAACTTGGGTCAGCGGCTTCATTAGTCGCTATATAATCGTCTTAAGAGTCTCCTACGCAATATTGACGGGACACGTCTTAATCATTACTTGAAATTCCGACTACCCTGGCCAATTTCTGAATGCCGTTACTAGACTTTATATACTGCCAATTTGATAGTTAATTGATGTAACTGAGAAACGAACATTACTGTGCATTGAAAGTTCTGGAGGCCAAGATAGGAGCAAAAAGTGCATTAGTCTCCCCGCATGCATTAGGGCTAACAGGACTACTCTTCCGCCATCCTGGTTTACATATGGGACTCAGACATACTTCACAGCTGGGTGGAAGACTGGACCCCTAAAAGAATGCCTTCTCCGTTGTCTCGACAATGGACAGAGCTGCGATACGATCTGTCAAAAGTGGCTAGAATGCGTCATCCTATGCTCTGAAGAACAGAAAGCAGGAAATAAAAGGCGTCTTCAGGTGATACATAGGCTTTCTTCTCACGCCAATAACCAATCTATCGACTGATACTATTCATAGAGAATTTATTTGCCTCATTCTGCTTTCGGCATTCCAGAGAGTAAAGGCATACTTCCTTACAGCCCAAGCCTTCTTCTTGCCGTAATTACAAAACCATAGCAAATCGAACCTATTCATGCAAGAAAACCACCTGTTGATGTGTCATGCTCTACGTCGTTGACACAGCGCTTACGCAATTGTGGGGAAAAACAAGGCTGTGTTACCGCAGCCACACTCACATGCCTTGAGAAAGAAAGCCAGCGCCGAGTGCTCCCAGGTCTGTAAACGTCTCGGCCACAATGCAAGAAACAGTGAAGTTTTCCGGGCCGGCCAGAATTTCAACCGGAATAACCATATACCGCAAGGGTCATCCATCTAGTCCATGAGAGAGTGCACTGCAGGCCCATATGTTGTAATCTGTTTCCAAAGATCATTCGGC
>JAABVA010005196.1_pt1 | contig 11867 bp, 11 predicted proteins | sample 5560331 | NCBI WGS metagenome assembly JAABVA01 (sample SAMN12812661, study PRJNA571458) | rock metagenome | isolation source: Antarctica rocks | place: Antarctica: Victoria Land, Mt New Zealand sud | collected 2016-01-07
CCCTTATTAATGATCTCATGAAGTTCCTCTACTTCCGTTTTTGTGAGTTTAATGCTATAACGTATCATTGGTTTTTTTACAAAGATACATTTTTTTACGTCATAATATATTTAACTTAACACTAGTAGTAAAAATGGTTTATCGGATCTTTTACATTCAATAACCAGCTTTAATTCCAAACCTAACTTATCATCTTTTCCCCAACTTTTCCAAGCTATATGGTCAGTCTCACGTAACAAGGAGGTTTCATAGTCTTTATACAAAGTAAAGGATTTAAACGAGAAACCAATTTTAGAAAGTTGATCGGCACAATATAATTCGAGCGGATAACCTGTTTTTGTTAACCACTCTTCAATTTTTTCAATTAGATTTTTAGGCATAAATTTTAACAATATAATTTACTTACATTTTAGTGATTTGTAAAACTCAAGTGTGCAGATTAAATCCCAACTAACAACATAATCTTATTCCCTGTTTTCTTATAAATACTTCTTTTACCAATAGTAATTTTTAGTCTTTAACTTTCGTAAAAGGTTGCTTTTGCCAAGCTCTTTGCCTGCCTTCGCAATCATCTGTTAATGGTGTAATACTTAGCTTGTCGTCATTGATGGTATATTTAACTTTAAATGTTGAATCTAAATCACAAGGGCTTCCGCCAGATAACTTCTTTAATAGTATTGTATCACCTTTAACTGTGTAAGACATACTTTCCAGTTGATTTCCGTCCATAGCCGTCATTTCCAAAGTTTGTTTTTGAAAATCCAGCAATACAGTAACGTCTTCCGGTACATTCACATTTCCACGCCATTTGGTACCATTCAGTTGGGCTTTGGCAGAAACCGTAGTAACAAGTAACATAAGTACAAAAATTACATTTTTCATTTTAATGGTTTTTAGATTGTCAAACTTTTAAACTTGAGCATTTAGGAGTGTCGGATGAGATTTAAAGTTAACATTTTTGTTTATCGTTTTTACCATCAATTATACTGAAGAGCAGAGGTTTCTTGATATTTTGTTTATAGAACAGGATTAAAAATCCTTAGTTCAAAAGGACGGGATTGCAAATTCCGACCAGCGAAAGCCGCTTCACAATCAGCTTTAGAAAGAGCAAGTTTGTTGCAAATTCATATTGACCGAATTAAGGCGATTTTGTATGCCAATGATAAGGGACTATTGGAGATATACCTACTTGATTTGAGTAACAAATAGGAGTATTAGTAAAGCAAATTGTTAAAAAGTTCAGCCTATAACAGAAGCAAACCTTCTTAATCCTTTCTATCCTACTTATACATTAAATATTCTTTTGAAACAGTCAGCTATTTGAATTTTAGGAACTATTACTTTAAAGGAACTATGACTGAGAAATTTAAATAACAGGATTGAGGTTAATCCTGTTTGTTGGAATTTACATAAGGGTTTAGTTAAGAGTTAAGGTAGGAAAATTTACACTTGTAAATTAAATGCTTGGGTAAAATAAAAAAAGTTTAGGGAACTTAAAATCTTTTACACCCTGCTGGTTGGGATTTGCAATTACGTACTTCTGAGCCAAGGATCTTTAATCCTGCCTATTCCAATAACAAAACATCAATCAATCCCTGCTGCCCTGCGTAATTAATTGCCTGACTGTAAACATAGTATTCAAGTTCCCTGCTGGTTGTTGTTTGTAACTCCGACTTTATAAACCCCATAATTTCTAATCCTTAGTTTACAATAACTCAATCAAAAAACTACAACCTCATACTTCTTTTACCCCTACTTTTTCAATGTCAAAACAACTACACTCAACGGTGGCAATGCTACAACCAATTGACCACCTTGTTTTTTGGCACCGTTAAAAACAGCAGGTTTGATTTTTCCCGGCTGGTCAAAAGAATTGTAATCGGTAAACTTGGGAGAAGTAACCATCCGGCCTTGTACAGTTTTCCAATCCACATCCTGCAACGTTGTACTGATGGTGATTTTATTTTTTGGATCCAAGTTCACAAAAGAAACATGCACCACGCCGCTGCTGTCACGGGAAGCCGAAGCATTGACAGCAGGAACTTTTACATTATCAATTGTATAATCCGGGGATTGGATGGCAATAGGCAGCAAGGTGGCATCCTGATGCACCTGGTACAGATCAAAAACATGATAAGTTGGCGTCAGGATCATTTTTTCCTTTTGTGTCAACACCAAAGATTGCAGCACATTTACCGTTTGCGCCAAGTTTGCCATCCGCACCCGGTCGGCATGGTTGTTAAAAATATTCAATGTTGTTCCGGCAATCAAAGCATCACGCATACTATTTTGCTGGAATAAAAATCCGGGATTGGTGCCCGGTTCTACATCCGTCCAAACGCCCCATTCATCTACCACCATCGCTACTTTTTTCTGCGGATCATACTTGTCCATGATGGCTGCATGTTTGGTAACCAGTTCGTCCATCATCAAACAATTACGCATTGTTGTAAGATATTCTTTCTCATCAAACTGCGTTGCAGAACCTTTTTTGCCCCAGTTGCTGGTTGGAACGGTGTAATAATGCAACGACAAACCCCACATCCTGGTGCCGATGTTTTTCATGGCCACTTCTGTCCAATTGTAATCAAAACTGTTAGCGCCGCTGGCGATTTTCTTCAAACTTGCACCCGGATAATTTTTGGCAAAGGAAGCATAGCGTTTGTACTGGTCGGCATAAAATTCCGGCCTCATATCGCCGCCGCAACCCCAACTTTCATTTCCTACCCCCCAAAAACTTACTTTAAAAGGCTTAGGATGACCGTTTTGTGCACGTAAGGCAGCCATCGGACTAACGCCGTTAAAGTTCAAATATTCCACCCATTTAGACATTTCTTCTACCGTGCCGCTGCCCACATTTGCAGAAACATAAGGCTCACAGCCCAGCATTCCGCACAAATCCAGGAACTCGTGTGTGCCAAAGCTATTGTCTTCGGTAACGCCGCCCCAATTGGTGTTCACCATTTTCGGCCGTTGCGTCCTCGGCCCGATACCGTCCCGCCAGTGATATTCATCCGCAAAGCAACCGCCCGGCCAGCGCAGGTTTGGGATGTGTATTTTCTTTAAAGCTTCCACAATATCCATGCGGATACGGCCATTGTTGGGTATGGCTGACCCTTCCGGAACCCAAAAGCCATCGTAAATGCTTCGGCCTAAATGCTCTGAAAACTGGCCGTAAATATGCTTGCTGATCTTTGTTTTGGCACCTTTACCATTTACAACAGCTTGTGCCGTTTGCTGGCTGAATGCTTGCATATAAATAAAAAATAATATTGAAAACAGGGATAAGCGTTTCATGGAACAATTGGTTTTAGAAATGGATACTTCTTTTATCTGTGTTTTTTTAGGTTTGGCCTGTTTTAGGAAAAGCAGATCTATCGCCTAAAATAGTGATTTTTATTTTTGATGAGACAAAATTTCCAGTCCTATAAAATTACTTCTTGCTTTAACCGGCAAGAGGAGCCCAAAACCAGAACCCCTCTTATTGTGCCCAAATAATGGATACTGTTTTTACAATGGTTTTTTATTGAAAAGTATTATCGGAAAGATTACTGTTTACCTTGACTTCCAAAACTTTGAACCCGATATTTTCTCCAAACAAAGATTTTTTTATGGTGAAAGGAATTTTGATCCCGCGGCCGGCATTCTGGTAATCGCCAAAATCCGAAGTGGTTGTATAACCTGAAATTGTCTTGGTTTCCTTTATTTTCAGGCCGGATATCATATCAAAGTAAGACTTCGTAGAATCACCATTTGCAGCAGCAAACATGATCATAAAAGTCGGCTGGTTATCTACCATTTTTATACCGGGCGACAACATAGGTACTATGCCTGAAGTGTTGTAATTTAATTCAGGGAAAATAGTATCAGATTGTTTGATCAAAGCTTTATCGCTGCTCGTCAATTGGACCGGTTCATTGTTTTGCAAAGTTTTGACGCTGTCCTTGTTTACCGTAGTATGCCGAACAATATTATAAGCAGGAATAGTAACGTCCTGGGCAAACTGGCCCGGCATTTTGTATTTATTGACCATTTGTACTTGTATGCCATGCGTTTGCCCGGCAGAAGTAACGGTTAGGTCTTTTAGGTTTTTCAACTTTTCAGTTCCACCAATGGCATCCAGATATTTTTTGATCACGCTGGCGGCTGTTGTTCCGGCTGGCATGGCAATTCCGCTATAGCTGTTGTTGTCCGGCTCTATATCCGGTAAAACATGTTCGGGGTCCAACACTACCAAATTAATTTTTGAGGTAGAAGGATAATTGAAAGTCCAACTACCGCCGCGCTGCCAGATTTCGGCAGGCAGTTTTACGGTGCCGGTTTTGCCATTTTCTTCCTGTACCATCGCGGTTACCGGCAGGGCCATTTCTTCCAGGTTTTCGATGGTGATCAATGCTCCTTTTGCCGCATCATTTTGTATGTAATCAATACTTTTTACAGATTGGTCCAGCTTCCAGGTGGTAAAAAACCATTCTCTCCAAAACCAGCTCAAGTCCTCTCCTGCTGCATTGTCCATGCTGTGGAAAAAATCCCAGGGCGTTGGGTGTTTAAAAGCCCAGCGCTTGATATATGTCCTGAAAGCATAATCAAAACGATCTTCGCCCAAAATCTGTTCCCGGAGTATTTTTAAACCGAGTGCAGGTTTGGTGTAGGCAGCTTCCCCCAGGTACGATGCCTGAATAACGTCCGGTGTGGTTAAAATGGCTTCTGCCTGTTTGCCGAAAGCAGACTGCGCGTTGGCTTCTGCATCAGGTTTGGTATAATACTCGCCTTTGTTAAAGTTTTTAGCATCGATCTGATTGATAAACGTGTTAAAACCCTCGTCCATCCAAGCATATTTCCGCTCGTTGGAACCTACGATCATCGGGAACCAGTTGTGCCCGAACTCATGGTTGGTTACGTCCCATAATTCTCCTCCCTGGCTTGTGGCATCACAAAAAACGATGCCCGGATACTCCATCCCGGTTACAATGCCGCCAACGTTGGTGGCCGTTGGATAAGTAAATTCAAACCATTGCTTAGAATCCATTTCGATGCTGGCTTTTACATATTCTGTTGAACGGCCCCAAGCTGCCCGTCCGCCGCTTTGCATAGGATAAACAGATTGTGCCAAAGCTTTTTTTCCGCTGGGGAGGTTGATGCGCGCGGCGTCCCACACAAAAGCATCGGAAGCAGCCCAGGCCACATCACGGGTGTTTTTGCAGAGAAAATGCCAGGTAAGCACTGGTTTTTTAAAGTAAGTTTCATGTTTGATTACTTCCGTAGAATCACGGATAAAAATCGTTTGATCGCTGCTTCTGGCTTTGGCCAGCCTGCCGAGGATTGTTGGCGATAACACTTCTGCCGGGTTCAGCAGTTCGCCGGAACCGGTAACGATAAGGTTAGCCGGTGCAGAAATCGTGTAATTAATGTCTCCATATTCCAGATAAAACTCGGAAGCACCCAAATAAGGAATCGTGTTCCAGCCGCTCACATCGTCATAAACTTCCATCCGCGGATACCATTGCGCAATTTCGTAGATCCAGCCGTGGTTGGTTTTCAACCTTCCCGTTCTGTCCGTTCCGTTTTCCGGTATTTCAAAACTGTAATCTATTTTGATCTGGATTTTACTGCCCGCTGCTTTCAAAGAATCTTTAAGTTTGATCTGCATGCGTGTATCCGTAACCAAATAATTTGCCGGTTCCGCTTTCCCGTTTCGGATGACCGTAACCTTTTTGATCACATCGCCCTGGGTAAAAGCTTTGTTGGCAAACCGGCCTCCCGTTACCGGTGTAGCTGCTTCCGCGCGGGAGTTTTGTAGGTAAATATTCTGATCTAATTGCAGCCATAAAAAAGGCAATCCATCAGGGCTGTTGTTCGTATAGGTGATCGTGGTACTGCCCGAAACCTGTTTTTTTACCGTATCCAGAACAACGTTAATTTGATAATCAGCCCGATTTTGCCAATATTTTGCCGTAGGCGCGCCGCCGGCATTACGAAAAACATTGCCCTTATCGGTGTAAAACAAAGGGTCGAAAACTTTATGCTGATCGTATTTGCTGACCGGGACAGGAGTGGTTTGTGCGAAAGATGGAAGTGCTGCCGCTGTAAAAAAAGCAGCCATAAAAACAGTGTTTAGTATTTTCATCAATATGTTTTTTGTAACGCGCTAAAGATAATTTTTTAGCCTATAAAAGAAGTATCTGCCAAAAATAATCCGAAAGAAGGAATAAAAATTTTACAAATTAGATTTATAAAAAATTTGTTTAACCTTTTTATATGGGGAAGGGATTTCTTTGGATAAGAAAGAAATATTTTTTGAGCCGATAAAAACAGCATGGCCAATAACTCCAAATGATTTTGTTGGTATTGAAAATTTAAAAAACGACCTGTTTTTGCAAAGAAATTAGAATCAGGTAAAATTCCTGCTTATCATTGCCTTTGAATCTGTTTATGTTGATAAAATATTCTGCCATGAGCAATAAAACAATTTTAGCTGGTTTGATTTTTTGTTCGTTTGCTTCTTTTGCACAACAAAAATCAGCGTCAGGTTTAGTTCAATACGTAAAACCAATCATCGGCACGCAGCGCATGGGGCACACTTATCCCGGCGCAACAGTTCCGTTCGGGATGGTGCAACTCAGCCCGGAAACAGACACGATCAGCTATGAACAAAACGGCAAATACAATCCCGATGTTTATAAGTATTGTGCTGGATATCAATATGATGACCACTCGATAACCGGTTTCAGCCATACGCATTTTAGCGGGACCGGCCATTCGGATCTGGGCGATTTTTTGGTGATGCCAACTGTTGGGCAGCTCAAACTCAATCCCGGAACGGCAACTCAACCTAAAAGCGGTTACCGCTCCAATTTTTCCCATGCAAACGAAGTATCGGCTGCGGATTATTACAAAGTAAAGCTGGACGATTATGATATTACAGCCGAAATGACGGCCAGTACGCGCGTTGGTTTCCATCAATATACATTCCCGAAATCAGATCAGTCACATATTATTTTGGATTTGATGGCGGGCATTTATAATTATGAAGATAAAAATGTGTGGACGTATTTGCATGTGGTGAACGATACTTTGGTGACTGGTTATCGGCAAACCAACGGCTGGGCCAAAAACCGTGTGCTTTATTTTGCCATGAAATTTTCAAAACCGTTTATCGCTTACGGCAACCGTAATTATTCTAAAAAAGAGGTTTACAGAGGTTTTTGGGGGAAATTCAATCAAAGCAAAAACTTCCCGGAAGTGGCAGCACAAAGGCTTCGCGCTTACTTCGATTTTAAAACAGAAGATGGCGAAAAAATCAAGGTCAAATTTGCGTTGTCGCCGGTGAGCATGGAAGGTGCATTGAATAATATGCAAGCTGAAATTCCGGGCTGGGATTTTGATGCGGTAAAAGAAGCAGGGCAAAAAACCTGGGAACAGGAACTTTCTAAAATCACGATCCAAACCAAAAGCTTGGCCGAAAAACAGAATTTTTATACGGCGATGTATCACGCCATGATCAACCCAACTATTTACATGGATGCGGATGACAAATACAAAGGTTTGGATCAGAATGTGCATGTGGCTAAGGGCTTTACCAATTACACCACGTTTTCTTTGTGGGATACTTATCGTGCGCTGCATCCACTTTTCAATATCATCGAACCAAAACGGAATGATGACATGATCAAATCCATGCTGGCGCATTTTGACCAAAGTCCGGAGCACATGCTGCCGGTTTGGTCAAATTCCGGCAACGAAAACTGGTGTATGTCCGGCTATCACAGCGTGGCCGTAATTGCCGATGCGGTAATGAAAGGCAATGCTTCTTTTAGCACACAAAAAGCGTTGGAAGCCTGCGTAGCTACCGCCCGAAAACGCAATTATGAAGGCATCGGCGAGTATATGGACAAAGGTTTTATTGCAGATGAGCACAACGGCGTTTCGGTTTCCAACACTTTGGAGTATGCTTACGATGACTGGGCAATTGCGCAAATGGCCAGAAAGTTGGGACAGACGGAGATTTATAATGAGTTTATCAAGCGGTCTGAAGACTATAAAAACGTGTTTGACCCGGCTGATGGTTTTATGCACCCGAAGTTATCAAACGGTACTTTCCGCAAAAACTTTGATCCGCTTTCCACTAATAATCAGGGTTTTATTGAAGGAAATTCCTGGAACTATACTTTCTTCGTCCCGCAAAACCCAACTGAATTAATTAAGTTGATGGGCGGCAACAAGCGTTTTATTTCGCGTCTGGATTCGTTGTTCACGATGAATTTGCCGGATAAATATTTTGCCGAAACGGAAGACATTACCCGTGATGGCATCATCGGCAATTATGTGCATGGCAACGAGCCTTCGCACCACGTGGCCTATTTGTACAATTGGACCAACCAGCCCTGGAAAACGCAGGAACGCGTGCGCATGATTTTGCCGAAAATGTACAAACCAACGCCTGATGGTTTGGGCGGAAACGATGATACCGGCCAGATGAGCGCATGGTATATTTTCAGTTCGCTGGGTTTTTATCCGGTGGCGCCGGGATCGGATCAGTATTCGCTGGGAAGCCCGGCGGTGGATGGCGCAGTTATCCAGCTTCCTGAAGAAAAAACGTTGGAGATTATCGCCAAAAATCAAAGCGACAAAAATGTATATGTAAAAGAAGTATCGCTTAATGGAACTCCTTTAAACCAGCACTTTATTACACATGAACAAATTATGAATGGCGGGAAACTAGTTTTTGTGATGAGCGGGAAACATGGGAAGTAGGAGGACACGTCCCTACTACCTCTTTTCAGGATATTTTAAAAAAACGCGTTTTTAGCAGAAATCAAATAATAAATAATTGACTTACAAAGAATAACGTTTAAGTTTAGGCTTACTTTTAAAAATCTTTTTTATTTGTTATTAATTAACCTATAGCTTAATTTTGTGAAGAGAGAATGTACTAAAATAGCTCTAGCACATGATGGCAAACGAGCTATTTATGTTGATAAGATAAATGAAATTGAAATCTTAAAGTACTTACGACGAGATAACAGGCATAAAAAGAAGTTTCAATATTTTACTGAAGTGTTTTTTGGTGGACACAAAGTTCCAGATTTATACGATAAAGAAAATATTAACGATAAATGTAAAGATGTTACCGCCATAAAATTCTTTAAAGGACAAGAAAATGATAGGATTTACTGCAAAGAAGTGACATCTGATTCTCAACTATTTGTTGTAATAATGTCTATTCTGCATTTGAAAAAGAAATCTGAAGATAATTCTAAAAGAGAAATAGCAATCATAGAAACTGTAGCTGGATACGAGTATGAAATTAAAGGAAATAAAGATAGAAAAGGGATTTGAAGATTTATTTTCTTTTACTACTGAAGAAGATGAACTTAGACATATGGCTTCAACAATAATGTTTAAATTCATTAGTGAACTAGAGCGAATTACTTGTGGAAAAATAACAAAAAAAAAATGGAGTGAAATAATAGGTACTACACCAAGCTATGTTACTCAATTGTTTAATGGTGATAAGCTTATGAATTTGTTAACTATGGCAAAAATTGAAAAAGCTTTATTTTTAGAAATTGACTTTAAATTAATTTCGACAGAAAAAACAACATCAAATTTTACTGAGTTTACAATACTATCTTCCAGTAACGGAAGACACCAAACTAATTTAAGCCTTAACAATCAAAATATTCGTTCACCACAAGAATCAACATCTATCCATGGCTTCGAATCTTACAGTTATAGTAATGACCACGTAGATAACTATGACACGACTATGAAAAAATTTCAGGAAACATCGGAGAAAACAGCTTAGCATGGATGGTAAACAATTACCCGTATTTGGGTTTCAAATAACAAGGATTTTGGACTGTGGATTCTTTGTAGAAGAAGCTATCAATGTAATTATTGAAAATGCTCAAATAGGATATGTTATGAACTTTTCGTTTAGCATTGAAAATAATTGGATAGAGTACTTGGTTAGGACTGATTTAAGAGAAAAAGATTCCAATGCAACATTTTTAAGCGGAACTGTTTTAACTAAATTTAGTATCAATAGTTTAGCTAGCTTCTTAAACGAAGAAGGTAAGTTAGATTTTCCAAATGGATCTTTAGAAGTATTGTTTGGAATATCATTTGGGCATTTGAGAGCTATTTTAGCAAAAAATGCTTCTGGTACCAAATTTAGAGATTTTATAATACCACCAATTAATCAATATACTCTCTTTAATGATCTTCTTCAAGAAAATATTGAACGCTTTAAACAAATAAGTTCAAAAACATCCTTAGAGCATGATGAATTAGAGGAAAGTAAACCACCAACAAAGAAATCACAAAAAATAAAAAAACCTAACACAGCTCAGTAAATTGGGACTTCTTTATTTATTTTCACTTATACTAGCCGTTTATTAGTTAGAAATTTTTAAGTGGTTTAAAGTAAATTTTCACTAAACTTATTTTAATCTTTGCCTTATCCTAACCCATGTAGGGTTAGCTTTGCAACGGTTATGTATATTATAAATATACAGACCATAAGAAGTATAATCATAGAACTGGTTGCTTCTTGTAACATTTCCCTCCTCGCCGTATCTTATGGGGCAAAATAACGAACATGAGTTTGGCGATTAGCAGCGATACTGTTTTTATCCACCTAAAATTGGTGTAGGCAATGGCTGAATTTGAAGAAATCTATCAGCAATATTCGCCGCAGATTTTCCGCGTGTGCATGGGTTATGTAAACGATCCTGACCAAGCGCGCGACTTGGTGCAGGAAACTTTCATCGCTGTTTGGCGCAACCTGGCTTCTTTCAGGAACGATTCCAAGATCAGCACCTGGATTTTCCGCATCGCCACTAATAATTGTTTGCGGGCAATTGAAAAGTCTAAACGGATTATCAAAACGGAATTACCCGTCAACTTGCCTGAAATCATCGAAGAATCCCCGGAGGAAAAGCTCCAATTTTTATACCGTTGTATTGCAGAACTGGAAGAAATTGACCGGATCATTATTTCTTTGGTTTTGGAGGATTTGCCGCAGGCAGAAATTGCTTCTATCGTTGGTTTAAGCAATGCCAATGTGCGGGTGAAAGTGCATCGGATTAAAGAAAAACTCAGCCTAAAATTTAAGAAACATGGACAATTTGAATGAGCTGAAAGCAATTTGGCAAACGGCCGATACCTCCGATTTACCGCAGGCAAAGGAAATTAAATCGATTTCTAAAAACTATCAGCAAAAAACACTGGTAAAAAAAGCATGGATGGCGGTGGTGACTTTACTTTGTTCGGCAGTATTTGTGGTCAGTATATTTTTTTATCAACCGGCACTGATAAGTACAAGGCTGGGGCAGGTTTTTATTTTGATTGCTTTGGCTATCCTGATCTGGTCTAACTTTAAATCGCTGAATAGGATCTACAAAATCAGGAATTGCAGCAACCAGGAATTCATCAACTATCTGCGGGAAGTACAGCTGAACAGGATCATTTACTACAAAAGAACGCAGGTGCTGGGCATGGCATTTTATGCAATCGGGCTGCTTTTATATTTGTACGAACTGGTTTACAAAAACCTATATCCCGCCATCATTCTGTACTTTTTAACGGTTTTGGCCTTGCTAGGCGGCTGGTTTTATCTTAGGCCGAAAACTTATCTGCGGCGAAAAGAAAAGTTTGAACCGTTTTTAAACCACATCGAAAAACTCAACGACCAATTGAAAGCCTTATGAAAAAGCAAAAATTTACCTTACAGGTCAGGAGTCAGGTGAATTTTCTGGGGACTTGTTATCAAGCAAACAATTTTTGTAATCTAAACAGGAAGAATGCAACATCGGTAACACCCCTTAAATTGGCTCTGAAGTTTTTAATTTTGGAGTTAAAGG
>JAABVA010005198.1_pt1 | contig 11865 bp, 8 predicted proteins | sample 5560331 | NCBI WGS metagenome assembly JAABVA01 (sample SAMN12812661, study PRJNA571458) | rock metagenome | isolation source: Antarctica rocks | place: Antarctica: Victoria Land, Mt New Zealand sud | collected 2016-01-07
CACCGTTTGCGCTCGACACGCTACGCACCGAAACATCCGTTGATCATGAAGGCTCAAAGACCGTTGAATGCGTAGCACACGTATCACATCAAGGAGTGATACAAGAAATCCATGCACAGGGCAACGGACCGATTGACGCATTCGTCCTCGCTCTACAACAAGGAAAGATGGCAGACTTCACGGTGCTTTCCTACGCAGAACACGCGCTTGGACAGGGAGCAAACGCACAGGCAATTGCCTATATCCAGATACAAACGAGCGATGGGATAACCTTCTTTGGAGCCGCTACCGATACAAATATTACGCTTGCCTCTGTGAAGGCAGTTCTAAGTGCGCTCAACCGTTCGCTGGTTTATAGTAAGCAGGCACTCCATGCACAATGACATCACCGATATCCCTGGCATTCGAGTTGGACATGATACCGATTTGGAAGCTGGCACTGGCTGCACTGTTCTTCTCTGCGAACCAGCAGCGGTAGGCGGCGTCGATGTGCGTGGTGGTGCACCCGCCACGCGCGAAACTGACCTGTTGCGCCCGTTGCATCTTGTCGATCAGGTCCATGCTGTTCTACTTACAGGTGGGAGTGCCTTTGGACTCGATGCTGCAAGCGGCATTATGCGCTACCTGGAAGAGCAGCAAATCGGGTATGATGTCGGAGTCGCAAAGGTTCCCATCGTACCTGCTGCAGCTATCTTCGATCTTGGCTTCGGCTCTGCCCTGCTTCGACCCAACGCTGAATCCGGGTACCGTTGCTGCCAGCAAGCGAGTAAAGAGGCAACGCAACAAGGAAACGTTGGTGCTGGCACTGGAGCGACAGTAGGCAAGATGCTTGGTCCCGCCTTTGCAATGAAAGGGGGACTAGGCTCCGCAAGCACGACGCTGACAGACGGGACATTGGTTGGTGCGTTAGTCGTCATCAACGCTTTTGGCAACATCATAGACCCGCAAACACAACAAGTTATCGCGGGTGGACGCGACCCACTGCCAATAGATACGCTTCCTGATGGCAGCAATCTGTTCGGCAACACTACAATAGCTGTTGTCGCAACAAATGCTTCCCTCTCGAAAGAAGAGGTCAATAAGGTCGCACAAATGGCACACAATGGACTAGCACAGGCTATTCGACCTGCACACACGTTTTTTGATGGCGACACAGTATTTGCGCTGGCATTTGGATCGCGTGACCAGCGTTCAGTAGACCTTGCGCGTAATGCGTACCAAACGAGTATGATTGGTGCTGCAGCGGCTAAGGTGCTTGCACAGGCGGTTATAAACGGAGTTCGTCACGCAACCGATCTACACGGCGTACCCGCAACCCGCCTATAAACAACACGGCCAGCTTGTTTTGTTATTGTTGTAGCATCACAAATAAAATAACGCCTCCCCCGATAAGCATAAAAATAACGCATACAAGCACAATCATAGCAAGCATGTAGCCACGCGTAGAAGACGACTCGCCGAGGTCTTGTGATAATTCGGTCGAACGTCTGTCTAGCCGCGTAGGAAACTCTCGTTTTGCGGTTAGTGTCTTCAACCCTCCTGTTGCAAGGTCCCAGGAGTGTGTAGCGAAATCAATGGCGTGTTCATACGACATCTCAGATGGCTCTGTGGCGGGCAAAGGAGTCACAGGTCTTACGGGCAAGGACGACTGAGGCGATGCTAGAGGAGTAGCAGAAGGGATGGGTGATGGCACAGCATCTGAACCTCCCTGTTGTACCGAAGAGGGTATCGAGTGAGTTGGTAAAATGATTTGAGGTCGTCGCGGTAATTGCCCGGAAGGTTGAGCATCAGATGTAGACACGACTTTTCTCCACACGGTTGTTGCTAGAAATCAACCGCATTTTCAAATACAAAAGCGGTACGCACTACAAATGACATTCTCCTACCTACTATTGTACTCCTACAGGATTTTTTCGCAAGTCTGCTATGACTAATGGGTTACGTACTTTCCTACTATGATGCGTCTTCAAGCATCATACAAAAGCTGCAGGAGCATCGAGAGCATACGTCCCGTCGCGCCCCAGATACGATACGGACCATAATCGTAGAAGTACACAGTACGCGTCATACCATCGCGCGACCACTGTTCTGTATGAGCAATAGCCGGATTCGCCAATGCATGCAAAGGGATCACGATAATTTCTGCTACTTCGCTTATCTGCAAATGCAACTCACCTAAGCCATGTGGCAAGTAGGCAACCACAGGCAGAATTAGATAATTGCTTACAACCGTAAAAACAGGCGTAAGTACCCCTAATACCTCTACATCGGTCGCATCTAAACCAATTTCTTCCTGTGCCTCTCTTAATGCAGTCATGACAGGCGAGCTATCAGTAGCGTCTACACCTCCACCTGGAAATGCAATTTCTCCACTATGAGCGCGAAGAGTACTGGCACGTCGAATAAAAGCGAGGTGAAGCATGTTTTCTTGCTCAAACAAAGCCAACAACACTGCTGATTTTCTTGCTCCGAGTTGTTGACCTTCAATGACATCTTCCAACATATCCGTGCGTTCCACAGTGTGTAAATGGCGGCGCAACGCCTCTAAAATTTCTGTTGTTGCGGTCGTACTCATAGTTCTATTGTAGCATGTGGAGGACACTTGCATCACTGTGATATAATTTGATAAGCAGAAAAACACCGGAGAGCTTTGCAACATGGCGGCTAATAGCTTGCAATCGTGACCTACTTTTGGTATAATTAGAGCATCGAGTGGGGGTATGCTTACATTTAGGTGTTCAGTGTGTCTTCAGTATGGTTGCATGTCTGCAAGTATCGTTTCGTATCATCGTTCTGTAGGGCAAAAAAGGTCGCACAGATCATCTCGTACAATCTGTACAGGCAAGAGATTTTAGCAAACATCCGAAACGATTACCACCTAAGCATCCTCTCCCGATAAGCCCACACTCTGTGGCGCACTCCCCTATGGATCGATAGGCATAGAGTTCTTCTCTCTTTCATTTGAACCCTGGCGGTATCGCGAATGAATCGAGAACGCAATTCTGTGTACGAGCGGTTCTAAGAGTAAGTGCATCCAGACGTGAGGCAAAAACCGTGGATCGAAGGGGGTTTTTTACCCATGCAGACTCAACAGCACGGCGACCTTTCGACAGAGCCAGCGGAAAATCTGAAAAGCGGGCGGGTACAGACGATGTTAGAAGAAAATGGCCTACAAGGGCAAAACGGCAACACTCCAGCAGAAGAGGGTGAAGAACTCAACCAGAATGAGATGGAAGCGTTGCTGGCATCAACAAGCGCACCCATAAATATCAAGAGAGGCGATGTGGTCGAGGGCGTACTCGTGCGTATTGACCAGGACGAAATCCTGGTCGATATTGGCTTGAAATCAGAGGGCGTCCTCTCGACAAGAGAATTGCCAGCAAACGGCTATGGCTCGTTCTCAGAGCTACATCTCGATGATAGGGTTCTGGTATTTGTTATTCAACCAGAGACACAAGAAGGTCACGCTGTTCTCTCTCTCAAGAGAGCAAACACCGAGCGCCAGTGGCGCATTGCAGAAGACCAGTATAAGAACGGCGAACTCCTCAAAGCTAAAGTGATCGACTACAACAAAGGCGGCTTAATTGTCGATGTCGCCGGTATTCGAGGCTTTGTGCCAATCTCACAAATCTTGAATTTGAAGCGCGAAGAGGTTGCCTCCGGTGGTGAAAACCAGGAGACGGCAGCAAAGCTTCAAAGCATGAAGGACAAAGAACTGCAACTCAAGATCATTGAGATCAATCGGGCACGCAACCGCTTAATCCTCTCTGAACGTTTAGCCGTTCAAGAGTGGCGGCAGCGTCGGCGTGAGGAACTGCTCGACGAACTCAAGCCCGGCGAGGTTCGCAAGGGCATCGTTAGCAACCTTGCCAACTTTGGTGCCTTCGTCGATCTTGGTGGTGCTGATGGGCTGGTTCACATTAGCCAGTTGGCATGGAGCCGCGTCAACCATCCCAGCGAGGTCTTACACGTTGGACAAGAGGTTGAGGTTCAAGTTCTCAGCGTCGATAAAGACAAAAAGAAGATCGCGCTCTCTATCAAGCGGGCCGAAGTTGATCCCTGGACCACCGTTGAGCAACGCTACACACCTGGGCAGGTGGTCACAGGTGTCGTCACAAAGATCGCACCATTCGGTGCCTTTGCTCGTATCGAAGATGGTATAGAGGGTCTTATCCACCTTTCGGAGTTGACACAGGGGCAAGAGCCTAAAACCGTTCTTCACGAGGGCGCACAATTGCAACTCCGCATTCTGCGGATTGATGCTGAGCGACGACGTTTGGGACTCAGCTTGCGTCAGGCCGATGAACTTGATCAGCCTGATGAGACAGTACCAGCACCAGATGCGCCAATCGACTCAACAAGAGCGAGTGAGGCACTCCCTGCGGCAGCCACTCCCGCTGACGCTACGACAACATCAACGGCTGGTGAAGCTGTGCCTCCACTGGCAGGTACAACACCATCACTAGAATCGACACCGACTTTGCAGGATCAGGGACAACCAAGACAACGGCCCGACAGACGTGAGCGGAACAACGACAATCCTGCCGCGAACAGGGCACCAACAGAAGATGCTGGAGAGCTAACCGCAATGGCGGAGGCATTCCGTAACGCGGCGCGTCGTACTCAAGAAGATTCGGAAGAGTAACGCATTCTACTCACATGACAGCACCATCTGCTGGAAAGACGTGTCTTTCCAGCAGATGGTGCATCCTTACATTACGCTACAATTTTGCGCGATGTATAATTTCCTATTGAGTTGAGCTTGACGCTATAGCATCAGTAATAGTATCATATGATATGTCTCACTCTTGAACAACGTATCAAAAAGATATGGAGGCATCTGAAAAAGTACACCATTCTTATTAAAGTAGATATATTGTACATTAACAGATGATCGCGCGACCTCCCCCTACCTGGCACTACGCTCAGGTAGTGTGGAGGTCGATTGTTTCTCTATAAGAGGCTGTGAGTGTTGATTGACAGTTTGCCGATAAGTATGTTGGTATACTGGAAGACGGGAGGTCAGCTTGTTAAGCTTGACGCACTATGCTAAGTGTTGTATGATGAAGTACGCTGTTTACCTGAGCGACAACAAAGAGGGCTTGGTTCCATCCTCTACCACTGAAAGGGGGGTGACAAACAGGTGAACGATAGAGATAGGTTTGATAAATTTACGGAGCGTGCCAGGAAAGTCCTGAGTCTCGCCCAAGAGGAAGCACAACGCTTCCAACACAATTATATTGGTACAGAACATCTTCTCCTCGGTCTTGTACGCGAGGGCGAAGGCGTCGCTGCAAAAGTTTTAGCTAATCTCGGTGTCGAACTCAACAAGGTTCGGAGTGCCGTTGAATTTATAATTGGTCGTGGAGACCGCATCGTTCTCGGTGAGATCGGGCTGACACCACGCGCCAAGAAGGTGATTGAGCTTGCCGTTGATGAAGCTCGTCGCCTGAATCATCATTATATCGGTACAGAACATCTTCTCCTCGGTCTTGTACGCGAGGGCGAAGGCATCGCTGCAGGCGTGCTTGAAAGCCTGGGTGTGAACCTTGAAAAGGTCCGTACACAGACGATCCAGGTACTCAGTCAATCTGGGGCACCACACGAGCGCGACGCGAAACACTCTAAGACCCCAACCATTGATCAGATGGGCATTGACTTGACCGCAGCCGCTCGTGCTGGCACACTCGACCCCGTTGTCGGACGCCATCAAGAGATTGAGCGTGTCATTCAAATCCTGTCACGCCGCAACAAGAACAACCCAGCACTTATCGGTGAGCCTGGTGTTGGTAAGACGGCTATCGTCGAAGGACTTGCACAGCGCCTTATTTCAGGTGAAGTGCCAGAAACCCTTGCCAATAAACGTCTTCTCACCCTCGATGTCGGCTCATTGGTTGCGGGCACAAAGTATCGCGGTGAGTTCGAGGAGCGTCTCAAGAAGATTATCGAAGAGATTCGCAGTAGCCGCGACTGCATTATCTTCATCGACGAGGTGCATACGCTCGTTGGTGCTGGTGCTGCAGAGGGTGCAGTTGATGCCGCGAACATCTTGAAACCTGCTCTGGCTCGTGGCGAACTACAATGCATTGGCGCAACCACACTCGACGAGTACCGCAAGTACATCGAGCGTGATGCAGCACTGCAACGTCGTTTCCAGGAAGTCATTGTGCGCGAGCCTTCCGTTGAGGAGACTATTGAAATCCTCAAGGGTATTCGCCCACGCTACGAAGAGCATCATCGCTTGACCATCACTGACGAGGCACTCAAGGCTGCGACGGAAATGGCAAGCCGCTACATCACTGATCGCTTCATGCCTGACAAGGCTATCGACCTGATCGACGAAGCGTCCAGCCGCGTGCGTATGCAAAATTCGCTCGCGCCCCTCAACCTCAAGGAGGCCATGAAGGGACTGGAGTCAGTGCTACGCGAGAAGGAAGCCGCCATACAGCAGCAAGAGTACGAGCTAGCAGCCGAGCTACGCGACCGCGAAGTGAAGCTACGTGAGCGTATCTCCAAGCTCGAATCAGGCTGGCAACGTGAACGCGGCACCGACAAGCCAACTGTAGGCGAAGAGGAGATCGCGCAAATCGTCTCGATGTGGACAGGCATTCCGGTTATGCGTATTGCACAGGAAGAGTCACAACGGCTCCTTCAAATGGAAGACGCGCTCCACGCTCGTATCATTGGTCAGAACGAGGCCATTGAGAAGATTGCACGTGCCGTCCGTCGCGCACGCGCAGGTTTGAAAGACCCCAAGCGCCCTATTGGCTCATTCATCTTCATGGGACCAACAGGCGTCGGTAAAACCGAATTGGCGAAAACGCTTGCCGAATTTATGTTTGGTAGCGAGGACGCACTTATCAAAATCGACATGTCAGAATTTATGGAACGCCACGCGGCAGCCCGCCTCGTCGGTGCCCCTCCCGGATATGTCGGCTATGAAGAAGGGGGTCAGCTTACCGAGGCGGTGCGCCGCAAGTCCTACAGTGTGATCCTCCTCGACGAAATCGAGAAGGCGCACCCCGATGTCTTCAACATGCTGCTCCAAATTCTGGAAGACGGCAAGTTGACCGACGCGAAGGGACGCGTGGTAGACTTCCGCAACACCATTGTCATCATGACCTCGAACGTCGGTGCTGCTCTGCTCAACAGAGAGGCACGTATTGGCTTCAAGCAATCGAAAGACAAGGCGAAAGCCCATCAGAGCGATTATGAGGCGATGAAGGACAAGGTTCTCGGTGAATTGAAGAACACCTTCAAACCTGAGTTCCTGAACCGTATTGACGACGTGGTTGTCTTCCATGCTCTTCGTATGGAAGAGATGCAATCAATCATCGACCTGCTCCTGAATCGTGTACGGAACCAGTTGACAGAGCAGCAGGTAGAGTTGGTTGTGCCAGGCGCGTCGAAGGAATTTTTGATCGACAAGGGCTTTGACCCTGAGTATGGTGCGCGTCCACTACGCCGTACCATCCAGCGACTCGTTGAAGACCCACTGGCGGAAGGCTTGCTGGAAGGCAAGTTCCATCCAGGCGATCTTATTGAAGCCGTCGTGATCGACGATAATCTCGACTTACAAGTCCGCAACCGCATCGAGCAGTTGCCAGCACCTGCAACACCAGAAGCGGCTCTCTCCGCAGGCGGTGAAGGCAGTTCCGATCTCTAAATAACCAAGAGGGGCGTGAACGCTATTCACGTCCCTCTTTCTTTTTGACACGATACTGCTGATCTTTACGTCTATCGCTAGCCTGTCCTCTATTTTGATTCTGTTTGGGTTAATCGTTTTATGGCAAAAGTACGCACAAAATATGTCTGTCAACAATGTGGTGGTGAGCAAAGTAAATGGATGGGTAAATGCCCCGACTGTAGTGCGTGGAATACATTTGAAGAAGTAACAGATGTTCCGCAAAGTCCCGCACAACAACGACGGCAGGCACTTGTCGGCACTACGTCCATCGCTCAAGGCACGCATACACCCATTCTGCTACCACATATCAAACCATTGATACAGGAACGTATCTCTGTGGGCTACCCAGAGATGGACCGTGTATTAGGTGGGGGACTCGTCGCGGGCTCGTTGATTCTGGTCGGTGGTGAGCCAGGGATTGGGAAATCTACGTTGCTGCTTCAAGTCTCTGGTGCGATTGCTGAGACGGTTGGCACCGTCCTCTACGTTTCAGGCGAAGAGTCAATCGAGCAGGTGAAGATGCGTGCCGAGCGCCTGGGCATCGCAGGCGAACGTCTCTATCTCCTGGCATCTATCGAGCTTGATGTAATCGCTGAAGCGGTCAATCGCTTCAAACCCGCGCTGGTTATTGTTGACTCTATCCAAACAGTCATCGCCAGTCATGTCACCTCAGCACCGGGGAGCATCAGTCAGGTGCGCGAATGTACGCTACAACTGATGCAACTGGCGAAAAGTACGCATGTTCCTATCTTCATCATTGGTCATGTAACAAAAGAAGGCACCGTTGCAGGACCTAAAGCTTTGGAACATATCGCGGATGCTGTACTCTATCTTGAGGGTGAACGCTACCACTCGTACCGTCTCTTGCGAAGTGTCAAAAACCGTTTCGGCGCAACACATGAGATTGGCGTGTTCGAGATGCAAGGTGAAGGTATGGTCGAGGTGACGAACCCATCGGCAGTTTTCCTTGCGGACCGCGCCATTGGAGCAACAGGTTCTGCCGTTGTCGTCAGCATGGAGGGTACACGCCCACTGCTTGTCGAGGTACAGGCACTGGTAACACCAAGCAATTTTGGCAATGCTCGCTGCACCACCAACGGTATCGAGCATAACCGTATCGTGATGTTGCTTGCGGTGCTTACCAAGCGCGTAGGACTGGCAGTTGGTAATCATGATGTCTACGCTAATGTCGTTGGCGGCTTTACATTGGAGGAACCATCCATCGACCTCGGCATAGCCGCCGCCATCGCCTCTAGCTATCGTGAAAAGAATATACCGCACGATATGGCACTTATTGGCGAAGTTGGTCTCTCCGGTGAGTTACGCGCTGTGAGCCGTCTGTCATTACGTGTCCGTGAGGCGGCAAAGCTTGGCTTCAAACGCTGTATTCTTCCCAGCGCAGGACGCGGCACAAAAATTCAGGCAGAATTAGAAGATGCAGGACTCCCTGCCGATTTCAAAGTTCTCACTGCCAGTTCTCTTGCAGTAGCATTAGAAATTGCGCTACACTGAATTGAAAGGAAAAATCAGCATTTTACAACATAGTAACGCCTGATGCGTACTACGTAGTGTGAGATTCTTTTGTGAACTACGTTTTTGTAGTAGACTTGTATTGAAAGGATACAAGCAAGAAAGCGCAAATGTTGATTCTTATGCAGGAACAATGTATACTGCATATTTAGTATTCTACTCTTACAGCTCATGAGCATGTTAGCAAGCACTGGATAGCGGGTTCGGCGACACATTTTTCGCTATTATCTCTTTCTTCCTTTCATCACCGACCTTACCTGCTACTTATAGTTAGCATTCGCTCTTGAGACTCTACGCTGTTTCAGTGTTCTGCTTTGGAGGACGCAGGGATGTTTGGTAATTTAATCGCCCGTATTGTCGGGTGTATCGCAGCAATCGGCATCGTCGTCGGCATCTTTTTTCTCGATAGAACAAGATTACCTGCTCAAATTGAGTGGGTGGTTGGTATTGCCGCCGCCGCCGCTATTCTCGCTTTTATTATTACACCGTACATTACAGTTGTACCCTATCTCTGGATAAGTGACAGAATTCGTAAAGCCGCTGCAAGCGACCTTGTTGCAGCCGCTATCGGCCTCACAATTGGCCTTGTCATCTCCGCGCTACTGGCGATACCACTTGCCAGCTTACCCGCGAACTGGGGTCGCATTCTCCCGTTTGTTAGTGCCCTGCTCTTTGCCTATCTCGGCGTTACCATCGCGGTCCTCCGCAAGAATGATATTGGGCATCTCTTTTTGAGTATTCTGAGTATTCAAAGTACGCTCACACGCAGAAATCGCGAACACGACGAGGAACGTGAAAGAGAGCGTGAGGAAAAACGCGAGGAGAAACGCAACAAGGAGAGAGAAAAGGAGAAGGAGAAGGAAAAGGAGCCAGTCGTTCCAGAACCCGCTCCACTACCGCCAATACTTTTGGATACCAGTGCTATTATCGACGGACGCATCAAAGATATCAGTCAAACTGGCTTCATCTATGGCACGCTGCTAGTGCCACGCTTTGTGCTTGAAGAATTGCAGCACATTGCGGACTCGGCGGATACAATGCGCCGCAATCGTGGTAGACGTGGCCTGGAAATACTCAACACGCTGCAAAAAGAAGCCACTGTGCCCGTTGAGATCACCGACGAAAACATCGAGGGCATCGCGGAGGTCGATGGCAAGCTGGTCAAGATGGCACGCAATCTGCACTGTGCCATTATCACCAACGACTTCAATCTTAATCGCGTCGCAGAGCTACAAGGAGTGAAGGTACTCAACATCAACGAGCTTGCCAATGCCATCAAACCAGTCTTATTGCCAGGAGAAGATATTCACATCAAGATCATGCAAGATGGCAAAGAATTGGGACAGGGCGTGGGCTACCTGGACGATGGCACGATGATTGTTGTAGAAAACGGACGCCAATACATGGGTACGAGCCTTGAGGTGACGGTGACGCGCGTACTACAAACAGTTGCAGGTCGCATGATTTTCGCGCATCCTAAACAACCCACTGGTTCACAGCCTCAGCTTCAAACACCAGTCAAGCAACGGCTCGTGTGAGCGTGTAACACATGCAAGAACAGAGAGAGAAAGCGGCGGTTGTCATCGTCGCCGCCGGATTGAGTCGTCGTATGTTGGGGCGTGATAAGTTATGGACACCGCTCTCAGGACGTATCACGCTAGCACGCACACTCGATGTTTTTCAGGCATCGCCACTTATTGAAACCATTGTCATCGTAACGAGCAACGAACGACTGGTGGATACAACCGCTTTATGCAAGAAAGAGCAGTGGCACAAAGTGATTGCGACTGTTCCTGGTGGTCTGCGACGACAGGATTCCGTTGCCATTGGTTTAGACACGCTCGCGAGCAACACTCCGTCATGTCAATGGGTGATGATTCACGATGCTGCACGCCCTTTCGTTACTACAACTATGCTACAAGAAGGGCTGCTCTCAGCTCAAACGCATCAAGCAAGTGTTGCCGCTGTGCCTGTCAAGGATACCATCAAACAGGTGCGCGAGAATATTATTTCCGCCACCCTTGATCGTTCACAGTTGTGGATGATTCAAACACCACAAATTTTCTCATTCCCACTTATTCATCACGCCCACCATGAATGCGATAAACAGGAAGTTTTCACAGATGACGCGGCATTGCTAGAGCATTTGGGGTATCCCGTCGCTATCTTCAAGGGATCGTATGCAAATATCAAAATCACGACGCAAGAGGATTTACTGCTCGCAGAAGCACTACTACAAGGAGTACACTGATGGCTATACGAATTGGCAATGGGTACGATGTACATGTTCTTGTTGAGGGTCGTCCTCTTATCCTTGGTGGCGTTCTCATCCCCCATACGCACGGCCTGATGGGACATTCAGACGCCGACGCCGTAATCCACGCCGTTGTCGATGCACTGCTTGGTGCCGCCGCGCTCGGTGACATCGGCTCATACTTCCCTTCATCGGATGAACGCTGGAAAGATCAACCAAGTGCCGTTTTCCTTGATCATATTCATAAACTGCTGCAAAAAGAGCAATGGACCATCAGCAACGTCGATGTAACTATCGTTGCTGAATCCCCCAAGATGGCACCCCATATATCTGCAATGCGTACACACATCGCTGAACATCTCCATCTCGACAAAGAGCAGGTCAGCATCAAAGC
>JAABVA010005199.1_pt1 | contig 11863 bp, 12 predicted proteins | sample 5560331 | NCBI WGS metagenome assembly JAABVA01 (sample SAMN12812661, study PRJNA571458) | rock metagenome | isolation source: Antarctica rocks | place: Antarctica: Victoria Land, Mt New Zealand sud | collected 2016-01-07
AGCAAACTGCATGCCCGTGCTGATTTCTTCAGACTTTCTTCAGGTACTGTGCCTGTATTCAGCCAATGCTCTGCCTATACTGATGTCACTGCTGATTCACTTGACGTCAACATCATATGTACTGTAACTTGTGTGTACACGACGACTTGATCTCAGAATATTTGGTGTCTGCTTGCTAAACAACCCTCCGGCCCTTTCGCAGATGGAGGAGCTCAAGAGCAGTGTTCTATCGCATGAGTCCTTTCAGTTTGCAGCGGCAAAAGGTCATCCTCAAATCCTGTCACATGGGTCCTGGCAGCCTGTGCCAGCTCAGCATTGCGGGCATTCTCTGCTTCAAGGGGATCCTCTTCTGTCACATGGGCGTGCCCGGCATGGAGGGAAGCCAGGTTCCCGCCATGTTGTTCTGAATGCGCCGTCTTGGCATCACTCAACTCTGTCAGATCATCACCAGCGATGATCCCCTCCAATCCTTCAATGCTGTCAGTGTCCTGAAGTCCCTCCGCTTCTTGCCGCCACTGCCGATCATGCTCCATTGCATCTTCAAATTGCAGCCTGCCAAAACCGGATTCCACCAATCTCCCGCCAATGCGCGCAGTCTGTTCCTGGTCAGCATTAGGGTCCTCATGCTGCAAGGGTTTGACAAACCCTGCCTCCAGCAGGCTGTCGCTGACCCTTTGCTCACTGTCTGCGCCGTTGTGTGTCTGTGATGCTGCAATCGTTTCATCCAGACTCTCAGCTTGCAGGGCTTCAAAACCTTCCCCGCCTTGTGATCTAAATTTCTGCGAACACACCATAAGAAGCTAGAATCATGCAGAGCATCTGGCTTATTGGATGCAGGCTGCCGAGCAACTTCTTCTCAGACGCCAGCCCATGCCCACACTGCTGAGAGATACCAGCAGGCTCATACAGTCACCACTGCAGTGAGATGATGAAGACACCATCCAGATTGTGCAGCTAGGCTTGCATTTCAATGAGATGCCAACTCAGATGATCACAGCAGGTCATTAGCATGCGCATCACATGGAGCGTAAATTGAACATTATGCATTGTGGGACTTCAATGTGCTGGACCTGATCATAGTTGCAACAGGCTTGGAGTTGCTGGGCCACACACTTCATATGCTGATGGAATACAACCCTGGCTCAACACTTGTGACAGACAGGCCTACTTTGGACAGCGCAAGTGCATCAGAGGGTTGCATGATGACTTTGCAATCTTGCTCAATGGCAAATGTGTATGTTCCACATGAAGCCAACAACACCATAGCACACAGGTGCTGGACCAGAATACCTGCTGCTGCTATATACTGCTCGTTCTCTTGATATTTGGTGTGTGCATGTGAAATGCAGCAAATGCAACATGGGGAATGTTTAGGTGAAACATGTCACGCAGATCAGTTCAGGAAAAAGGAAGCTGTGATTGATGACTGACCTCAACATGGCTTTCAAGGGCTCCGTTTGCCGCTTCTTGTGGATGCTGACGTACTGTCTTGGCGCATGGCCAACCACTTTTGTCACGCCAGTTGACACCCTGGTAGGGTGGGTTGAAACAGTCCAGGTTATAGCCGGCGTCCAAGATTGCAGCACTGGCAGCCACTTCTCCCTTCATTTTTGCTTCGTGCCATGTGGCATAGCAGTCGAAGCATTTGGCTTTCTGTAGCACTTGTAAACCTACTGTGTCTGTTGCCATGAGGGTGGCCTCCACATGTGGTATAAAGTCCTGCATAAAGAGTGAACAGTTGAAGACATTCAGCTCCTTCAGCAAGGCATTGAAAAATGGCTCAAGTGCTGTTGAATGACCTGCATAGTTGCATAATTATTCTTGACAATTATATTAATCATTCTAACTGACATGCATGCATGCAAGCCTGGATACATGCAATGGAAAGACTAGAACTGTACCTCTCTGACAGGCTCACAGACAATGTTGGCACCAACCAGCTTGGTTGTGGCAGTGAGGCGAGATGTCAGCAGCGTGTGCCATGCAGGAGCACGGTCGCCTTGCACTGTGTGACTGGGCAAGAGCGCTCCTTTGGCAGAGCTGTCCAGCCACACGAAGTAGTTGTATTGTTTCATATTGACATGGACCTTGCTCTTTTCCCCCAGCAAAACCTTGCCTACATGACCGAGCTCAAAACAGTCTCTGATCGTAAGGTACTCTGCGTTGGAAGGGAGGGTCGGCAACCCCTGGGACGACATGTGGCCGTGCTGTTGCATGGCATGATCCACGACTATGATGTATCGCGCAGGGTCCTGAGGTTTAATCACGGTGCCGACGAAATACTGCAAGTTGCTGAGGGCTTCTGGGTCCTGGTGCCGGTAGCTGTAGACCACCAATGTAGCTTCATCTTCGCGCGTTCTGGCACCTGGTTCCGCGTTCACGTTGAGAGCAGCAGCTGCCAAGCCAACGAGCAAAATCAACAAGCGCTGTCCGGCAGGCCGACTGTTCAAGTGCATTTCCGGCTTATGCACATGAGCAGGGCAACCGTATTGCTGTAAGCAGCACGTCAATCGACGCAGAGAATTATGTAGAAACCCCAGCTAGCGAGGCGTAGGTATTGATCGTGCTGAGTGAGTCGCAAACCTATCGACAGGTGAAGTTGAGCGTTTAGGCTGGGATCGGGCAGGCAGCCAGGTAGTCTTTGCAGGTGGGTACTGCAATCGAGCCAAGCAAACTGATAAGGCTGCTTGTTGACCGCCCTGACTGCCGACAGCTGTAGCTAGCGTTGCTGCAGTGCAACTGCACCTACCTGCAGAGAGGATGACGCATCGCGTAGCGCGTTCCGTATTTCTGTGGGAGCAATACGGTATCCGTGCAAGGTCCAGTGACACAGACTCTGTGCAGCCTGCCCTGCAGAACGCGATATCTTGCGATGTGGCCACAAAGTGGACGCGAAGCCCCGTGTACAGGTGCTCATGCATGCGTCTTCAAAGGTGCCCTTCGAACCTTACCATGTTGACGTTTAGTTCTACTGAGAACAAGTTCTACTAAGCAGAGCGGCTGAAAGCTTGTGCAAGCCTGATTCGCTGCTGGTTGCATCACCACCACATGTTAAACTGTAACATGACAGTATATTGAAGCGCACGTGAGCACCAAGAGTTGGCTGCTGAGCTGAGCAGGTCATGGATCAGGCTTGGAACAGTATTCATACAGCCTCCTCAGACAACAGCAGCAAAAGATTCAACACAGTAATAAGATCAATGGCAGCAATAATGCAAAATAGTGCTGCAACAACAACCTGTTCTGTCAGCAAAACAACCTAGCAATTTCAACCTTCAAGGCTCTATGTGTGCCTTCAATTCTGCTGCAAGTACTTATAGACTATGGGGGACAAGCAGGTTGCAAGGCGATCCATGCCCTCAGCATTTGGGTGAAGACCATCTGGCATGATGGAGGCATATATCTGCATCCACCAAGCACGATGACTGCAGTATGACAAGCTCACACAGTCTTATGTGCTTGAAAGTAGTGGTCCAGAATTAGCCTGCTGTGAGCAATTTTGCAATGCATAGATGGATGCATGAGCCATTTGCTGGATGGCCATGTTGAGATGCAAGCTTGCTTCCTGTGTTGGCAGCACTGATGCGCAAGAGTCATGGCTCTAGTGGCGGCGGCCTGTGCCTCAAGAGAAAGATGATCGAGTTTGTGCAAACATACCTTTCCATTCGGAAGCAACTGAGATCCACAGTCGAGGTACTGCACCTGGCTCTGTCCTGCGCTGTACTTTTGCAGACCTGCATTGACGTTGATGATGCCTTGAGTGTATTTGTTAGGCTGTGTGTACATGCTGTGTTGTTCACCATCGCCACGAGGCAGAAGGCCCATCAAGATGATGCTTGTTTGAGGATTCTTCTGCTTCAACAGTGTGACAATACTCTCAATTCTGCACCCAGAACGAAGCTTGACTGTGAGTTGAGTATGAGCAATGATTGACATAGCTGACAGCATCTTTGCAAAAGTTCAATGGGACTTGGAACAAGGTCAGAATGCAGCACTTGATGTCGGCATCGCTGCAGATGTGTGAATGGTCAAGCTGGTGTTTTGGTGCCTCCGTGGTTGTCGCTGTATGGTGCTGCATACGCTTCTGCTGGCTTGACACTTCCAGGGTCTACAAACAGCCATTGTAGTCACCTAGACACAACTCCACTGACTGCGGCTGTAACGCCTGATGCACCCACACCACAGCTGGCAGCTCCCAAATCGTTGGTGCCAATCAACACAATTGCTACCTGAGGAGGATGTTGAGTGAAAATGTCTCCATTCTGGAGTCTCCACCAGAGATTCGCTGTCTGATCACCTGTGGCAAGCTCCCACTTTCATGATGCTGACAAGCATGAGGCAGTTATGACGTAAGGCAGCACGAAGCAGGGCAACTGCAAACTAGGTCTGCTGTACTCCACCTCCTACTCCAAGAACAGCAGCTGAGTAATTGCCAAAGTGCGCTTGTACATATCCGACATGCCATTCTGCGCAGGGGTCCCGTCTTTCCATAGCTTGGTGATGGAGTCACCGTAAAACGCTAGCGCAACTCCCTGCAAAATTCAAATAACGGATGAGTGCATATGCCGTAAGGCTTTGCAGTGATCGGACTGATCACTTCTTGCCAGCAGTCCTGCTTTCGCATGCAGACCTGATAATCGTCAGCCGTCTGAACATCCGTTGCCATCTGCTGTGTGTTTTGCTGAGAACATGAGTCGGTGCGTGGCGCAGCCTGGAGGTCCAGAGTGCACGACGACTGAACGTAGCTATCACACGCATCTGGTCCCTGGGGCAACACTGTCTGCAGTAGCGATTTTGCTAATGCGTCGCTGCGTGACGTTCGTGCAAGCATTATCATTGATATGGTGAAGAGACAGACTTGTGCCATGCGGGTTGCGTAACGAGCAAACATGCTGGTGGAACAGCTGTGGCCAGGTGATTGCTCGATGTAAGCGCAAGGGCTGGATATCGATGCACAGCCTACAAGCTGGAACGCAATGCTTGCAATAAGTCGGTGGCAATGACACACTCTCTGACTGGCTGGCAATTCTGTGCAGCAGTGCCAAGTTGGCACAGGAAGAAGAGCAACTGCACGTGACGGTTTAGCTTAGCGTCATTTGGTATTTGACCTGCCGATGTTACAGAGTGCATCTCCTCGCACCAACTTTGCTTCCCCGAGCATATGCATGTCATTGACATTGTGGCTCGTGCTGGTTTTCATAATGGTACCTTATCACAATCGCATGAAGATCGCCAGCATGAGTGCCCAAAAGCCACATGGACTCACATGCATGGTGCAAACTGGTGGGATAGCCCAGGGCTCAGGCAGCTGACGCTACATGGCGGCCTGACCCTTTTGCTTGGTTGTGTGTGTGCAGTGTCCATTTCCCATGAACATGCATGGGAGTGGAACGGGTTCTTCACATTTTCCAGGTGGCATCTTTATTTGAGATGGTGACGTCTGAGTCTCAGATTCTGAGTGCGCAATCGAATAAGCCTCCTGTCAAAGCCGCTTTACTCCAACGTTCGATGACGGACACAAGCAACCTTGACGACAGCATGAAGTGTCATTGGACGACAAAACTCCCAAGGTTGCCCGTTGCTTTTGGCGGTCTTTTGGCGGCCTTTGATGTTATGACGGCGTAATGCCTGTTTTGGTGGCAAGTCGAAGTTTGGAATCCTTGGACAGCCAACACAGGAATTGACGAAGGCTTATTGCTTGTGCGTCAGCGGCAGACAGGGGCACGGCACGTCCGCAGTTGGCGCGTTTTGACATACAGAAAGAAGCTGTTGTGCGTCATCTTGCGATCCGAGTGCGCGCCTGGTGGATCTTGACTTCAATGCCTCACCAACACCTTGACGCGCGCATCGCTCTCAGCGATACAGCTTCAGCCTGAGATCCTCTGTCTCCGAAGAAGTCTCGCTCGGCCGGGTGGAGAATCCCTTGTGCGACTTCGTCGCCGTTTTCGTCCTGGAGCAGTAGCGCTACTAGCTAGCTGCAGCCGACCGGACGTGACCCATAAAGGTTGTCCGCTACTGGCTCGTGCCTCACAGTGGCATCGAGCACGCCAGCCAAGACGGGTCTCGACTCAGCCCACGCATCGCCCGCTGTTGCGCGATAGGCGCTCTGTACAATACAGCTGCGTCGTGCATAGCCTCAATGGGTACCTGCTGGTCCGGCAGAAGTTGACCCCAACTCTGCTTCTCAATGTCCGAATTGCTTCACACCGGTGGCGCGAGTCAGCCAAGCGCAGCTCGGGAGCTCTTCAGGAAGCATCGTTTCAACCTTGCAGCTGCCAGTGCACTATTGATAACTACCTGTCTGCTGGTCCCAGTCTACCTTACTGCAAGCCAGAAGCAAGGAGCTGTTGATCTATGCAACTATCTCTCATCGCATGAGGTAAGCTTAAGGAATGCCATATGCGTGTGATGTTGAACACCATTTGCTTGAGCCTGGCTGGTGGCTTGAATCATTTAAGCTATTGTTTATAATAGTAAACGCTACAGTACCTGCAGTGTGTTCATGATGACGGTCGAGCAGAAACTCGCATTTGTCGTTTCAACAACCTGGTCATGTACCGAGGGCAGCTGCTGTACTTATACTCAGGTATAGTTCCATTGCTGCATGTTATCAGCACTGCACTGCCAGATCCACTTTGTTTCATGCTAAACCCCAGTCAAGCAAGCAAATGCAAATATACAGCTGCCCTGAGGTCACATTTGATGCAATCAGCCATTTGACGCAATCCGATTGGCTGATGATCAGCCATTTGATGCTATCAGCCATTTGATGCAATCAGCCCTTGGAAGCTCAAGATACACGCCAAGCGCGAGCACGTATTGAAACTCTGTGCATGCACTCAAATTTTGCCATGCTTGTCTACTGCCTGCTCACTCGACCCAACTCCTTCACCAATCCTATGTGGGACACCAAATCCAACTGATTTCAGATGTCAGGTCCATTCTGCTTTAGTCAAACATGTTGCACCTTAGAGCCTTGCTCTTGTCAAGCCTTGAAGGCCACAATGAATTGTGCTGCTTCCTGTTCCACAGCACCATGGCTACAGCATGGTGACTTCTGCAGGCAACAGGCCTGACTTGCCAGACATTATGACCAACTGGCACCATGACCTGCACCTTGAGGTTTTCCCCTTGGCTGTCTCAGACATCAGCACAGACATGTTGTCTGCCAAAGTAAGTGCCTGCACCACACATTGCAAACGCTATCTGCCAGTTGCTAGCTGACGCCCATTTCATGAGCCCGTTGGGAATGCTTGTCAACAACGCACAGGCTCGTCAAGGCATGCATTACACTTGGCTGCGTCATGTAGCTGGTCAGTGTTGTAAACTTGCACACCTGCACAGATATGCCATCCTACTTCAGCATGCTCCCCACTGAACAATTGCCCGTGGCAAGCGCTGTCAATGATGGAACTGCCGTCGGCAGTTCAATTTCCATCAGCATGCTCTGTGTATCACTGCAACGTGTATGACTTTGCAAGGTCACAACTGCGTTGCAGATACACCATGTGCTGGACTCCAGCCTTGCACAACAAGTATAATCTGCTATGTTCCATTTCTGACATCTGCTTTGGCAATGTAGGTGGAGCATGTAGCCATGGCAACACTGACGCACAGACAGTGGCACCTCAATTATTATCACAGCATTGCAGAGGCTGTGTTTGAAGTGTACAACCTAGCATGCGCATATTTCCAGCTTTGTGACCTACATACCAAAGAAGATCTGGTCCCCATATTTGTTGACAGACCGGGTGTGGCGGGGTGGGACACCAGGGTGGGGGATGCTGAGGGCGGCTGGAGGGCGGTTCTGCCGCCTGCGGCAGAAGCTCTGCAGTGCTTCTACCCCAAGCCTGCCCTATGGATGCCTGACCCTATGCTTCATGATAAGGTGGAATGAACCTGATACCCATGCAAGCTTTGGATGTGTGTTGTGTCGTCGAGGAACAAAGGCGATCATTACAATGGCATGATCTTGATGCAGCAAGAACACCCTGCATTGTTAGAGTCGACCTTCAAGCTGCAAGCATGGCCAGCCTGTCTGCATTCAGGCTGCAAGCATTGTCAGAATTGGCATTCAAGCTGCAAGCATTGTCAGAGTCGGCATTCAAGCTGCAAGCATGGCCAGCCTGTCTGCATTCAGGCTGCAAGCATTGTCAGAATTGGCATTCAAGCTGCAAGCATTGTCAGTGTCGGCATTCAAGCTGCAAGCATTGTCAGAGTCGGCATTCAAGCTGCAAGCATTGTCAGAATTGGCATTCAAGCTGCAAGCATTGTCAGAGTCGGCTTTCAAGCTGCAAGCATTGTCAGAATCGGCATTCAAGCTGCAAGCATTGTCAGAGTCGGCATTCAAGCTGCAAGCATTGTCAGAGTCGGCATTCAAGCTGCAAGCATTGTCAGAGTCGGCATTCAAGCTGCAAGCATTTTCAGAGTCGGCATTCAAGCTGCAAGCATCGTCAGAGTCGGCATTCAAGCTGCCAGCATGGCCAGCCTGTCTCAATGTACTGCTGTGCAGCTTCTCAAGCATCGTCAAGCACCACACATCCTTCAGGACTCAAGTGTTGTCAAGCACACCAGAGGACTTTCCATGCTCAAGTGTGTATGACTGTGACTTGAACTTTGGCATTGCAGGTGGTTGGCATCGAGCCACAGACTACCTTCTGACCTCAACCCTTTAAACATGACCTTGACTTGAAAAGTGACTGTGCAGGTCATCACCATTGATAGTGCAATGGCTGGTATAGGGCCTTACAACCGGAAATGGCCTGGGCCTCCTGACACCGCCAACAGGTACTGCCTAGTCCACACTTTCTGCAACATACTTTTTATCGTCAAAGTTTGTGGCCTTCAGGGGTGATGGGCTACCCCTGGAGGCCATTCATTGCATGCTTTTTTACCCTTTGTGGAATTCGAACCAATGCCCTACTCCCGCAGCAAGCATTGGCTGTCAGCATGTTGTCCATCCTACCATTGGTCATGCTGCATGCTACCTCGCATCTGCAGCAGACATTACCTTCAAACTCAGCGCTGCATATACAGATGGTTGTCAAAGATGACACCAGCTGAATGCTGCAACAGCATGATGCACGCTGCATGCTGCTAGGAGCTTTCTGCCCACGACCTTGATCTTGTGCATAGCCAATGTGTCCCCAGTAACAGCCAATGTGTCCCCAGTAATAGCAACTGTGTCCCCAGTAACAGCAAATGTGTCCCCAGTAAGAGCCCTTGTGTCCCCAGTAACAGCAACTGTGTCCCCAGTATCAGCGACTGTGTCCCCAGTCATAGCGACTGTGTCCCCAGTCATAGCGACTGTACTCACCTCCTGTGGCTGCTACATCACAAAGGCTTTCACTATATATTTTAGGGTTTAGGGCTTATTTAAACCCTAAAATATAGTCGTATTCAGGTTGTAAGCAGCAACACCAGTATGCAACAGATGTTCCTTTGTCAATGCTGACATTTGCTGTCTGCTATATAGATTCAGATCAGTGTACAGAGGTGTGGACACCCACATCACCACAAATTATCGCGAGGGCTTGATACAGTGCTTGGGCGTGCGGCCTGCAGAATTCAATGTGAGCCATTGTGCTTTCTGCATGCTCCCAGACACCATCTCTGTCTCATAATTCACACGCCTGCCAGTCTGCATTGATTTTTGAGAAGAGCACGTGTGACATAATGTGATTGCTTTCTTGCGGATGCAAGCATGAGTGCTGCGACTCATCACCTGCCTTGCTGTCATGCCATGCATTCGTCTGTGAGTCTGTCTGCACGTCCATGTCTGTAACATGCTTGTGGTTCTTGCATGCTTGCACAGTCTGCTTCTGTGTGAAAAAAGTTCAAGGCAATCAGCTGCTTGTATTGTCATTGCTGCAGTCTGCCGGACCCTACAAGGTCACCATTGTGAATCGTGAGTACCATGCCGGGCGGCACATTGTGAACACAGACCAGATTGCCAGGGAGATCAATGCCATGGAGCAAGTCAACTGCACGTGAGGCTGTGCCACAGGCAGTGGGTCTTTTGCAGTGTGTGTGTTTTGCAGTGTGTGTTCCGCAGTGTGTGTGTTTTGCAGTAGGTGTCTCTTGCTGTGTGTGTGTGTGTGTGTGTGTGTGTGTGTGTGTGTGTGTGTGTGTGTGTGTGTGTGTGTGTGTGTGTGTGTGTGTGTGTGTGTGTGTGTGTGTGTGTGTGTGTGTGTGTGTGTGTGTCTTGCAGCCTGAACGTCCTAGTAAGTACAGTGCCGACCAAAGCGGCAATTTACACTGCTGTTGAAGCAAAGAAAGCCAAGACAGCATTTCACACTGATGTGTTGAAGTGGTCTAGTTTGCTGATGCACTACGCCGATGTTTTGTGATGGTGGCTCACCTTGCTGTGTGAGATGGGCGTTGTCACATTCTTCCTGACTGGGGAGAGAGAGAGCTGCCTCTGTGCTAAAGAGCTGTGCATGTGTCACGCAGCACCTGAATCACAAGTCGCATGTTGTTCCATGGTTCATTGCTCAGCAGACAGTGTCAGGGCTGTAACTGGTTGGGTTGATGAAGTGCAGAAGTTCCTATGTCAGGGTACATAAATATAGTTGAACCCTAAATCACGGTGGGCCTGGTAGCAGGTTGGGTTGGTGAAATGCTGGGTTGCCTTTATTAGGGTTATAAATAAAGCAAAACCCTAAATATAGTTGGGGCTGATAACAGGCTGCATCGATGAAATGCAGGGTTGCCCAGCTAGAGGACCTAACCTTCAAGCAGCAGATGGCCGTTTATGCTGAGTCACAGGTGGTCATCATGACTCATGGTGCAGCACTGGGCAATGTACTGTTCATGTCACCGGTGAGTCAGCCACCTCCCCTCTTGTTGCCCCCTTTGCCCCCCTGCCCCCTTGATTTGTTGGATATTGGCCACCCTGGTCAGGCGACCTGTCTGCTCTTTCATTACAGCATGTGTTGAGCTTGCGTTAATGACAACTTTGCTAAGCCACTCTGTGGCTTGTATGCACCACACGACAGGACAATGTCTTCCATTGACACTGCCAACAGGCCTGATATCATGTTTCACTTAGGCCTTTGAAAGCTTTGTCCACTCCAGATAAAGCAACAGATCCTAAAAGCTCCACACCATGACGTAGGAATGTCGACGTCCTTCCAAGTGCTTCTTCGGATTTTTGTACACATTGTTCTCGGCTTCCGGTCAGACTACCAAAGCTACCAGGTCACACCAAAATCTTGCAGAGTTGCTGCGCGCATGGGTATGCGCGCACAAAATTGCAGGATTGTCTTAGTTGTAAGTGAAAGTCGTGACACATCGTGGGTTGTTTCCAATGACTACTTTTGCAGGGTTCTGCCACCCCAGGCTCTATAGCATCTGCCTTACATCAGGATGAGCCGTAGAGCTTAAATAAGCAAAAACCAGAGACAATGTCAGCGGTCAGTCAAACCAGATAGTGTCTATAGATTGCAAAGTAGCTCTTTGTCAACACAAGACTCACATGTTTTTGATTGTTCCAGCTGTCTGATGGCTAACTTTAGGTGTTCGACAAGCTTCTCGTAAGCCATGGCCAGTACTTGTAGAAAACACAAAGTTATGTCAAGGTCTTTCGGAGCTACAGCACTCTCCGTACAGAAAACTATACGGTTATGTCAGTGTTAGTCATTTGTGACATAATGCAGATAATTTCCATAATAGTTTCTACGGTTGCCTGCCCCAGACTCTGTAACATTTGCCCTGGATGTCTATAAGATCAGGCGTAGATCGTCTACGGATTAGGCTTAGATCACTGGGGAATCTGGTATTGATGACTGCAGCTACAGCACGTAGACCCTGTCCAGTCAGCGTGCAGACGTCAGCAGCTCAATCTACAGAATACGCTTCTGTA
>JAABVA010005201.1_pt1 | contig 11860 bp, 11 predicted proteins | sample 5560331 | NCBI WGS metagenome assembly JAABVA01 (sample SAMN12812661, study PRJNA571458) | rock metagenome | isolation source: Antarctica rocks | place: Antarctica: Victoria Land, Mt New Zealand sud | collected 2016-01-07
CAGCTGGTCCTTTTAGAGGAACGGTCCTGCCTCTCGACGAAGCCCTCCAATTTATCGCGTCCGAAGACATCTTCTGGGCGCTCTGCTGAGCTTGCCATCTGTCAGAAATTGCGGAAAGTCGAGCTAAGAGGCGGTTTTCACAATGATTCCCGGCTGGGCAACCCATGCTTTCGACATCGACACCTATGATGAGGCGGCTCGGCTCAATGCCCATATCGCGGCGCTGCCGTCCTGCCCGCCATCTCCCGGCCGCTACATTGTCGTTGTCATCGGTGGCGGGCTCACGGGCGTCGAAGCCGCGACGGAGATGGCCGGCAAACTCCGCACCGCGATCGCCCAAGCTCCGGAACCCGACCAGGCGGCCCTCCCCAAAGTCGTCCTCGCCGACCGCCAGCCGTGGATCGGCTCCGACATGGGCGAGGGCGCCCGGCCCGTGATCGCGGAAGCTTTCCGCGCCTTCGGCATCGAAACGCGCGTCGGCGTTTCGATCTCCTCCGTCGATGCGCGAGGAGCCACGCTCACATCGGGTGAGCGCATCGAAGCCGCCACCGTGGTCTGGTGCGCCGGCATGCAGGCTGATCCCTTAACGGCCCGGTTCCCTGTGGCCCGGGACCGGCTTGGCCGTCTGCCGGTCGATCCCTGCCTCAAGGTCAATGATACCACGATCCTCGATCTCGGGCCTTGGGGAGCTGTCTACATCGAGGGTCGGGACCGCCGCGTCGCGTCACAAGGCGCGACAGCCAAGCGCACCAAAGAAACCATCAATCGCCAGCGCACTTACCCGCCCCGCTCACGCGATCGCCGCGAGCTTCTCGACGCTGCCATGCCATTGGTGCAGACCCCGCCGGCCTACGGCAGTGACACCGCTTCCGCTTAACGGCAGCGCCACGGACGAACGCCTCCATACGGTAGGACGATCCACACGGGCCAGCTTCGAGCCAAAGACAAGCGCCGCAACCCGTGCGGCTGTCTTGATCTCGATCTCCGGAATGATCGACTGCAGCGGGTTATAGAAGACGCTGCTCGCGTTGATCAGACGACACAGGCGGGAGACGTATCTGCTCCACCCTCACACACATCGGTGCTAACCCAAACCCAGCTCGGCCCTGATCCAGTCGTGAAACACAGTGACCGCCCCGCCGCGGGCCGCCGGATATACCAGGCGGTGGCCGACGTACCGGCAGTCGGCCGCGCGCCCCAGCAAGGGTTGCACCAGGCGTCCGCTGGCCAGCTCACGCTCGGCCAGGCGGGTGCTTTCCAGTGCGATTCCCATGCCGTCCGCGGCTGCAGCGATTGACAGGAAGGAGCGGTCGAACCGTGGGCCCCGCAGTGGCGGCTGCGGCATTGCGTTGGCGGCGAACCAGTCGGACCAGCGGACCATCTTGTTGTCGCTCGTGATCAGAGAATGCCGCAGCAGATCTGCTGGCATCCGAAGCCCTCCCGCCAGCGACGGGGCGCAGAGCGGCGTCACCACTTCCTCCCCCAGTGGAACCACCACCAGCCCCGGCGTGCGCGGCAGGCCGTAGATGATGTCCGCATCGTATTCGTCAGCAGAGAACCGCGAGTAGTTGGCGTCAGCATGCAGCCGAACCTCCAGTGTCGGGTGCTGTGCCAACAAGCGCGGAAGCCGCGGCGCGAGCCACTGCGCCGCAAAGGACGGCGCGCAATGCAGGCGGAACAGCAGCGGGCCGCGGGCGCCGATGGCTGCAACTCCGGCCTGCAGCTCGGCAAAACCGCGCGATACATGCCGCATCAGGGTCTCCCCGGCGGCGGTGAGCTGAACCGTCCGGCCATCGCGCGCGAACAGCGCAACGCCCAACCCTTGTTCCAACCGGCGGATCGCATGGCTGACGGCGGACGCCGAAAGGTGCAGCTCCGCTGCCGCGTGGCGGAACGAGCGGTGGCGGGATGCGGCCTCGAACACGCGCAGAGCAGGGAGCGGCAACATGGCGCCAATGATGACCTGCAGTCACCCATCGGTGCAAACATGTCGTTTGCCAGCAAGGTCCGGCCGGCGCGAGCATCCCGTTCGACGAGGGTGAGGAAACACATGCTGCTTGATGGCAAGGTTGCGGTCATATCCGGGGCCGCCAGCCCGCGCGGGATCGGCTTGGCCACCGCGCGGCTGTTTGCCGCCCACGGCGCCCGCGTGGCGATCCTGGATTTGCACGGCTCCGGCGAAGCAGCGGCCGGATTGGGTCCGACGCACCGCGGCTATGCCTGCGACGTGACCGACCGTGCCGCATGCGGCCAGGCGGTCGGCCAGGCCATCGCAGACCTTGGCGGGATCGATGTGTTGGTCAACAACGCCGGCATCACGCAGCCGCTCAAGCTGATGGAGATCGGGCCGGAGCAGTGGGATGCGGTGCTGGACGTGAACCTGCGCGGGGTGCTGAACCTGAGCCAGGCGGCGGTGCCGCATATGCGGGAGCGCCAGGCCGGCAGCATCGCCTGCATGTCCTCGGTCTCGGCGCAGCGCGGCGGCGGCATCTTCGGCGGCCCGCACTACTCCGCGGCCAAGGCGGGCGTGCTAGGCCTGGCCAAGGCGATGGCGCGGGAGCTGGGACCGGACGGCATCCGGGTCAACTGCGTGACACCCGGCCTGATCCAGACTGACATCACCGGCGGCAGGCTGACGCCGGCGATGAGGACCGAGATCGCGGCGACGATCCCGCTCGGCCGTCTGGGCGAGGCGGAGGACGTGGCGCGGGTGTTCCTGTTCCTGGCGTCCGAGCTGTCAGGCTACGTGACGGGAGCGGTCATCGACGTGAACGGGGGGATGCTCATTCATGGTTAAGCAGGGCATGGATAAGCAGGGCATGGCTGAGCAGGGCGGCAGGCCGCGCCGGAACGTCAGCAAGGACCTGCTGCGCGACAAAGCGAAAATGATCCGGCGCGAGACGGTGAAGCTGACCGACATCTGCGGCAGCGGCCACTATGGCAGTGCCTTCTCGATGGCCGAGCTGGTCGCATCGCTCTACTACGAGTTCATGAGCGTCCGCCCGGACGAGCCTCAATGGGCGGACCGGGACCGTTTCACGATGGGCAAGGGCCATGCCGCCATCGGGCTGTATCCCGTGCTGGCGGATCTCGGGTTCTTCGGGTGGGACGAGCTTTACACCTACACGCGCCTCGGCTCCCCGTACGGGGACCATCCCGACATGCGGAAGGTGCGCGGGGCGGATTTCAGCTCTGGCTCCATCGGGCACAACCTATCGGTTTCGGCCGGAATGGCGCTGGGCCTGCGGCTGCGCGGGTCGCCGGGCCGGGTCGTCTGCATGATGGGCGATGGCGAGCAGGCGGAGGGCCAGGTATGGGAGGCCGCGATGTCGGGCGCACACTACAAGCTGTCGAACCTGGTCGGCATTGTGGACAACAATGCCGTCGGCTCGGACGGCGTGGTGGCGGAGACGATGGACAACGAGCCGCTGGGGGACAAGTGGCGCGCCTTCGGCTGGGATGTGCGCCGCATCGACGGGCACGACCTGGATTTGGTGGGGGAGACGTTGGATTGGGCGCTGAACACGCTCCGGGACCGCCCGGCGTGCATCATCGCCGATACGGTCGCGGGTCGCGGCGTCGGCTTCATGGAGCACGCATGGCAGTGGCACCTGGGCTTTCTGGGGCCGGCGGACCGGGACGCTGCCCTGGCCGAGATCGAGATGGGAGTCGTCGGATGAGCGGCGCCTACGCAGCGATGGACAACCCGGCCGTGGACATGAGCGAAAGCAGTGTTCGGCCCGGGATGGATGAGAAGTCCTGGGACATGGTCGGCAGCCTCAACCTATCATTGCAGCTGCCGACCGGAGAGGTGCTGATAGGCTTGGCCGAGCAGGGCCGCGACGACATCGTGGTCTGCACCGCAGACCTGGGCCGGCCGACCCAGGTCATCAACTTCGGCCGGCGCTATCCGGACCGCTACTTCAACTTCGGCATCGCCGAACGCAACATGATCGGCGCCGCGGCCGGGCTTGCGACGACGGGGCTGCTGCCGGTCATCAGCAACTACAGCTTCTTCCTGGCGCTGATGGGTGCGGAGAACATCCGCAACGACATCGCCTACCCGAACCTGCGGGTGCGGATGGTCGGCACCCATAGCGGCATCGCCATGGGGTTCTACGGCACGTCGCACCACTGCAACGAGGACATCGGCCTGCTGCGCGCCATCGCAGGCCTGACGGTGATGGCGCCCTGCGACGCCAATGCCATCCGTGCGGCGCTGCCGGCTACCCTCGACCACGACGGCCCGATCTATTTCCGCGTCGGCCGCGGGCGGGAGGCGGTGGTGTACGACACCCCGCCCGACTGGCGCATCGGCGGCAGCACCACGCTGCGGGACGGCAAGCACGCGACGGTGCTGGCCATCGGCAACCTGGTTCGCGCCGCCATCGACGCCCACGACATCCTGGCGCGGGACGGCATTGGCCTGCGCGTCGTGGACATGTACTCCATCCGGCCCATCGACGAGGCCGCCGTGCTGGCGGCAGCGCTCGACCATGGCCTGGTGTTCTCGGCGGAGGAGCACAACGTGACCTCCGGCTTCGGCTCGGCGGTCGCGGAGGTGATGGCGACCCACGGCACAGGCGCCCGGCTGGTGCGGATCGGAATGCCGGACCAGTATTCGATCCTGGGGCCGCCCACGCACCTGTACCGGCATTATGGCCTCGATGGCGAAGGAGTAGCGGCAGTCGTCCGGCATACGCTGAAGGCCTAGAGCGTGTTCGGAGCAGATAGAAGCACCGAACACGCTCTAGGTTATTGTGGAAGCACGCAAAACCTCGGTTCAGATGAAGCCATCTGAACCGATATTGCTCTAAACGAAGCGCCAGAAGGCGCAGTCACCCCCGGGAGGATACAATGACCAACGCACCCAAGCCAGCCGTCCTGCGCCGTGCCCTGATCGGCGGCGCCATGACCCTGCCGCTATTCGCCATCCGTACGCGGCCCGCCGGCGCTGCGGAGTTCGACCTCAAGTTCGCCACCGGCCAGTCGCCGACCAACCCGATCAACACGCGCCTGCAGGAGGCGATCGACCGCATCAAGGCTGCCACGGGCGGGCGCGTCGAGATGCGCCTGTTCCCGAATAACCAGCTGGGATCGGACACCGATCAGATCAGCCAGCTGCGGGCTGGCGGGATCGAGTTCCTGAACGTCGCGGGATCGGTGCTGTCCACCTTGGTGCCGGCGACGGCACTGGTGAACGTGGGCTTCGCCTTCAGCAGCTACGACCAGGTCTGGCGCGGTGTGGACGGGGCACTGGGCAAGTATATCGAGGGCCAGGTGGAGAAAGCCGGGACTGCCCTGATCGCGCCCCTGGGCGACAACGGCTTTCGCCAGATCACGACCGCCGACACCCAAGTCAAGGGACCGGCAGACCTGAAGGGCTTCCATATCCGGGTGCCAGTCTCGCCGATTTTCACCTCGCTGTTCCAGGCACTGGGCGCCGCGCCGACCTCGATCAACTTCAACGAGGTTTATACGGCGCTGCAGACCAAGCTGGTAGGCGGCCAGGAGAACGGCTTGGTCACGATCGAGACGGCGAAGCTGTACGAGGTGCAGAAATACTGCTCGGAAACCAGCCATATCTGGGACAGCTTTTGCGTCCTGGCCAACCGCCGGGCGCTGGGACGTATGCCGGCCGACGTGCAGGAGACCGTGCGGCGCGAGCTGCGGCAGTCGGTCATGGACCAGCGCGGGGACGAGGCGCGCCTGGATGCCGGACTGAAGACGACGCTGCAGGGCAAGGGCATGACCTTCATCGCCGCCGACAAGGACGTCTTCCGCGCCGCGCTGCGCGCGTCCACCTTCTACGCCGACTGGCGCGCCAAGTTCGGCGACCAGGCCTGGGCCGCGCTGCAATCGGTTTCGGGCGAACTCGCCTGAACAGGACGCCGGCGGTGTCCGCTCCAGCGTTGGCGCAGCCCACGCCCGGCAGGGTCCTCGCGGCCGTCACGCGTGGCTTGGCGCTGCTGGTCGAGGTGCCGACGGTGCTGCTGGTGGCGACAGAGGTGGTCGTCCTGTTCTGCGGCGTCACGGCACGCTACGTCTTCCGCCATCCGATCATTTGGTCTGACGAGCTGGCGTCCATCCTGTTCCTTTGGCTCGCGATGTTCGGCGCCGCCTTGGCCTTGCAGCGCGGCGGCCATATGCGGCTGTCCTATTTGGTGGACCGCCTTCCGCCACGCGGGCGCGCCGTGGCGGAGGTGCTCAACATCGGGGTGCCGCTGCTGTTCGTCGTGCTGGTGCTGCAGGCGTCCTGGGACTATGCGGACGACCAGTCGTTCATCGAGACGCCGGCGCTGGGCTGGTCCGGCCTGGTGCGTGCTGCGGCCATGCCGGCCGGCCTGGCGCTGATTGGGCTGAGCGCCATGGCGCAGCTCGCCCGGCACCGCATCCGAGATCTACTACTGGCGGCGCTGGTGCTGGGGGCGGTGGCCGGGCTGCTGTGGCTGGCGGGGCCGGCGCTGCACCGCATGGGCGCCTGGAACCTGCTGGTGTTCTTCGTGCTGCTGTTGGGGGCCGGCGTCATCTCGGGCCTGCCGATCGCGTTCGGCTTCGCGCTGGCAACCATCGCCTATCTGCTCACGACCACGTCCACCCCGCTTTCCATCGTGATCGGGCGCATGGACGAGGGCATGAGCTCGCTGATCCTGCTCGCCGTGCCGCTGTTCGTGCTGCTGGGCCAGTTGATGGAGATGACGGGCCTGGCGCGCGTGCTGGTCGCTTTTCTGGCGGCGCTGGTGGGGCATGTGCGCGCCGGGCTGTCCTACGTGCTGATCGGCGCGATCCTGCTGGTCAGCGGCATCAGCGGGTCCAAGACGGCGGACATGGCGGCGGTCGCCCCGGTGCTGTTCCCCGAGATGAAGCGCCGCGGCGCCGATGAGGGCGCGCTGATCGCGCTGCTGGCCGCGTCCGGCGCCATGAGCGAGACCATCCCGCCCAGCATCGTGCTGATCGTGATCGGGTCGGTGACGAGCGTGTCCATCGCCGGGCTGTTCACCGCCGGGCTGCTGCCGGGACTGTTCCTGGCGCTGGTGCTGTGCCTCATGGCCCGGCGCGCCGCGGGACGGGAGAACCTGGCTGGCGTCGTGCGTGCCCCAGCCCGCGTGGTGTGGCGCGCCTTCGTCGTGGCAATCCCGGCGCTGCTGCTGCCCTTCGTGATCCGCGGCGCCGTGGTGGAGGGGGTGGCGACCGCAACCGAGGTGTCGACCATCGGCGTCGCCTACACGGTTCTGGTGGGGCTGCTGATCTACCGGCAGTTCGACTGGCGGCGCATTTATCCCATGCTGGTCGACACCGCGACGCTGTCCGGCGCGATCCTGCTGATCGTGGGCGGCGCCACGGCGATGGCCTGGGCGCTGACGCAGTCCGGCTTCTCCCAGGCGCTGGCCGGGTTCATGGGCGGGCTGCCTGGCGGCCATTGGAGCTTCCTCGGCATCTCCATCGTCGTGTTCGCGGTGCTGGGGTCGGTACTGGAGGGCATCCCGGCCATGGTGCTGTTCGGCCCGCTGCTGTTCCCGGTGGCAAAGCAGCTCGGCATCAATGAGCTGCACTACGCGGTCGTCGTGATTTTGGCGATGGGAATCGGCCTGTTCGCGCCGCCATTCGGGCTTGGCTACTACGCCGCGTGCATTATCGGCCGGGTGCCGGCCGAGGTAGGGCTGCGCCGCATCTGGCCCTATTTGGGTGCCCTGGCCGCCGGCATCGTCGTGATCGCGCTGGTGCCCTGGTTGTCCACCGGATTGATCCCGAAGCCCTGAGGAGGCCCTATGAACTTGTTTCCCATGCTTGGCGCGCGCGCCGAGGCCGGACGTCCCATCCGGGTCGGCCTGGTCGGCGCCGGCAAGTTCGGCTCGATGATCCTGGCGCAGGCCATGCGCATCGAGGGGTTTCATGTCGTGGGCGTGGCCGACCTGGACGTGGGCAAGGCGCGCGCCTCGCTGGCCCGCGTGGGCTGGCCAGCCGAGCGCTACGCCGCGGCCGCGCTGGACGAGGCGATGCGCAGCGGCGCCACCTGCGTGCTGGACGACGCGCACGCCTTGACCGCGCACCCCGGCATCGAGTGTATCATCGAGGCAACCGGCCATCCCATCGCCGGCATCCGCCACGGGCTCGCGGCCATCGAGGGCGGCAAGCACGTGGTCATGGTGAACGTCGAGGCGGACGTGCTGTGCGGGCCGCTGCTGGCAGCGCGCGCCAGGGCGAAGGGGCTGGTCTACTCCATGGCCTATGGCGACCAGCCCGCCCTGATCTGCGAGCTGGTGGACTGGGCGCGGTCCTGCGGCTTCGAGATCACCGCCGCCGGCAAGGGCATGAACTTCGAGCCGCGCTACCGCTACTCGACGCCGGACACCGTCTGGGGGTTCTTCGGCTGGTCGGAGGAGCAGGTGGCCAAGGGCGACTTCAATCCGAAGATGTACAACAGCTTTACCGACGGCACGAAGGCGGCCATCGAGATGGCGGCGGTCGCCAACGGCACCGGGCTGGACTGCCCCGACGACGGGCTGGCCTTCCCGCCGGCCGGGCTGCACGACCTGGCCCGCGTGTTCCGCCCGGTGGCGGATGGCGGGCGCCTGCCGCGTGCCGGGCTGCTGGACATCGCGGCCAGCCAGGAGCCGGACGGGCGGGAGGTGCCCAACAACATCCGCTATGGCGTGTTCGTCACGTTCAAGGCGCACAACGAATATGCCCGCGCCTGCTTCGCGCAATACGGCCTGCAAACGGACCCGTCCGGCTGGTATGCCTCCATGTGGCGGCCGTTTCACATGATTGGGCTGGAAACCAGCATCAGCGTACTGTCCGCCGTCCTGCGGGGAGAGCCGACCGGGTGTTCCAAGGAGTTCCGAGGCGACGCGGTCGCAACGGCCAAGCGCGACTTGAAGCCCGGCGAGATGCTGGACGGGGAGGGCGGCTATGCCGTCTGGGCCAACGCCATCCCGGCCGCGCGAAGCCTGGCGCTGGGTGCGCTGCCGATCGGGCTGTCAGGCAACGTGCGCCTCAAGCGCGCGGTGGCCCGCGACACGGTCGTTGCGTTCGACGATGTGGAGCTGCGCGACGACGCCGACGTGGTCGCGCTGCGGCGGGAGATGGAAGGCGGTGCTCGGCGGGCCACCGCGGCCTGATCTTTCCCTGGCCCACCTGGGCAAGAGGGCTGGCATGAGCCACCGGACGTTCATCCGGCGCTTCCTGGATGTGACGGGTTGCTCGCCGGGGGAGTGGGTCCTGAACGAGCGCCTGTCGCTTGCCTGCAATCTCCTGGGGACCATGGGATCGAGCATCGACGACGTGGCGTACCGGTCTGGATTGGGGTCTGCCGCGACCCTGCGCCATCACTTCCGGCAGCGTTTCAGCACGACGCCGACGGCCTATCGGTTCCAGTTCTCCCGGATCGCCAGCACGACTCTGCAGGCTCATTTGCACCATGGCGCAGCCGGCTCGGCCGCGACGTGAGCCCATGCGATGCGTCTTCTGCAGTATCGGTGCCATAGGGCGACCTGCATAACGTCCTTGCCCTCGCACAGCAGGTTATGCTCGCGTTTGCTGATCGATGCTCAGCATCCTGAGCACGTGTTGGGGCAGGGATGGCCAACGGAGCGTGGATGAGCCAGGGCCGGCCCTGCCTCCCGTCCGGTCCTCGTCTGTGCGACAATGGCGGTTTCGGGGAGGCCGAGCTTTGGACGACGACGAGGGCCCGCCGCGGCTGCCCGGGGGCAAGTTCTATATGACGCCCGAAGGCCATGAACGCCTGCGGACGGAACTCGTCGCCCGCCGGACTGAGCGCCACCGGGTCGTTGAGGTCGTCGCGTGGGCCGCAAGCAACGGCGACCGGAGCGAAAACGCGGACTACAAGGAGGGCAAGCGCCGCCTGCGCGAGATCGACCGCCGCCTCCGCTTCCTCGACCGGCGCCTGGCCCATGCCGAGGTCGTGGACCCCAGCGCCCAGACCCGGCGCGACCGCGTGTTCTTCGGAGCGACCGTCACCTACCTGACCGAGCGCGACGAGGAGGTCACGGTCACGATCGTCGGCGTGGATGAGGCCGGCATGGCGGAGGGCAAGATCAGCATCGGCTCGCCTGTGGCACTCGCGCTGCTGGGCGCGCGCGTAGGCCACAAGGTGCAGGTGCGGACGCCGCGTGGGCCGGAGCGGATCGAGGTGGCCGGCGTCCACTACCCGGAGCGGCACTCCGGCGGCTGACCGTCAGCGGCTTGGGCGTGCGATGCAGCGGTTCCGTAAGACGGAACCGCTCGCCGAATAGGACGGGCTATCGCAGATTCAGTGCGCCAATATTGGGTTTCCGGACTCGGCGACTTCCAGCTGCGTATTGACTTTCAGCATCAGTGCGACAATCCCGCCAACCAGGGCGCAGCCGCCCAACACGAGCAGTCCGGCCGTGAAATTCCCGGTCACATCCTTCAGGTAACCCATCATATAGGGGCCGGCAAAACCCGACAGGTTGCCAAGCGAGTTGATCGCGGCAATTCCCGCCGCCGCCGAGCTGCCAGTCAGGAAGGTGCTCGGTATCGGCCAGAACAGCGGGGGCATGGCGGAAACGCCGATCTGCCCCAAGCAGAGCAACCCCAGCACCATAGCCGGGGAGGAGGCCAAGCCTGCGCCGCCAACGCCGACCATGGCAAGCAACATTGCAAAGCAAACGTGCTCCCTGCGCTTCAACGTGCGATCGGAATTGCGGCCCAGCAGAACCATCCCAACCGCGCCGAACACGAAGGGCAGCGCAGACAACAGGCCGGTCTGGAAATTGCTGGCGCCGAAACCCTTGACGATGGTCGGCAGGAAGAAAGCCACTCCGTAGCTCGCGGCGTTCAAGCAGAAATACACGAACGAGCAGGCCAGGACACGCGGGTCACTCAGCGCTTTGCCGATGCTCAGATGCTCAGCAGACTCTTTCTTCGTCTTTTCCGCTGCCAAACGCGCCTCAAGCCAGGTCTTCTCGTCATCCTTGAGCCAGGCCGCGAGCGCCGGCCGATCGGTCAGATAGAAGATGACCCCGATACCCATCAAAATCGACGGTACCGCTTCGAGGATGAACAGCCATTGCCAGCCATCAAGCCCAGCGCCGGAAATGTTCAGCAGAGCCCCAGAGACCGGCGCGCCGATGATGGACGAGAACGGGATCGCCAACATGAACAATGCAACCACACGGGCGCGATAGACTGACGGAAACCACAACGTCAGATAGAAGATGATGCCGGGGAAGAACCCCGCTTCGGCGATGCCGAGCAGGAAACGCAGGATGTAGAACACCCATTGGGTCGAAAGCCCGGTTGCTCCCGCGATCGGACCGATGAAGGCGAAAAGACCGGAGATGATGCCCCAGGTCAGCATGATGCGGGCGATCCATAGCCGCGCGCCAAACCTATCCAATGCGAGGTTGGAAGGCACCTCAAGCAGAAAATAGGCGATGAAAAACAATCCGGCGCCAAGGCCATAGGCCGCCTCGGACAATCCGAGCGCCGACGCCATCTGCAACTTGGCGAAGCCGACGTTGACGCGATCCAGATATGCAACGAAGTAGCACGCGACCAGAAACGGTATCAGCCTCCAAAGGACTTTGCTGATCGTTCTATTTTCGATGTTATCCATAATACCCCCTCCCTCAGTTTGCTTTACCGAAGACATCCGCTTGCACTCTGCCACGCCGGCATTTCCTGCTCTACCGCTTCGAGCGCGTCAACTCGGCTTATAATGTGCCGGAACACCCGGCCGATATACTTTTAGCTCGACTTTCCGCAATTTCAGGCCGCGTAGGAGAGAGTCTCGGCGAGACGTTTGAGAAGGCCCACCGGTATTTCGATGAGTTCTGTGTCGTCCCGGGACGTCGATAAATCCAACGGGCACCAA
>JAABVA010005202.1_pt1 | contig 11860 bp, 14 predicted proteins | sample 5560331 | NCBI WGS metagenome assembly JAABVA01 (sample SAMN12812661, study PRJNA571458) | rock metagenome | isolation source: Antarctica rocks | place: Antarctica: Victoria Land, Mt New Zealand sud | collected 2016-01-07
TGAATTGATGTTTTTTGATGAGTGAAAATTCAAAGAATCTCTTGTGAATTTCAGGTAATAATTGAGTGCTTTATTCGAAGAATTTCTTGCGAATAGAATGATGAAAATGAGTGTAGAATCGAAGAATCTCTTGCGGCCTAAAATGATGATGCAAATTTGAAGAATCCCTTGCAAATTTTCCTTACTGAATAGGTTGTTTCGTATTGTTTATTCGTCGATAGCAGAATAGTAAATGATGAGCATTTATCTAATGTTAGAGATCTGTCTAGAGCGGGTCAGATAGGGGTGTCATTTAACTAGAAGATAAATGCTAAGAAAGAAAGATAGCTACGGGAAAGAAGCTGGCTACATATGTGTGTTCCTCAGCCGACGCTAGGCCCAATAGGGACTAGTCAAGGTGACGGAGCGAGAATAGGCCTGGTAAGGCTAGAAGGCTGAGCCTGGCAAGGCTAGAATCGTGACACTTTTCTTCTTGATTTCGCGTAAGTCTCTCTTTCTTTCGACTCAGCTTAAGTTTCTCTTCGCTCATTGTTGCATCTGACTCTGAGTCTGTAATCGAGACAATGAAAATCGTCTCTCGCGATCTCTCTCTTGATTCAGCTCAAAGTCAGATGTTTCTCAAAATTGAAGATTACATAAAGAAGAAGTTACATTCTCTCATACTGAATATAGAAATCAACAAAGATGATATAAATGAGATGAAAGAAGACATTAAGAACATAACTATTAGTTACAGAAAGATGCAAGAGTTAATTGTCAAGCAAGAAACTTGTATTAATGATTTTTTGTGTCGAGTAATACATCAGAAGAGAACTATTCAAGATTTGCAAAGACAAGTCGAGAAATTTAGCATTTTGCGATCTGCTTTAGTCACTCAGACTCAGAATGCTCTGACTCTTCTCACTATGCAAGAAGGTCAGAATGTCTCTGTGATGATTGAAAGCTTTTCTGTGATGTCATTCTCATCTTTGTTTTCTTTGCTTTCTCATGTTTTTCTGTCAATGACTTCTTCTCTTCTATCATCTTCGACGTCGATCACGCAGTCTACTTTCGAAGAGATGAAGAACATTTTGCTCTCGCTTGATTCATTTCTGTTGATGACTTCTTCTCTTCTTTCATCTTCAACGTCGATCACGCAGTCTATTATTGAAGAGATAAAGAACACAGTGAGCTTTGATATGAGCTTTTTATCTTATTCATTCTGTTAATATGATAGCTTGTGCATGTTTTGTGCAGTCTGACTAATAGATGCAAGAGTTTACTATCATCAATCTTTGAATTTCAGAGAAAGTGAAAGCTGAGTAATACATCTATCATATGAAACTCGTGAACTATTCATGTATTGATTTATACATCTACTAATAACTCTTTAGATTGTTGAGATGAGTATTGATGAGAATGAATGAGCGAGAAAATCTTGTTGAGATTTTTTTTTTCTTTTTCTGTTACTGATAGTTAGATAGCTAACAATCTTTACTTCGTTTTATGCATACTTCAAATCTTTCATGATGATGTTAATGATTTGCTTTCAAGCTTGATGAGATGTTTACAATGAAAAAATCTCAATAAAGTCTTGCAGTTGTCAAGACAGTCTGATGATTTTCAGATATTTTCTAAAGCTTCAAAGTTCTTTCAACTAAGCAGATATTGCAACTGATCATTCTGCATGCAACTATTCAGTATGTCATCAATCTTTCAGCTATCATGTATCTCTTTCTCTAGCTCAAGATTCTTCATCAGCAACTCATTCAACTTTTTCTTTCTCAAGCAGAATGATTTCAGCAGACTGACATTGAATACTGAATGTATACACGTCTTTGAAGACAGTTTCAGACGATAGACTTGTTTACTCAGACACTTCAAAATTCTGTACAATTCATATTTTCTAACTTCAAGTTTCTTGAAAGACTTCTTGATTCAAATGTTCTTAACGTTCAATCACATCAACTGATTGACAAGATACATTTTAGCAGAATGTCTTTTATCATGCTGAGTTGTGTAATCAACGTTTGTCTCTGTGAGTCTGTAGCGAAGATTCTCATGCAATCTTTTCATTCTCATTGCGTAGTTCATGACTAACTCTGATTTCTTTGAATGACTTTTGACGCTGAACTTCATTCTTGAATGTCATTCTGTGATTGCAAAGAATGATGTTATTGATGTTGTGATGTAAACGCTGTTATTGTAAAAGAACTCGATCATGACAAGAAGATGAACTCAATCATTTTGAACATCATTGCAGTACGCTCAAAGATAAGTCTTGAGAGTTTGATTCTGTCTCTCGATTTGATCATCAATGCAAGAATGAAACGAAGTGCTAAGTTTTTACTTGATCAGAAGATGATAGCACAGCAACATTCAAAAGTATGATGTAAATATGAAATTTCTGTCAAAGACTATATCATCAGAAGTCTCATGATATTGAACTACTCTGTTAAGAAAAAGATTGATCAAATTGAAAACAATCATTGTCTTTCAAGTAGAAATGTAGTGCATCATCTTGAAAAGACGATTGACTACAATCATAATGCTGTCGTAGAAGATGTCTGAGACGCTTGTGCTGTTAAAAAGATTGATGATGAAGTTCATGATAATGCTTTCTCATACTTTTCAAGAAGTGAGCAAACTATTCAGAAATCTTCAGATTTTGTGACATAATATTTTATGTTGCTGACATGATTTACAAATTCTGCAATATTTCTTAATGTTCTTATTTGCAAATGATCAGTTGAAGATTCATTGAACAAGCTTTAAACATCATCAAGAATTGAAATGTTTTACAAGAAAGTTATCATGATGTCATTTCATAATTTCTGCTTTAAATTTATTTTATACAGAAACATAAATGAATTCTTGAAATATCATGATGTCATCTGTGATTTTCTTTGATCAGTTGATTATGAAGATGCTGAAGTCAATCTCAGTATCATACATGCTTGAGTTTCTCTTTTTCATTAATTCTCATACTATGATGATGAAATGATTTGTTTTCTGCTGTTTACAAATTAGTTGAGTTAAATTCTTGAAAGAGTAGCTTGCAAAGTTGACAAAGCTTGAGATCAAGACATCGTTCAATATTGATGAATTGAAGTGTTTATGAACTTTCATAAATTTCAAGACTGCATCATTTATCTCATCTGAATCATTTTGAATTGCAACGAAATGATTCTTTAATGCATTCACTTTCTTTCTTGTGATTAAAGCTTTCTTTTCTTCAGCAGAATGATACATAGTTGAATCTCTGCTCTGATTCATGATCAAACATTTGCTTTTCTCAGCAGAATGACATATAATCAAAACTTTGCTTTAACTTATGATTAAATATTTGTTCTTCTTGACAGAACGATGCATAGTTGAATCTCTGCTCTGACTCATGATTAAACATTCATTCTTCTCAACAGAACGATGCATAGTTGAATCTTTGTTCTGACTCATGATCAAACATTTGCTCTTTTCAACAGAATGATGCATAGTCAAAACTCTGCTCTGACTCATGATCAAACATTTACTCTTCTTGATAGAATGACGTATAATTGAATCTTTGCTCTGACTCATGATCAAACATTCACTTTCTTCAGCAGAAAAATTTATTCTTCTGCGTTTTCATCTCATCTGAATGACATTTTTCTCAGTTTCAGCAACAGTGATAAACATTGACTTGATGTTTTTGCAAAAGCAGACGTTTTCTTTAGTTTTAACAACAATAGTAAATGTTGACTTAATGTTTTTGCAAAGATAAACATCTTTTTAATTTCAATGACAGTAATAAACGTTGACTCAATGTTCTTGCAAAAGCAAACATTTTCTTTAGTTTTAACAACAGTAATAAACGTTGACTTAATGTTTTTGCAAAGACAAATGTCTCTTTTAATCTCAACAACAGTAGTAAATGTTAACTTAATATTCTCATGAAAACAAATGTTTTTTTGACGAGAAATAATGATGTTTTGAAATCATCATTGAGACTTTTCATCAGCGGTTGAGAAATTCTTCAAAGTCTGAGAGACTTTTCTGATTCTCTTTGTGAATGTTAATAAGTTAATGATTTTTTTGAATGATCTGATGACTATTCTTTCATGATTCTTGATGCTCGAAGTCTTGAACTGTCGAGTGAAGATGACGAGCATTGATGCTGATTGACTCAAGAAATTCTTCAAGAGTTCTCTCATGTATGTTAAATCATGAGTGAACTTTCTCTCATCTTTCTTGATATTTTTCTCATTGTTGAGTCTTCTTGATGAATCATTAACAAAGTTACTCACTTTCTTTTGATAGAAGATCTTGAAGTTGTACGCAGTAAGTCTGTTGATTCATTTCATCTGTCTGCAAGAGAGCTTGATTGTTATCATGAAGTATCAAAGATTTGCATGATTGTTGATTATCTTTATTTTATGTCAAGTCTTTTCTAAATAATATCTTCAATGATTTATGCTTTCAATGATCATCAGCATTTTCTAATCATGTGCGTCATAATTTCGTTCAATTGATTGTCACTTTCTCAATCAGATGATTACTGAGTATCAATATAGATTCTCAAGTGTGACTCTGTTTGTTGAAACATCATCACTTTCTTTGCAAATTCAAAGATATTCATCTTCAATCTTATGACTTTCACAAAATTAAAGTGTTGAAGAACAACATTTTGAGCAAAGATGACTTTCAGCTCATGAAAAGTGTTTTGAGCACTGTCGATGAGTTTAATTCGCTTCATCTGCTCTTTGAGAATTCATCTCTTCTTTGCATTAGAAAAGAGACTCATTTTGAGATGATTAATCAAGAATGATGCTATTCTTGAATAACTCTTTATGAATTGATGATAGAAGTTGACAAAGTTGAGAAATGTTTGAATTTCTTTCATCATTCTTGATTGTGATTAATCTTAAATGATTTGCACTTGATTCTTCTTCATTGAAATTTCTTTTTTTTCTACTTTATATTTCAGAAAGAATAACTTTTTCTTGAAGAATTTACATTTGAAGAGCTTGATGTAAAGCTTTAAAATCTGCAGTTTATCAAGAATTTATCATATGTGATGAACATGTTTCTTGCAAGTTTTGCTGAATATCAGAATGTCATTCAGATAAATGAGACAGATAATGTCAAGAAATTCAAACAGAGTCTGATTCATATAGATTTGAAAAAAAGTCAACGCATTGATGAGATCAAAGAGCATCACGAGATATTCATATAAATCAAATCTCGTACAAAATATCATCTTTCATTCATCTTCTTCTTGTATGCAAAGTTTGTTGAACGCGTTCTTGATGTTAAGCTTGATAAATCACTTGACATCTGCAAGACAATCAAGAACTTCATTGATCAATGAAAAAGAACATTTATTCTTGAGAATGATGATGTTGAATTCTCAATAATCAACATATGATTGCAGCGTTTCATCTTTTTTTGATGTAAAAAGCATGAGTGTCTCAGTTGAAAAGATGAAATATCATATCATGTCTGTCTGAAGTTGTTTCTTAATATACGTTTTTTGTGCAATGAGCTTAACTGCAAAAAGATTGTACAAAGAATTTCAGAAAGCAATACGATTCTTCTCAATGCAAATAGCATGATCATGAAATTCATAAGTCAAAAGAACTTTGACTTTTTGAATGAAGAAATTCGCGAAATTTGTAAATTCTTTTGAAACATTTAAGAATTGATCAACTATCATATTCTTAATCTGTATAAGTTGAGAGTTTTCTTCTGTCATTGAAGAACTCAAAGAATTGTACAAAGCATTTAAAAGCAATCAAATGTGTATTATGATGCTTTGTTACTTAAGATTCTGAGTCAATTGAGCGCTTAAAACTTCTCGTTTCTTCTGATGATTACATCAATAAAAGAACTTGAGAATGACTTTTCTTACAAAGCTAAATTGATGAATATTGCATGCAAAAAGACTTGACGCAAGTCTTGTTTCATTAAACATCATGTAAGATGATTCTGAAACTGTTCTTCAATGAGATAGTTTCTTTCTTTCATTTTGAGCACACAAGATTTTTCAGTGTAAGCATCAATGAACAAACTCATGAATGAAATTATGCTTCTCAAAGAATGAAAGATCTAACATGAGATTCTTTGAGATATACTCAATAATAATAGAGATCTTCAAGATGCATAAATTGCTCTCATTGAAATTCTGAATGTTCAGATCAAGCAGTATTGTTTCATGTAATTGTGAAATAATGAGATTTCTTTACGTGAAACTGCGTAGTAAAAGATAATAAAATAGCACTTTATCGATGATAGAATTAATTGCTAAGAAATGAAAGTGAAAGTTCACAGAGTTTTCATCTTCTGTCAAGTCATTATCTTTATTCACTCATTAATCTCTTTGATCTAATCTCGCAAGTTAATCTTGCAAACATGCATCATTTATAATTAATGAAATGCATTCTTACAATTGCATTCTCTCTTAAAGACTCAATCTCTGAATCTTCATAACATTATATTGTTTTCTTGTAACTGATAGTGTAATCATGACTTCTTCAGTGCTTTAACATTTGTGTAGAAGTATCATGAGTTAATCATGTTAACAAGCATAAACAAAGCTAGTGCAAGATTGTTGATATCAACTCTTCAGCTTTGCTTTCTTTCTTTCTTTCTTTTCTTCTTGTTTCGTCTCAGCATATTTTTTCGTAAGTACTGCTTTTTCAAACTGATGAAGCATGAGATTTGCTATGCATATCTTGCATAGCTTGCAGCTTATGATATAAGCTTCTTTCGTTGCAACGTTGTTGTGATGCAAGTCAACTTATGAAATTAATGTGAGTGACATAGCAATATCAACATTATCATCATCATCATTACTATCATGATAAGTAGCAGCATTTACGCTCACTGAGATCATGCTAACATGCTCGCGAAGTTTGCTCATTTTCTTGAAATGTATGTTTTTCTTCATGTTGTCATCGCTGCAATGTTTATCACGTCTGCTTTTTCTGCTTCTTCTGCTCTCTTTGCATTTGTTACATTGATGACTGAACTTATGATCTTTGATAAACATATTTATCTTTGCATGTTTTGATAAATGTTGATGTATGTTAAATCATCATGATCAGAAGATCTGATGCTGTCGCTGCATTCATCATCTGAGCGTAGTGATGATTTACATGTGTCGTGCTCTCATCAAGTGTGCTCGCAAATGCGAGCATTGCTTCGAAGAAAAGCACGATTGCATGATGAATCTAGTTTCGCGCTCTCTTCAGCTGATGATGCATCATGCTGTGCAAGTGATGACTCAACATCTTATCATTTACACTTAAAATCATCTTACTCTTCGTCTTTGATAATAAGAGAATGAGTAGTTTTCTCTCTCGACAGCATGTGAGATTGTATTTAACAGTTGAGTAGAAATTCTCATTTTTCTCGTTCTCATTACTTCTTATCATCATCATGTTACTTCATCTTCATCTTGTGAGTATTAACTGAAGCAAGCAATGCGTGACGAGATTTGCTGATGAATAAATAGCTTTTCTCTTCACTTCAATGTTCTCATTCGCAATTAGACTGATCGTCGAGTCGAGTTTCGAATTGACATTTTGAACTCGAATCGTACTCGAATCGAGTTACTCACATTTTCAACTCGATTCGAGTCGAATTGAGCATATTTTCAACTTGACGCGATTCGATTCGACTGAGAATTGAATCAACTTGACCCGATTTGTCAAGGACTCGAGCTTGGTGTCAAGAGAGCTAAATATAGAAAATTTTCCGATTTTCGACTTTTGCATTATCTTTTTGCATTATCTTTTGATAGAAAGTCATGAAGAGAAACATGAAGATCGTTTGATAGAGAGTCATAAAGAGGAACATGAAGATCGTTTGATAGAGAGTCATGGCGAGAAACATGAAGAAAAACATGAAGAGAAACATGAAGAGAAACATGAAGAGAAACATGAAGATCGTTTGATAGAAGATCATGACGAAGAACATAAAGAGAAACATGAAGAGAAACATGAAGAAGAACAAGAAGATCGTTTGATAGAAGATCATGATGAGAAACATAAAGAAGAACATAAAGAGAAACATGAAGAGAAACATGAAGGGAAAACATGAAGATCGTTTGACTTTGATAGAAAGTCATGACGGAAAAACATGATAGAAAGTCATGAAGAAGAATCATGTAGACTGTTCGATCAAGCTATTTACATCTACCTAATATCTTGTCGAGTCGAGTCGAGTTTTCGAATCGAATTGTCGGATCAAGCTTCTCAATTCGACTCGAGTGCTCGAATTCAACTTCTCAACTCGATTCGACACTTTTTCAAAAAAATTCCAATTCGACCCGACACTTTTCGAGTCGAGTACTCGACTCGAACTCGAATACTCAACTCGACGCGATCAGTCTATTCGCAATCATTGATTACTTTTTTTCTTCACTCTTTTGCAACGTTCGTCATCTTCTTTTTTAGAAAACATATGCTATGTGAGATTTTATAATTGTAGTTTAATATTAACTTTTTAAACTCACGTCTTTGCGCTTTTAATATTCTTTCAATTATGATTCTTACGTGATTTATCTTTCTTTTTTCTCTTTGACTTTTTTGCAGTTGACTGATGTACTTGTCTTTCTGTCTTGTAGTTTTCAATGATTTTCTTTGCATTGCTAAGATTTTTCATTAATTCTCAGAAGTTTTTGTAGAAAGATGAATCAGCTCATTGAACTAAATACTCAATCTTTTTTTTCTTAATTCACTGATCAAGTATCTTCTTTATCTTTCATTTCTCTTTTTCTTTTATGAGAATGATTTGCGACTTTGAATTCTCGTCACGCAAGTGTCAGAATTTCAATAAAGAAACATGAAAAATTAAGTGAATTGCATCATATTTTTCAGATAGTTCAAGCTTATACGCTTGCATGTTGATCTTCTTCAATATTCTGAATGATTTCAGTTATCTGTGATCAATCTTTTTCTTTGATCAAAGCGTATGAATGTTTATACTTTGCAAAAGCACTTTATCTTTCATTTGAAAGCTTGCAACTTTATGATGAGCATTATAATACTTTGTTTGCTGCTCTGCTACTCATTTTCATAGTTTCATTAAATGTTCTCTGATACTTCGTAGTCATTCTGCTCACTTCATAGTCAAGAATGTCTTTCTTTTTAGAACTTTGTTCTCAGATGTCTCTGCAAAGCTTGCAATGTATTTCTTTAAAAGCTCATGTGAAGTTTTTTCAATACTAGCGTGTATGCTGTTATTATATGCAAACATCATCATTGACAAAAGCTTTGATCAGTTATTCATCTTATAATTGAAATACACTCGCAGATAGTGTTCAAGCATCTGATTCTGTCTTTCTGTTTAATCATTGATTTGCAAATAAAACACAATGCTTAGCTTTCGCTTTGCTTCAAGATGTTAACATAGAGTGATTCAGAAATGATTGATAAACAGTGAGTCTTGATTCAATATAATGCTTCGCATCATTTCATGCTGAGATACGAATTTTCATCATAGCAGATTTATAAGTCTCTTGATGTTCAAATCTTTAATCGTCGAAATATAAATTACGTGCTTGATCAACTTATTTATTATTATCAATGTAACATCGCTTGTTTTTTCAATGTATGAATTCTTTGCAGAGAGCATGTTTATTATGAAATTTATGATCATCATGTGAAATGAATTCATGCTCTCTGAAGATATAAACGTCAACTTCTCATAGAATTTATGATGATGCACTTGCACTCGCTGACAATCTGAACAAATGCAAACATATTTCATCATCTCTTTGAGCATTTTCAATCAGTAATATTTTCTTCTTATTGCAATCTTGATACAAGCGCATGTAAAATGATCTGCTTCGAAATCATCATGATTCATATGCAGAATCTCATTTCTTGTAGCAGAGTCATTGAGTACATAAACTGCAAGATCACGACGTAGCAGTTCATCATTTCTCATACTTCATTTCAAAAGCTCATTCTTTCTAAATGCAAATTATTGATGTCACTTCTCATTTGCAACAAAAACGTTTCTTTGTTGTAACTTCAGCAATCATGCAGTCATTAATTCACTCATCTTCAAATAGAATCTTTTTGACTTCATAATTTAATGAATCAGAAGTTGAGATGACGCAGTGTTTAGAATTCTGCAAGATTTAACGAGTACTTTCTCATTCAAACACATGACTTAAGTATCTGCAATGATTATATCATTCAGTTGCATCGTCAATGCTGCGAGTTTGATTGTTGTTGAAACTTCTTCATTTTTAGCAGCTCAGATTGACATTTCTGATTGCAAAGTTTGTTTCGCAAAGTAGATAGAAAATAATCATTATTCTTCTCACTATCATTTAATTTCATGATGTCAAGTCTTCTTGACAACGCATTTGCAGAGTTTAATTTGTCTCTGTGATATTTTATATGAAAGTCAAACGCAGCTAATTTCTCAACTCAACGCATCTGTCATGCATTGAGTTTCTTTGTTGTCATAAAGTAACGAAGATTATTGTGATTTGTTATCATACATATGAGTCGCTTGCTACTCTGAAGATAGTGTCATCAGTTCTTAAAATCAAGAACTATAACATACAGCTTTTTATCATGCATGTTTCATCATACTTCAGCTTCTTTGAACTTATAACTATAATATACAATGAAATGTCATTGATCAGTTGTATTCTTCTGACTAAGCACATCTTCAACTTTATGATTTGATGCATTAATCTTCATGCAAAGATTTGCATCTCAATCATAGTGTTTCAAAATGAGAGCATTGACAAAGATTGCTTTCAATCTTTCAAAAGCTTTTCTTGCTTTTGACATCATTGCAAAGAGTAAACACATTGCTTTCTTCTTTGCACTCTTGATTAAATCTGTTAAGAGCATGATGATTTGAAAGAACTTTCTTATAAATCATCGATAAAACTTTGTAAATCTCAAGAATATGAGAATGTTCTTTGCAGACTCAAGCTCAGATCAGCTAGTGATTACATCAATACAAGACTGTTTCATCTGAATATTTCTTCACTTTATCACGAATCTCAGAAAAATAACTTTACTACGATTGAAAGTGCATTTTAACAGCTTGACATACAGTCAATATTTCAGTAGCGCGCGAAGAATCTTGTGCACATGCTTTCAATGCTGTTCTTTCGTCTCAGAGTATATTAAGATGTCATTCAAATATATCACGCAGCAAATATTCACAAATAACTTAAGCGTGTGATTTACATAAAATTGAAAGATCGCAGAAGCATTTATCAGTTTAAAGAGCATCATCTGATATTCAAACTGATCATAGCATGTATGAAAAGTCGTTTTTCATTCATCGCTCTTGCGAATTCAAATGCAATGATAAACATTGCAAATATCAATTTTGATAAAGTGTCTTGCATGAGCAAAGCAATTCAGCGTCTCAGATAGTAGAGATAATGAGTAATTGTTCTTTACTATTATTTCATTGAGATCACGATAGTTCACACATAAATGAAGACTTTCATTCAACTTCTTTACAAACAACACAGATGCTTCTGCAAAACTACTTAATAAATGAATTTATTTCTTCTTTAGCGCGCTGTCTAAATAGTCTCATATTGCAGCGAGCTCATCTTGTGTCATCTTATAAATAAACTCAATGTGAAACATTTTGCTCTTCATCAAATCAATGAAATGTTTCATCTGATCATGCATATTCAGACTATCAGAAAGAATCTCAGAAAACACTTTCTTGAAATCTTGAATAGCAAAGAATATCTTTGATTCTTTCGCTTGAAGTGCATTGCATCTTGCAGTTTGATGATCTGCATTCTGCAATAAGTCATTTGTAAATAGCAGCTGATAAAACAAAGTTACATAAGTCTCTTCTCTTTTCTTAGCTGCAAGCATTGTCAGCTTGACAAATTTCAATGTCT
>JAABVA010005203.1_pt1 | contig 11860 bp, 6 predicted proteins | sample 5560331 | NCBI WGS metagenome assembly JAABVA01 (sample SAMN12812661, study PRJNA571458) | rock metagenome | isolation source: Antarctica rocks | place: Antarctica: Victoria Land, Mt New Zealand sud | collected 2016-01-07
AAATCTTCAAAAATGAAAGATCTTTATATATATAATAATTCTGTCTATTCAGATTTATCATAAAAACTCATTATTGTAGTTAAATATATAATTTTTAAGTGTAAATACTGTCTTGTTGTATGTGTTACAGCCATCATTCTAATAGGCTCATTGAATGTGTAGATTCAGTGAACTATACCTTGAAGATATACAGCTCAGTGTAAGCTCATGATGCTCATGAGTAAGCTGAGTGAGCTGATTCACAGTGCTTATAAATAAGCAAGATGAGCAGCCTAATATATATACAGATTATCTTTCTTAAGAAGATGAATATATTCAATGTAATCATTACTTAACATATTACTAGCTACTGATTAACTCAATGTGCCTGAAATTCTCTTATATCACAAGCTTTAATCTTTAGTCTCTATATCAGAGAAATCTTCAATCAGAATGTAACACATTGAACATTCTTACAATATAAAATATGTTAGTTAGCATGCAGAAAGCAGCCTTCATCAATATGATCAATTTTCAGAATCTTAAAGATCTATAAAAGATGAACAACATACTGAAGATACTGATGTCAGATGTGTTCAGTGATGAATGTAAAAAGTTATGAAGCTTCTTGACAAAGCTCAATCTATACATAGATTTCAATCAGAAGAAATTCAACTCTGAAATAAACAAAGATCTATACATAATAATCTATTTTAAAGATGCAGTGTTTAACTGAGTCAATCTTAAACTGCATGAGTTTTTAGATAAGTCATTAAAGAAATAAGATGCTGACAAAGAGTTGATCTTTAATGACTTTAAGAAGTTTAAGAAAGAACTTTGAAAGATTTTTAAAGTGATTAATGAGAAAAGAGCAGTGAAATGATGACTTTACATATTAAAGATGAACAAGTCAGTGATTAAGTACTCAGTGAAGTTTCAGCACATTGCAGTCTTAACTGACTGAGACAATGACATCTTAGTATTGCAATATTATTGAGAATTGAGTGAAGATATTAAAGATGAAATAGTCTGAAGAGACTGTTCTGAAGAACTTTAAGAGATGATAGATATCTTCATTAACATTAACAGTTGACAGTGAGAACAATGAATGAAGAAGATGAGATCTTATACAGCTTTAAGAATGTAAAGATGATGATTCATCATCAGAATGTAAGAAGACTCAATGAATCTTAACAATATTAAGAAATACAATTAGAAGTTATGAGCTAGATCAGTAAAGCATGAGTATTACAATAGATAACTCATTAAGTCTCACACTTAATGAGCAGAGACTTACAAATGTTATAATTGTGATAAATTCAGATATTTTGTCAGGAATTGCAAGAAATCTCAATAACAGAGAAAAGAAGTTGCAATGACAGACTCAGTGATAATGCATAATTAACTGAGCTGAACAGCCTGCTATAATGACAACTGCTTTGTGCACATAAGCAGTAAAGATGAAGCTAAATGATGATTACAGAAGCTTAAGAAGAGGCACAGTATCAATTACATTACAATAAGTAAATTAAAGAGATTAATTATTCTAGAGAAAGTTGTCAGAGATAACTCAGATAAGATTGAAGAGATTGATATTTGTAAAACTTAAAAGATAGACACTGCAGAAGCTTAAGAACAAGAAGATCTTATCTGAATGTATCTGAATTTGAATGTGAACTCAGAAGATGTTGATAATTAAGAAATCAACATGAAACTTAAGCAGAGCTATGAGCATCTTAAGAATTGATATTTAAAATGATGTGAAAGTCTGCTAGAAGAACAGCAGCAGACACTTCAAGAAGAAGTTATTATTAACAAATGACATGAAGCAGAAATGACAGCTGTACAGCTAGAAGAGCTAATGATAATGATATAATTCACAATATAAGATTAAGAAATGTCAAAGTGATCAAGAAAAGATTATGAAATTAAGATATGTTTATTTACAGACTATGTGATGCTCACAGAAGAACATTGAATGCACACAGAAAAGTACATGTTATTTAAGTTTCTTAACAAAGTAAAAGCACTAGAGAATCTCATTCAACACAAATATAATCAGTATGAGGTGTATCAACATCTGAAATAAATTGTCAGAAAAGAAACTGACAACTATACAAAACTGATTATAATCAATAAAGAATCAGTATGATTTAAAGAACTATAAAGAAAGTTTACTGAATCATAAGATGAACTTTGAAGCACAGACAGAGCTTAAGAGACTTTGATAGAAGTAAAGAGCTTAAAGAAGTCAAAAAATCTTAAGTTTTCTCAGTGAGACTAAAGATAAAGAAGCTTTTAATGTCTTAACAAACTGACAATGATTAAAAGATATGAGTTGACATTAAGATACTGCTAAAGAAATAACTTTGAATAATGATAAATTCAGAAGCAATCAATAACTTCATCTTGCAAAAAGCAATTGAACAGCTAGAACTAACACTGCAATAAGTGTCTAAGCTTACACAAGTGTATATGATCAACAGAGAATATGAATGAATTTATAAAGAAGTTTATATTAAAGTTATAATAAAGAATGATTTACAGAAGTTGAAACTAAATGTTCTTAAGTCAGTTAAGTATGATGCTATACTAGAGATGCTCTAATTATGTAAAAAGAATTTACAGATTAACTGAATCAATAAAGAACTCTATGTGACAAAGAACATATATAATGTCTTTAAACAACTAAAAAAGAGCTTATTAAAGCATAAGTCTTAAGATCATGAGATATTGCTATTAGATGAGAGAGAATTAAAGTAAATGTTACTTTATCTTATAAGCAAGAATTAGCTGAAGAAAGTTCAGAACTATTTTGCTGAGAATTTAAAGAGAGAATTCATCAAATTATTAAAGTTATCAGCAGAATATTCAATTCTGTTTGTATCAAAAAAGAATGACATCAAGTGACTTTGTGTTGACTATAGACAATTTAATAAAATAATTCATCAAGACAGTTATTCTTTATCACTGATAGAAGAGTTGCAAGACAGATTAGAGAAAGTTAAGTGATTTATGAATTTAGATCTGAAGAAAGTGTACTATTATGTATGCATAAAGAAGAACAAAGAATAAAAAATGACATTTTAAATGAGATATAAACATTATGAGTATACTGTTATGTCATTTAGGCTCAAAAATGCCTTAGTTATCTTTCAGAGACTCATTAACAACATGTTGAGAGAATATCTTAATGATTTTGTAATTATATATCTTGATGATATTCTGATCTATTCAGACAATCTTAAAATGCACTGTGAACATATGCATAAGATTCTAGCAAAGCTCAATGAACAAGCTATGTATGTGAAAAAGTTGAAAAACAGATTCAAAATTAAGAAAATACAGTTTTTAAAGTATATTATTTGATCTAATTAAATCAAGAAGAATCTCAAAAAGACAGAGACAGTCTGAGACTGATTTACATTGCAAAAGATTAAGAAAGTATAAGTCTTTTTAGAGCTAACAAATTATTATTGAAAGTTCATATTTAATTATACAAGAATTGTGAAATCTCTTATGCATTTGATACACAAGAACAAGAAATGACATTGAGATAAGAAATAGAAGAATGTGTTTTATGCATTAAAGAAAAATCTTAGTGAAACTGCACATCTGTAAATACTCAATTAAGCATGCAAAAAGATACTGAAAACTGATACATTAAATTTTGCAGTTGAAGCATATTTATATCAGATTAAAGATGAGCAGAAGAAGTCTATTATGTATTAATTTAGAAAGTTGTCAGAATCTGAGAAAAGATATAAGATTTATAACAAGAAACTTCTTGCAATAGTAAAAGCACTGCAAGATTAAAGATCTTATCTTGTAAATATAAGCAAGTCTATTCAGATCTTTATGAATCATAAGAATCTGAGAAACTTCATGACAATTAAGTAACTGAATCAGCAACAAATTCATTAAGTAGAACAGTTAGCAGACTTTGAATTTCAGATTTATTATAAGAAGAGTAATAAAAACAGTGATGCAGACATTTTAAGTAGATGATCTGATCATAAAGAAGTAAAAATGATTCATATTGAAATTCTGTGCAAAGACAAGAAGAAAACATTCATGAAAGGTTTAGCAGCAACATTTAAGATAAAGAATGCTTTCTTAACAGATAATGAACTCATTAAAGTATGTCATAACAGCAGAGCTGATGAGCATCTAGAAGTTAAATGTACAGAAAATCTTGTATAAAGAAGGTGCAACATAGACAATCTTTGCAATTAAATTATAAAATACATTGTTAAATGTGATTCATACTGATGCAATAAGATTCAGAGAGATAAGCATTACAATAAGATAACATAACTAAATACACTGAATGCATTCTGAAAGTCTGTTATCATAAACTTTATTATTAAGCTATTAAAGTTCAAGAACCTGACATAGAAAGTCAGATTTGACAGTATATTGATTATAGTGAATAAATTAATGAAGTATATGATGTTTATTTCATTCAGAGAGACTGCAACAGCATTAATATTGATGTACATTATATTGTGAGAATTGATTAGCAATTATGAGCTATTAAAGAAATTTATTATCAACAGAGACAAGCTGTTCATGAGCAAGTTCTGAGAAACACTTACAGCAGAACTCAGAATAAAACATAAGATGTTGATGATATATTATTTATAGATGAATGAATAGAGCAAATGAATGAATCAGACAGTCAAGATGTACTTGTGACATTATGTTAATGTAAAATAGAATAATTGAGTATAACTGCTGTCAATGACATAGTTTATGTACAACAATGTGTGAAATGAAATCACAGAAAAGACATCATTTGAAGTAAATTATAAATATTATCTGAAGATTTGAAGAGATTCATAAGTACACAGATCTTAAAGTTAGAAAGTGATGTTAAACATTGTGAAGCTTAAGAAACTGTATACTGATTTTATGAAAAGAATTGAAGAGCAGAAGAGATGAATAACAGAGATAAAATTATATGAGATTGATGAGAAGATATATCTACAGATGAACAACATATGAACAAAGAAGAAGAGTAAGAAACTTATAAACAAGAGTATTGAGTCATTTATAATCAAAAGAAACATCAAGAAATTAAGTTATGAATTAGATTTATTTTAGAAAATGTAAATACACTCAGTATTTTACACATCAATGCTTCAATGATACAATCAGTTCATATCACTTCAAACTACATCAACATCTGTTGAACTCAAAATCAAATATGAAGTAGAGAACATTTTAAAGAAGAGAATGATTAATGAGAAAGCTCATTATTTCATTAAATGAAAAGAGTATGATGCTTTAGAAAGCACATGAAAACTTAAGAATAACTTATTTAACTGTACAAGAATGCTTCAGCAGTTTGAGAAGAAAAGATTGCAGAAATAAGATCATTTTAGAAATTTGAGAATAAGAGATTTAAAGAATTAGAGTTATTCTTATCTTTAAAAATATCATCATTATCATTGACAAGTTTATAAGCAAGACAGAGTGTCTTCTCAGCAACTTTATCTTTTATATATTTTAATATCTTATAAAGACAAACAACTCTAGCAAGAATCTGTGTCAATTCTTTCTCAGTAACAGACAGATCAAACTTAAGTTTATTATGTGTATAGTTAAGAGATTCTTATAATATACTGACACATAAGTAATCACAGTGAACACACTCAGCACACTTAGAATGATTCTTCATCTTTATACAAAGAATTATGTTGAGAAGTGATGTTCTAGCTGCTTCTATAAAGTGAGATAGAACTAGCATCAAAGACTGAGTGAAGACTCTGTTTACATTAACTACAGTTAACATTCTTTTTACTTCTTCTGTAACTCTCTCAATCAAGATGTGCCCATAGGCAACATAGTTTAGAGGTTTCACTAAATAACATAGTATAGCATGAATATTCATTTCTTTCAATAAATTATGAGCTCAAATTAGCAAGAAGCTTCTCAGAGAAAGTGTATACTTCTAATGTATACAGCAGCTGAGTCTACAGACTTTTAAGATTCACAGTAAATTCAGCTTTAGCAGTGTTACTGACTATTGAGATTTGTAATAAATCTGACTTTAGTGAAATTAGCACAGTGATGACAGCTTGATATGCATCTATTAGGTAAACAAGCATCTTCAGCAGTTAAGTATGTTTAACTCAGAAGATTCACAGAGAATTGATCTCAGCAAAAATCAGCATTTATAGTTACTTACAGAAGTACTGTTCTTCAGCAGCTTAATATGTATCTTTGATAGATAAATAAGCACTTATAGTTGCTCAGAAAGCACTGTTCATCAGCAGCTTAATATGAATCATTGAGATAAATAAGCACTACTGCCTCACAGAACAAGAGATATAAAAGCTTTTTATTTGTTTTATTTACATTATCTTCAATGTATACATCATTACTTTACTTTATTCACTTCTTATACTATGTGCCAACTATCATCACAATGAACTTCAACAACTTCTTTATAAAGTGATGATTCATTTCAATTCTTACTTGCAAGAACTGCAATCAATGATTTACTCTTATGAGAAGATGACTGATAGAAGAAGATCTATAAAACATTGTTAAAGTTTTAATAGTCAACACTTTTGTCAGTGAATTCTTAGCTACATTTTTTCTTAGCAATCTTGACTTTAGAAGTCAGAAAACTGACATAAAGACTTTATATTGACTTATTATCTGCATCAATGCAGATAATCAAGAATATCTGATGAACAAGATCAGCACAAAGAATGTTTGAAATGCATTAAAGTTTAAATACAAGAAGAAGTTGCAGATGACTGAAAGACAATATTTGATGAAGTTTGTTGAGTATAAGATGTCAGAAGACATGTTCATTAAAGAAGCATAAACTTATCTAAGCAAATTTGACAGAAAGATTGCTGCAACTCAGTCTGACATGACTGAGTTGTTCAAATCAGAATGACAGTTTCAGATGCTGCTTTAAGTGCTGCTAAATGAGTATGTTGTAATCTATAATGTCATTGACACTCAGAACAATTCAGATGTTAAGAGAGATCTGTAAAAGCTTTAGAAAAAAGAGATACAGCTTAAGACTGATGAGACTGTCATTGTCTTGTGAATAGATAAACAGAAAGAAGATTAATATTCAATGAATCAGAACTGCAATTTATTAAATTATTACATAGCTGATATTAAGTAACATTATTGCAGATCATTCAGCTCAGACAGTGATCATTCTTCTCATTACTTTATTAAGTGCTTTCTTTGCAACAGCTTTCACTTCATTAAAGATTGTGAATTTCTTTCTGATGTTAAGTGAGATGCTTAAAAGAAGGCAAGCAGATTAACTATGATTAAGCTGCATAGATTGATTGCAGTCAAGTTGTATTAGAAGTTAATCTATAAAGAAAAAGAAAAGAGACACAGAATCTTTAATGCAGAAGTTAGTGACAATAACAATGATGACTTCTTCTCTAAATTTAATAAGAAAGAGAAAGTCAGCAATGAAATTGCTGTTCTGTTTAAAAAGACTGTCAGTAAGATGCTTAAATTTAAATAAATTGCAGATTCTGAATTCTTCTTGCACATAACTGATCAACTTTAACTCTTCAGTGACTCTCTTATATGAATGAGATGTCAACAAATTAAAGTTAAAAGAGAACATTTATACTTTTATTATTGTGAAGTGATCATTATGCAAGTCAGGTCAGAAAATTCTGTAAGACTGAGTTCAACACTTTATGTGTCTGAACTTGAGATTAATCTTCTTTCAGAAAAGCAGATGTGCAAAATGAGACTGCATAGAAGCTTTAATCAACACTGTCTTTAAATGTGTGATAAGCACAGCAAGACTATAATAGAAGCATCAGAGTGAGATGAAGTCTATATAATTAAGTACATTGCAAAGAGTCTTAATGAATTTGCTTTGATATCTGCAGTGTATACATCACATTCAGAGACTGCTTTCTTCACAGCTACTTTAGATATAAGCTTACACAACAACATGACTGATTTCTCAGAAGTCAACACTGTATCATTGAACAGAAAGATCAAGATTTACAGACTTTGACATTAATGATTTGCTTATCTTGATTCTGCAAAGCTGCATAATCTTTACAAGATGACAATTCTTAAAAAGTCAATTTTCATTGTTGAGAACAACAAGATCATGTGTGAGATTTGTGTCCTGATTAAGTTCATCAACAAGTAAGGCCACACTGTAAGCAAAAGAAAGACTAACATTCTTGTTTTTATCTTCATTAATATATGCAGCTCATTATTCTTGTCATTTAACAGATATCAGTACTTTCTGAAGATAGTAGATAATCATTTCTGAAAGACATAAACAATATTGCTGAAGCAACATAATGAGGCCTCACAGACACTGTAAAAATGACAACTAAAGATTGAACTTCAGATTGATGCAAAGATTCTTGCTGTACAAAGCAACAACAGAATGAAGTTAAGATTCACTTTAAATGACTGATGCAAGTCTCTTAACATCACACTGCAGTACATGATGCTCTACATGTCAATTCAGAATGACATTGCTGAAAGAGTCATTCAAATCACAGAGAACTCAGTGCATATTATGATTAAAGAGATATAACTGTCAATAAAGTTCTGAGTGCAGACAGCACAGACAGATGCCTATCTTTGCAATTGAACAGCAACTGATTTCTTAATTAATGGTAAGCAGACAACTTCTAAGAAAGCTTTCACTAATGTGAAGTCATTCATCAATTACATTTATATATGAGAATGCAAGTACTACAGCTACATTGATCTCAAGTTACTATCTGAAGGCAGACACAACAAGTTCATGAATTAAGAATGAGTGAGAGTCTTTATGAACTACATTGAGAAAATCACAAAGCAGTATCAGCTTTAAGCTTCAGATCTCAAGTGCATCATCAAGAATCATGCTGTGAAGTTTGCTGAAAGCAAAAAGAAAGACACTGTTGATCTTAGACTGCATTAGCAGACATTAAATGTTCTTTTAAATAGAAGATTCATTGAACATTCATAGAAGAAGTTAATCATTATGAAGATCACAGCTTCAGATCAGGCATCTATGACTTAGAACAGTAAGATGCAGTCTGACTTGATCATAATCAAGATCAATAAGTCTTAAGATAAACAACATGAGATCAAGTTAACTGCAGTTAATCTAGACAAGTCATTAGATAAGAAGATCAACACTGATTAAGTTAAGACAGTGACACTTAAAGAAGTTAGAATCTTTCTGTGTGTTGAGATTCTGAAATAAAAGAGAGATGACAACAATGATAATTAAGATGCAGATGAGTTCTCAATCAAAATATCAAGAATTATACTGACACTTACAGCATTCTCTACAGACAAAGAAGATTCTGTAATCAGATCTAACATTCTAATGTCTGTCATCTATGCTGAAGCAGTGAAAGACTCAATCTGAGAAGAAATGTAAAAGAATGTTATTTATACAGAGCTGACAGTCTTGACAGTAAATGAAATATAAAAAGAGACTGTGCCACTAAGAAGAGTCAACATTGTAATCAGTAAATGAGTCTTTAAACTTAAGCTGAACATCAACAGATTCTTAAACAAGCTCAAGGCAAGATTTGTGATAAGAGACTTCTCATAGATATATGATGTTGATTATAAGAATATCTTTATTCTCACTGTTAAGTTTAACACTCTGTAAGTCTTTTTAACTATTATTGCACTTAAGAATTTAAAGTGTCATTAAGTAAATGTCAATAATGTCTTCACAGAATTCTTTCTAAAGAAAACAATCTATATAACATTTTTTTTTAAAGTCAATGTTGCATCTAATTGTGTTCTGTGCATACTGTGCAGCCTTTATGATCTTAAGCAAGCTGCACAGAACTGACATGAACAATGTGTTATTAAACTACTTAAGTTAAGTTTTCATCAAAGTAAAGCTGATCTCTGTCTTCTTCTTCACAGCATTAAAAGAATCATGCTGCTTCTTTATGTGAATAATATTGTTGTGACTTCAGCAAATCTATTATATATTCTCTGATTTAAGCAAGCTCTTGTGAGCATGTTCAAAGTCAAGAACTTAAGAAAGACACAGAAAATTCTTAACATTTAAGTTATACATAACTGCAAAATGAGGACCCTGCACCTAAATCAGACTCACTACATAAACAAGATACTAAAGAATCTTTATATGTAATTTAATAAGCACAGAGTCATCAGCATTTCACTCAATGAATATGATGTTTTTCATCTTGTCAGTTTAACTGATTAAAGAATAGATCAAAGACAGTATTAACAGGCAATTGAAAGCCTAATGTATGCAGCAATTCATACTTAATTAGATATTGTCTTTACACTAAATTGATTAAGTCAATATCTCAGTGATTCTGTGAAGCATCATGAATATGCACTTAAGAAATTACTGCAGTACATAAGATTAATCATTAATCTCAGCATCATGTACAGCCTTAATGAGAGTCAAGCAATGTTTGAATACTCTGACTTCAACTATGCTTCAGACAAGCAGGATCAGAAATTAATTTTAGAATGCATTTATATGCTTGAAAATGAATTAGTGTTGTAAACAAGTCAAAAGTAGAAGTTTGTCATCATCTTAATCACTGAGGTTAAATACATAGTTATGTCAATGTGCACAAAGACTGAGATCTGACTTGAACAGATGTTAAGAGATATAAGCATAGATAAATATTTTGAAGTTAATTTACACTGTGTAAGCATTCAAGAAAATAAAGCTCATCAAACTTCTTTATTCATTCAGCTCAGAGAAGACAATCAAGCTGTCTTGATCTTGATCAAGAATACATATGTACATGAGCAGTTAAAGCACATTAATGTCTTCTATTACAACATCTGCAATCTGTATAAGCACAATCAGATTCAGATAAACTTTGTACTCAGTCAAGAGATGATTGTCAACAAGCTTATTAAGTCTCTGTCTAGACAGATCTTTAAGCAGTTCATTAAATTTATAAAACTCATTGTTAATGATTAGTTAAACTCTTAAATGATTTGTTGAACTCTTAATGATGCATTTAGTCATCTGATGTTTGTTGTCAGTGAGAGTCAATAGACACAGCCTCACTGAGTAAAAGTGTTGAGAAGCAGTGTTCTAGCTGCTTCTATGAAGTGAGATAGAACTAACATTAAAGACTAAGTAAAGACTCTGTTTACATTAACTGCAGTCAACATTCTTTTTACTTCTTCTGTAACTCTCTCAATCAAGATGTGCTCATAGACAACACAGTTTAGGGATTTCACTAGACAGCATAGTATAGCATGAGTATTCATTTCTTTCAATAAATTAAGAGATTGAAACAGTGAAGACAGACAGTCAACACTGAATCACTGTCTTTATTAATGAATTGATAAAGATAAAGATGATTGTATGTTTTGAATGACTTCATCATGAAAAGCTTACAAATTATAAAGACAGAAACTTTTATTTAAATAGGTTCTAGAGAACTAGTGCCTGAGAAGAAAGAATGATGTTATGATTATTGTTTTAATAGATTCATTGAATGTATAGATTCAGTGAACTACATCTTGAAGATATACAGCTCAGTGTAAGCTCACAATGCTCATAAGTGAGCTGAGTAAGCTGGCTCACAGTGCTTATAAATGAGTAAGATGAGCAGTCTGATATATATACAGATTATCTTTCTTAAGAAGATGAACATGTTCAATGCAATCATTACTTAACATACTATTAGCTACTGATTAACTCAATGTGTCTGAAACCCTCTTATATCACAAGCTCTAACCTCTAGCCCCTATATCAGAGGAACCTCTGATCAGGATGTAACAGTATGGACTTGAACAAAGTATTTAATTAAGTTGATAGCATTGTTATTTCACTATAGTTACTCATAAATTTTGTACAGATGATAAAAATATATATTCATAATAATTCTGTCTATTT
>JAABVA010005205.1_pt1 | contig 11856 bp, 12 predicted proteins | sample 5560331 | NCBI WGS metagenome assembly JAABVA01 (sample SAMN12812661, study PRJNA571458) | rock metagenome | isolation source: Antarctica rocks | place: Antarctica: Victoria Land, Mt New Zealand sud | collected 2016-01-07
GGTTAGCTTATGTTCTCCTGAGTCATATAGATAGCCGGCTCTTCCCTTCTAGATACTTTCCTTCCTTAGCATTTATATACTCGTTACATTACACCCATATGACTCGCTCTATGCTGGCCCCTAACAATGTTAGGCTATCATAGACTAGTATAGGGCTGATGTTGACACGCTAGCGGCCTAGCGTGCCTTCGTGGGTAAAACTCACGACGTGTTTCATCTTTCTTCTTCTTTAGCTTTGAACTTCTAGTTAGAATACACTCATATGATTCACTCTATGCAGATTCATAACATTAGTTCAAAGCTCATTAATCTTGCTATCGACGTGTAGACGATACAAAAACAAGCTACACAATTAACTCAATCAAAAGTCGAACTCAGAAATTTCGACAGCAGAATCAGAACTCAAGCTCAGAAAGCTTGATAGAAATCAGAAATTTCGATAGAATCAGAATCAAAGAACACAAACGCGTTGTTCTTGACTAACTCTTTATTAAGTTCATCATCAGAAATCAGAAATTTCAGCAGTACTTGAACTCAGAAAGTTTGATAAAGTACTAGTCGTTGCTTGAACTCAGAAAGTTCAATAGAGTAACATCAGAACTTCGATCAGCAATTTTCTATTCATACAATGACTAGAAGCACAGAATCAGAATCAGTGAGCATTGCTCACTATGACTTTCAAAATGTTAGAAGAGAATCACTTCTATCACAAAATCGAACAGCATCAGAAGAAGAAGACACGAATGCATCATTGAATACAGAAGAAGAGAACATGAATACATTGTTCTTTGATCACAAAATGATCAAGATCAACATCAACACTGAATTGAATGCTTGAATAAACATTCATAAAGCAGACGACATTGTTGTCTTTATCAAGTACATATATCAACAGCACGACATCGAAATCAAGATTCACAATGACATGATTCAGATGTTAAAAGATGTCAACGAGATAAACATCATGTTGAAGATTACGCAGACGCGTCTGCAGAAAGAAAATAAAGACAAGAACGTGATTATACATCATTTAAAAGCTGCATCAAGTTGACAAAGCACTTTGATCTCTGAAAATCAATTCTCGAAGTCGATTAAGTTATCGAACTCTTCACTGTTTGAAGATTCATCGCAGAATGTAGATAATTGACTGTTTCAAATGCAAAACAAGCTGAAGACAAATAAGAATCATTTTTCTATCAAAAAGTTGAAGATTGCATACATTGAAAGTTGAGTCAGTGAAGCTGCAATCAAACATATTGCATCTTGCATGCAAGATATCTTCTTGAACTCATTTCTAGAAGTCAAAGAAGTACTATCGATGATTAATAAGATGTACGATGATCTTAATCATCATCACACGACTCAACGACAGTACTTGAAGCTGTATCAGAACAAGATCTTCTTTCATGAATTTTGAATGAAATTTCAGAGATTTAGTGCAAAACTAAAGTACAATAATGAGACTTTACTAAATGATCTTCAGCATAAGATCAGCTCAGATCTTCAACAAGCAACGCTCAATGAATGAATCATAGATTTGAATGAGTTTGTTGACATCTACATGCAAGTTAATGTTAGATTAATTAAATTGAACGCTCAATCAGTCGTCAAAGCATCAACGACTCAAGCTGCTCGCCCTGTCTTTAACACATTGACTGTCAGACTTACGTCATCAGTTTCTTCATGAAAGAAACTCAGAAGATCAAATCTCAATTTTATTCAGAAAGAGTTGTTTAAGAAAGAACTCTGCTTCAAATGCAAGAAGTCAGAACATAAAGCATATGATTGTCTTAAGACGACTCAAGTGCATGAAATCGCTACGAATTTGAAAAATGATTTGTTCTCGTCAAAGTAGTGACTAAGAGCAATATACTTATATTCTGTTTCATCAGCATGTCTGATGATTCATTTGATTTCAAGTCGTTCACTGTTGACATCATTTTAAGTAGTTTAGAAAAAATATTTAGATCTTTCGCTCTGATAGATACTGAAGTCACTGACATGACTTTCATCAATAAATCTTTAGTGTCAGAACTATGTGAACGCTTTGATATTCAGTCAATATCACTGTCAAAATCAAAGTTAATTCAATTGTATGATGAAATCTTTGATTGAAAGTTGATTACACATGCTCTGTATACATTGATCATGATACAAGAACACAAGAATGAAATGATGTTTCTATTGATAACTTGTCTAGAACAGCACAAGATAATCATTGAAAACTTCTGATTGAAAAGAAATCAAATATTGATAGATTTTGCAAATAATTGATTAATATTCTCATTGAATATTTGAACATTAAAATCTGTTGTTTCAAAAGCAAGCAGTCAATCAGCATTTTACAAATTTGAGTCAAGCGAGATTTGCAAAATGAAACAAAAAAACTTGAACTTAATTGTTACATCAATGATCATCTTAAAGAGACTCACGAATCAAAAATCAGTGAATCAATTCATTGAATCTGTACTCAGATGAAAGCAAAGCACTCAAGTTGATCTCGATTATCTTCGACTTATTCAGTCTATTAAGAAAGAAGAGTTCATCAATATTGCTATGATTGAAGTCGCTGTATATTGAACTTTAGTCAAGAATAAGAAGATCAAGATCTTCACATTGATCATTAGTGAAATCAATAAAGCGCTTCAGACTAGCTCAGTTGAAGATTTCGCGAAACTGAATGAAATGACATCGATCATGTCATTGAATGAACTGAAGAAGAAGTTTTCAATTGTTTATCACGACTTTCTGAATATGTTTGACAGAAAGAAGGTAACACAATGGTCTTTGCATTGATCATATAATCATAAGATTGAATTAGAAGATGAGAATCAGTCTTTTAAAAGTCGATTGTATTTCATGTTGAATCACAAGCTGCAGAAGATCAAGAAGTATCTAGAAGAGAACTTGAAGAAGAAGCTTATTACACCCAGCAAAGCTCTTTTCGCTTCATCAATACTATTTGTTGAAAAGAAAGATGATAGTCTTTGCTTTTGCATGAATTATTGAAAACTGAATGCTCTGATCAAAAGAAATCGTTATTCAATACTTTTGATAGACAAAGTACTCGCTTGAATTCAAGACAGTAAGTATCTGACTTGACTTAACATTATTATCACGTTCAATAAGCTTTGCATGAGTACTGAGAGCGAGAATCTAATCACATTCGTTACTTTCTTCAATGTCTACAAGTATAGAGTAATGCTCTTTGAATTGATTAATGAATCTGCGTTCTTTCAGCACTATATCAACAATGTATTGTTTGAATGTCTGCATAAATTCTGTCAGACATATTTGAATGATATTCTTATTTACAGTAAAATCTTGAAGAAACATAGAATTCATGTGAAAGAAGTGCTAAGCAAGCTTCGCGAAGTCAACTTGCAGATAGACATTGACAAGTGCGAATTCAAGATTCAGAAAATCTCGTTTCTTAAACTACTGATATTCATCAATGATCTACGAATGAATTTTCGGAAAGTAGATGTGATTCGAAGCTGAAAAGTGTCTCGATTGTTGACTCATGTGCAGATTTTCATTGACTTCTGCAATTTCTATTGATGATTCATAAAGAACTTTTCAAAGATTGTTTGACTCATGATAAAGCTGATTCAAAAAGATCATTTCTTTGAATAAACAAAGATCTGTCAGATGATTTTTGAAGAACTAAAGCAACAAGTGACGACAATCTTCATTCTGAAGCATTTCGACTTGATTAAAGAAGTTATTCTGAAAACTGACTTCTCAAACTATGTTAACGATGAAGTATTGTCTCAGTATGATGATGAAGACATTTTACATTCAATGATCTTCTATAGCAAGAACATGATTCTTGCAGAATGCAACTACAAGATCTATGACAAAGAATTGTTGATCATTATTCGTTGCTTGAAGCATTGATGCTCTGAATTGAAATGTACAGATATTTCAATCAAGATCTTCATCAATCATCTGAATTTAAAGTACTTCATGATCATCAAAGAACTGACTTGACAACAGACTAAATGAGTTGAGAAGTTATCTGAATATAACTTCAAGATCATATATCAGTCAGAAAAACAGAATCTGAAAGTCAATGTGCTGATCAGAATGTCAAACGTCAAGTCGATTGAGACAAATGATGATCAAAAACTATATCAGCATCAGATGCTATTATCAGAAAGTAAGTTTGAATTGCAGTCAATAAAAGCTGATCAAGAAGATGATCAGAAATCTGACTCAAATCTGACTCAAATCTTGCTCAGATCTGACTCAAAGTTGAAACAAGAATTGAAAGTTAACAAAGATTCAATCGAAGAAGTGATTTCTATTCAGAATCAAATTATAGTTGAAAATTGAACGAATCAACTATGTATCAATATTCAAGCAGTCATGAAACAAAACAGAAGAACTTGTCACATTCGCAGTTTGTAAAGTGAACTAAATTTTAGAATTTAGCGAAAGAAACATTTGTCGCTTAAAGCTGAATAAAATTGAGATTTAAGCTGAGATCATCTGACTGAGTTCTGCTTTTGTCGATAAAATCTGCGTTCATTCATATGCTCTGAACTGCATCTCGATATAATTTACGTTTGTTCATATGCGTTGAAATGAATCTCACTTTCGTCGCTTATGTTGCATATGTCGATTTTTCTATCTATGTATATTATATATATCTACAGAGCTCTATTTATAGACAGATTATAGTATGAAGCGTCGTTACAATGAATGTCATTGTTAGAGATCGACATAGAGCGAGTCATATGAATGTCATTTAACTAATAGATAAATACTAAGAAAGGAAAGTATCTACAGGAAAGAACTCGCTGTTATATGTGTGTGCCCTAGCCCTGTGCTAGGCCCGAAGGGGTTGGCGCCTTACATATATGAAGCAGAGTCTCGATGACAACATGGCTAGATCAGGTTCCCGCTAGGCCCGATTAGAATGAAACCAGGCGAAGGCTAGAATCGTAACAGTCATTGTTGTACTCACTCTAGATTTTCAATGATGATTCATTCTTTCATTCTTTGACGTTATATTAACAACAGCTCAAACTCTTCTTCTATTGATTTCATCATTTTCATCGCTACTTTTGACTTCTTGCAGTCTTCACAAAGCTCAAATTATTCACTATAAATGCATTGCAATGACTGATTAGACTTGATGCATTAACATTCTTTGCAATATTTTGAATTGATTTCACATTATCTGATCTGATTTAAGTTGTTGCATTTTCAATGATCTTGTTCTCAATCATAGTGTGCAAGATCTCGAGTAATCACATATTTGTTGTCTGCAGCAGATTCAATAACTTATCTAGCTGTTTCGTGATTTCATCATTATTTTTGAAATCATGAATCTGAGATCAGTCGACTATATTGATGTAAGCGAAATCAATCATTTGCGAACGTGTCGTGAATGTCATCTGTTTGACTCATGTTTTTGCTTGATGTGCAAGTAAATGACTTCACTCATCTGAGAACTGAGCTTTGCAGTAGTCTGACACAGCTGCTAGAAAGATTTTGTGAACTGACATTTCATGATCTTCAATCTCAAGTTAAATCAACTGCATGTGCTTGACTGATCTCAAAGCAGATACGCTGCTACTTTTTGAGCACATTGACAGAATGTCAAAGACTGACTCGATTGATTAAACTGTCATCGTACTTGAATCACAAAGACACATTGAATGTAATCTTTGAAATTGAGAATCTTTGTTGACTTGCAAGATTGAAGATCAAGAGACACTCAGTATATATGAAAAGATTGTGAGCATCGCATTTTGCAGTGAAGAAAATGAGTCGTGTGCTTTATATGAAAAGCAGATAGAAAGATCTCGCTCTCATGATCATATAATATTATTGTCTTGCAAATTTTCTCTTTTCATTCAACATAATTGCTGTTAAGAATTTGATATTACGATTTGCAAGTTTTTGAACAAACGCAATGTATTCAGCAACAGAAAGTTTTTCTCATGTTCATGAGTTGATGATGTTGAGCGTGATGTCAAAGTTTATTGATCAGCATGACATGAACATTCAAAGTCTTCAATCATATCAAGTATTTATCTGCTATCTTCGAAGAGACAAGAATATTCAGACTTTCTACAACTTACAACAAAAGTAACTTCAAGATCTTGCAGAAGATGATTTCTTTTGCAGACAGATACTTTGCAGCTTTGTTAGAATGTGATAACTTTGACTCGCATATCTCATCTCATACGAGAAATATAAAGAAAACATTCTCGCAAGGTTTAAACATGTGCAATCATGAAGATATCAAGAGATGCGATCAGAATGATTTCATTGAGTCAATTCATCACATTAGTGAACTTAATGCATGATTGATGATGAAGCACAAGATTGATCAATAAGACTCTCTGTTGATGATGAGCAGAGCAAGATAGCTATTCAAATACAAGTGATAATGTCTTGTATATCTCGATGAGCTGTATATAGTCATGATTCTAGCTATATATATAATAATAAACAAAGAAAGCATTTCATTTTCTGACATGCAACTTTAATGATTGAGTTCGAGTCATAGCTTTGAATGAGATGAGATTTGAGAGTCAATCTGTCGTTTTCGCAAGTTTGACTGATGTATGATTCATTGAACTGCGAGACAGATTAATTAAACTGCGAGACAGATTCATTGAATTGATAATGTTTACTCTGATGTCATGAAACATGTAGTTTTCAAGATGTATGAAAGTCATTGAGTTTAACACTCTCGATCATATCTAATATTTTAATGACAATCGCTCGAAAATCATAAAACTTGACTATTGTGATCATGATGATGCGAAGTGCATCTGTATTTCATTCAATCAAGCAACTGCATCGTTGATCTTGTTGATAATCAGTTGCAATGATTGTAACTAGTACGCTCTTCAAGTCAAAATCTTTGCAAATGACTTTTATGAGTTTAGATCTTGCAGATTGTAGCTTCTGCATTCATGATGATGAGCTTTTAATGAGTTGTCATCACAAAACATGAATTATCTGTGTCGATGCAAATTCGCAAATGAGCGAGCTGATAATCAAGTTTTGAACATTAGAAGTCAAGTTAACGTTTGAGTCAAAGAATGATATAAATAAAGTATCACACGTTCTTTGCATGCATCAACGACATTTCTTCTCTTTTCTGAGAAAATATTCTTACATTCTTGTACTTCAGATCTTCATCAATTGCATTCATGTTTGCATCATCTGCAGTATATGAATGTTTGACAAGTATGAGAAGACTTTTCAAGTGTTAATTTTCATGTAAATGACTTGAACTTTGACGCTCATGATTTTTGAGAAGAACGCACTTTTCTTACTTGTAGTCTTTCATTTATCTCTTTTCATGATTGATAGTAGTAATGTGATAGAAGCGAGATGAATGTTGGTCGCTCATTCAAAGAATCGTGATTTCAAGTTGTGAAATTGCTGATGTTTGACAAACATTCTTATTACATTGATGAGTGAATTTTTTTATACTCTGCTGCGTTTCATAAATGCAGAACGATCGTAGTTGAAATCAGTACTGATGAACATTGTTGTCGATTTATGAAATGATATTACATTTGCTTCTTTGAATCTTTGTCAATCTGCACACATTCAGACACAATGTTGATTAAATAGTCATGATTTCTTTAATGAGTTATTCGATCGAATCTATTTGAAAGATCGAAAATGAGAATCTGTGATTATGCTCAAACAATGTTGCATGTGTCGTTGAAGATTTGTTGCATCGTCAAAGCAATGTCTGCAACATCATCAAGAATCACAGAGCTTAATGTTAATTCTATAAATTTTCTCATGATCTCAATAAGTTTTGATGAATATATCAGTGAATGTCAAAGAAGAAAAAGTGAATACAACTATTTATAATACAGATTGATAGACTAGTAACACACTGCGCGTTCTTGATGCACATGTATGAGACTGTGTGATTTAGACGCAGTTGTTGTTTTTCATCTTGTTATTGACTTCAATGTCGTTCGCTTCGTCATCATCATCATTCTTGACATCTCTGATTACATTATCATCTTCAAAGATTTTGAGCTTCAATGTCAACTTCATTATATGCATTTGATGATTCTGTCTATCGTATATCAGCATCTCGATTCTCAAATCTACGCAGCGCAAGTCATAAGTGATAGTCTTCTCATGTTGTTCAAGATGATTGACTCTTTTTTTGATTTATGCTTGATTTCTCTTCATTCATTCTGAGTCAATCTGAACTAATCTTTTGATCTTGTGTAGATTGTAATCAACATCGATTAATTTGATAGTGTCAATGATAAAGCGTGATGACTTTTCATTTGAATACTTTTGCAGTTTTTTTGAATCTTCTTGAAACAATCAAACTATGTTCATCACTTTAGATTTGATCAATTTTGAAGTTATCAAAGTCACAGAGACTTTAAGCACAAATTGAAAGTATTACATAATTAGACGTTAGCAATCATGTTGAACATGTTTTTTCTCACTATGCATGTGATAACTTTCAAGAACGACATTAACAGAAAGTAAAGACTTTGTCACTTATTCAGTAAAGAATAAGTGCATTCATAGAATTCATGATACAGAATACAGTCTTCTCGTTCTTGTCTCAGACATCATTGATGAGCATGTTAATTACTTTGATCTTGCTACAGTTCACTTCGAAGATAATGTTGAGAATGTGCTTCTAATAGAAAGACTCAACTTGCTTCAAGTCGTAGAGATGATCTATTTCAAAGCAAACATATCTCTTATCTCAGTCTTCTACTTCAGAGAACACAAGTGACTGTGTCTCTGAAAGTTGTTCAAGACGCGAAAATGTGCTAAGTACTTTAAGTCAATGAACTTTCATCATTCAGTTGTTGACGTTGAGTTGAAATTCAATTTCAATGCAATGATTGTTGGTTCAGTCTTGCTTTTTCTTATTCATCTTCTTTCAAAGTTAATTAATGATTATCATCATTGAGAAGTTGACAAGTTTGTTGAATCTTAATGAAAGACTGCAATCAATATCTTGATGTTCATTCGATTTCACATCTGTAAGAAAAGAGTTGAAAAACATTGATTGATTGATGTCACGTCGTAATCATAGTGTGTCACACACAGTCTTTAACTGTTTGATGTACTTCTGAATGATCTGAGAATTTGTCTCTTGAATCTCAATGATTTTCATATCTATTTTGTTCATGTCTTTCAAATTTTGATATATACAGTATTTTAAATTGACTCGATGAGCTTCTTTTTCTTTTCATACTCATTCATGTTGATTCACTATTGAATCTATCATCAGCATGTTCATTCATGTCATCATTTGAAAGAAAGATCGTTTGAAGAATGTATCTGTAACAAATCACTTATGAGATTTTTTATTCATGATCTTAAACAGATTGATGATTTTGAACGTCTGAATCATCTTTCTATGCATCTCATTCACGATCAATTAATCTCATCTCATATCTTAGAACTTTCATATTGACTGTGATTGTCTTGCTTTAAAACTTGCTTTTTGAGAATGATGTAAACTTCTCATCAATTCTGCAACGTGAGTCTTGTACATGTTTATCATGATCACACATATGAGACTAGAATTAGCTTGCTTTTCTTCTGATAAAAGATATATATTTGTTTGTCTCAATCTGATGATCAGCGCGTTTATCTTGACATCATAATATGCATGATGAATCTATTAACATAATAAATCATTGTTTTTATCGAGATGAATTCAAATCTTCTTTAGTCAGTTGATGATCAAGACTGACGAAATGATAACTAAATTGACAAATTTCAATGATATGAGACGTGCAGATGAGCTTGCGTTCATACATGAACACTCAATTCTCAATCTGTTATCAGAAGAGCATTTTGCATCTCTAGATTAAAAAGTATTAAGAGTGTCTTCTTTCAAATGTTCATTGAACTTCTTCTTGTGATGAGCATCGTTGATCTTGTCGTGTGCTATGTGCAATAAACGATTTAGACAAATCAATTCAAGCATCTTTATTGTTTTATCAATAAATTAGCACGCTTCATTCTTAATTTTGCTGACATTCATGTTTATCTTTTCAAGATTCATATCATCGACATTGTATTCTTCTTTCATGAACATTTTCATTTCAAACATCACAAAAATCTCAAAAGTCTGATATAAAAAGAGTGACGTGATCATTCTCTGCAAATGTATGCATGACTGAGATTCAACATGATTAAAGTCATGCAGAAACAGTTGAGCGTAATTTCATCATCTGTCTTCTTCATGAAAATGCTTTGTAACAGTCAATAATATCTTTGTCATGAGTCTATTCAATCTTGTTAGTCAAGAAACAAGATTGACTTCAATATCTCAATCATCTTGCGAGATGCTTCTTCAAAGTCTTCTCACTATCTTCAACATCATTAAGATTCACATGTGATCATGCATGTTCTGACTTTCTCGCGATATCTTTTTTAAATAAAGTGTCGAAGATCATCATGTTTTGTTGAGATTTCGTCTGCTGAAATGAAGATTGTATAGTTGCTTCATGTTGTTTAATTCGACTCGTTGAATTTTGATGTAAGTTGATGATATTGTTTTCATTCAATGAAGAACTATCATTCTTCAATTCAAAACTTGATACTGTTATTGAATTATCAAAAGTTGAAGCTGAAATGTGAGATTTATCTGAAGCTGATGTTGACATGTCATTCTTTTGAGTCTGCATCTTGTCATTCGACTTTCATTGCTTTGAATGCAATGATTCAGAACTTTCATCATTCTCTGTAAAGATTACTTGTCGTTAATCTGTCATTCATACACATACTTCAGTGACTTACTATAATGCAATGTTTGATCAGCTAATGTGATGCTTGTTGTGTCTTTCTTTGAATGATTGAATCTTGATCACTTTCAAGAAAAATATAAAAGCGTGTGAGTTTTGTTCGTGAGATCTTCACTCTTGTCAGTTCGCTGTGAATGTACACTCTTCACAAATCTATCAGATTTCGCTGCATTGTCTGCTGAGTCAACGTTATTCTTCGTTGTACTCAGAACAGCTGTGTCATTCGCATCACTCTCTTTCATGTTAATGATTGCTGACTGCTTCTGAACATGAATAGACGCTGCATTGTCTGCTGAGTCAATGTTATTCTTCGTTGTACTCAGAACAGCTGTGTCATTCGCATCACTCTCTTTCATGTTAATGACTGCTGACTGCTTCTGAACATGAATAGATGCTGCATTGTCAATCGAGTCAACATTATTCTTCGTTGTACTCAGAACAGCTGTGTCTAGACCTGTCATCAAGTTAGAGTTGAGTTAAGTTGAAGAGAGTTAACTCAATTCAATTCTGAGTTTGAATTGAGATTGAATTGATTTCTTTCAACTCGAGCTCAACTTGAAATCAAATTAAGTTGCTTGAACTTGATTTCTAAAAATAGTATACTTACTTATATGCACAGAGTTTTCATGCAAACTGAATTCGAACTCGATTTCTAAAAATAGAATAATTACTTGTATGCACGAAGTTTTCGCGCAAACTGAATTTTCGCGCACTCTAATCTAGAAAGATTAGCAACAAATAGTATCGACTTTGACGTGCTAAAATGACATCAATATAGATAGTTTTAGTTAGCGTGCGCGAAAACTTCGTTTGCGCTGAAACCTCATGCATACAAGTAATTAATCAATTGACTTTACATTCAAGAAGAAAAAAACTAAAGTTCTTGACAAAAGCGATAAGAATTAACTTGAATTATGCGCGAAAGCAATAGTATCACTAACAGTGTGACAGTGCAAAAATTGTATTTACTATCTATTTGTCTTGCGACAGCGTTGCATTCTGATTGCATAGTAACATGACTATCTACTTCGTCATGTAATTTGAACAAGCTTCAAATGTAAACTTTTCG
>JAABVA010005206.1_pt1 | contig 11856 bp, 10 predicted proteins | sample 5560331 | NCBI WGS metagenome assembly JAABVA01 (sample SAMN12812661, study PRJNA571458) | rock metagenome | isolation source: Antarctica rocks | place: Antarctica: Victoria Land, Mt New Zealand sud | collected 2016-01-07
AGACGGTCAACATGCATGAGGCGAAGACGCATATTTCGCGGCTGGTGGAGAAGGCTGCGCGGGGGAAGTCTTTCATCATTGCGAAGGCAGGTAAGCCGATGGTGAAGGTGGTGGCGGTAGATGCGCCGGAGAAGAAGGAGAGGAAGCGATTCGGGTTTTTGGAGGGACAGATCACGGTGCCCGAAAGTCGAGAGGCTTTTAAGGCGATTGGAGCGGATGAGATTGCCTCGATGTTTGAGGGTGGGGCGTGAGGCTGCTGCTCGATACGCACCTCTTGCTCTGGACGAGTGTGACTGGTGACGTCCTGGCCAGCCGTTTGCTTTTCGAGTGAGGTGAAGGCATTGATCGTCGACGATGGAAACGAGGTGTACTTCAGTGCGGTGAGTGTGTGGGAGGTGGCGATCAAACATGGGGCGGGCAGACCGGAGTTTCGGGTAGATCCGCATGTGTTTCGGCGAACGCTGCTGGATCAGGGGTATGGGGAGCTTGCGATTACGAGCGAGCATGGCGCGCGGGTAGCAGATCTACCAAGCCACCATAAGGATCCATTTGACCGACTGCTGGTGGCGCAAGCGATGGTGGAGGGGATTACTCTGCTGACGATGGATGCGACTGTGGCTCGTTATCCAGGGCCGGTGCGGAGGGTTTAGGGGTGAGTACTCGGAACTTCATAGGAGGGTGCCTTGTGGTCTCGCCAAGCTTTCACCAGATGCTCCGGTAGAAAGATGTAAGTGAGCACGTGGTCAAGAATCTCCGGATGCATATAGAGGGGTGCGTTCCTCATATGGATCCATCCCGGCACAGTGACCTTACGCCTGTACCGTCGCCCAAGAAACGCGTTGCTCCATAGAAGAACTTCGTGCGCGGGATTTGCTTTGGAAGCAGCAATTGCCTCCAGCAAGCCTCCTGTCAGCTGATACCTCGGTGCTATCTGCCCTTGCTGCAAGTTGAGCTGTTGTGGTTCAGGGTCCAAGGTGCAGAATCGCCTTAGCTCCCAGACGAGACGATCCAAGCGGACCAAGTCTCGACCTCTGGCGACTGTTGACACCTCCAAGTATCGGTACTCACCAATCTCGTCGATGTGCCGAAGGAACTCCAGGGAGCTTGGTTTTAGGTCGAGCTTGATGGGAGACTCGTCAATCTTTACGAGCGCCGCAGTAAGGCTGTGATAAATCTTCTTTGCGCGAATCCGATGCAGAAGCAGAATACATTTGAGATATTTCTCGATCGTCTGCTGGCTTTGCCAAAGTGAAGGATAGGAGAGACCAGCGCGGTAGGCCATCCGTGCCGCGATATAGTCCTCATCGCCCGTGTCCCGAAACGAGCGAATCGCGAAATCGTTCACTAACTGTTCGCGTGTGATGCCACGATGGCGCTGCTTTGTCTCCGACATCTAATTTTCTCGATAAAACTCGCTGCGTTTGCGGCTGTAGGTGAAGTAGACGAGTAGGCCTATGACGAGCCAGGAGAAGAAGCGGAGCCAGGTTTTGGCGGGGAGGCCGGCCATGAGCAGGGTGCAGAAGAGGACGGAGAGGACGGGGATGACGGGGCCGAAGGGGACGCGGAAGCCACGGCGGCGGGTGGGGTCTTTGTAGCGGAGGACGAGGACGCCGACGGAGACGAGGACGAAGGCGAAGAGGGTGCCGATGTTGGACATTTCGGCGAAGGTGCCGACGTCGAAGAGGCCGGCGGGGATGGCGACGAGGATGCCGGCGACCCAGGTGGCGAAGGCGGGGGTTCGGAACTTGGGATGGACGCGGGAGAAGGCGGAAGGGAGGAGGCGGTCGCGGGACATGGCGTACCAGACGCGGGCCTGACCGAGCTGGAAGACGAGAATGGAGGAGACCATGCCGACGATGGCGCCGAGGAGGACGGCAAGCCGGACCCAGTGGAGGGGGTGGCCTTCGGGGGTGAGCGAGACTCGTTTGAGGGCGTTGACTACGGGTGCGCCGTCGCCAGCGATGGTCTGCCAAGGGACAAGACCGGTAAGGATGACGGCGACGCCGATGTAGAGGATGGTGCAGATGACGAGGGTGGCGAGGATGCCGATGGGGACGTCGCGCTGGGGCGCTTTGCACTCTTCGGAGGCGGTGGAGACGGAGTCGAAGCCGATGTAGGTGAAGAAGATGATGGAGCCGCCGGCGAGAATGCCGGAGAAGCCGTTGGGCGAGAACGGGTGGTAGTTGGCCGGGTGGATGAAGGACATGCCGGCGAAGATGAAGATGAGGATGGCGGCGATTTTGACGAGGACCATGATGTTGTTGGTGCGGGCGGACTCGCGGATGCCGCGGACGAGGACAACGGTGAGGAGGAGGACGATGAGGAAGGCGGGGATGTTGAAGCCGGGGTGCCAGCCGGGGGCGTAAATATCTTTGCCGGCGAGGTCCTGGAGGCCGAGGGGGAGATAGGCGGGGGAGAGGTATTTGGGGGAGATGGGGATGCCGAGCCAGTCGAGGAGATCGACGAGGTGGGCGGCGAAACCGACGGAGACGCTCATGTTGGAGAAGGCGTACTCGAGGATGAGGTCCCAGCCGATGATCCAGGCGATGAGTTCGCCGAGGGTGGCGTAGGTGTAGGTGTAGGCGGAGCCGGCGATGGGGATCATTGACGCTAACTCGGCGTAGCAGAGGCCGGTGAGCGCGCAGACGATGGCGACGAGGATGAGGGAGATGGCGAGGGCGGGGCCGGCACCGGGGCGACCGGCGACGGCTCCGCCGGTGTGGTGGAACCAGCCGAGGAGGAGATCGATGACGGGGGAGTCGGCCCAGGTGGCGAGGGCGGCGGGGTTGCCGCCGATGGCGGTGCCGATGACGGTGAAGATACCGGAGCCGATGACGGCGCCGACGCCGAGGGCGGTGAGGGAAAGGGGGCCGAGGGTCTTTTTGAGGGCGTGCTCTGGCCGCTTCGAGTCAGAGATTAGTTTGTCGATGGACTTGGTGGCAAAGATCTGACGGGGCAACGAACGGTGCTCCTTGGTAGCTGCTGGGCTAGCTGCTGGGCCAGTTGCTAGATGCTGCTGAAGGCGCATTGGGACTGAATGATCTTTACGTTACAGGAGAGTGAGCCATCTTGTGGCGAGTTTGGGGTGCGAAAGCGGAGTGTGCGGGTGCAGTGGGTTCGGCGAGAGTGGGGCATGCACAGACAATGGCTCCCTCGATTCTCTACTTCGGCACGCCGGTGGTGCTGCTGAGCACTTGAACGTAGACGGAAGCTCGAACCTTGCACCGATGTCCTCGGCGTGGTGGCTGGGGTGGAACTGCATGCTGAGGTTGGGAGCAAAGGGCCATACGGCGGCAAATCTGATACGCGAGGGCGAGGGCGTGCTGAACCTTCCGTCCTCGGCGATGGCTGCGGCGGTGGATCAGCTGGCGCGCCTGACAGGATCGGATCCGGTTCCGCCGCACAAGCAGGCGATGGGCTACGGGCACTGCAAGGACAAGTTCGGAGCGGCGGGGCTGACGGCGCGGGTGCTCGAGTGCCCGGTGCAGATGGAGGCGGTGCTGGAGGCGACGCACAACTTTGGACGCCGGCCGGACAGGGAGACGACGGCGTATGCGTTTGAGGTGCGGGTGGTGCGCGTGTACGCAGAGGAGGCGGTGTTGATGAGCGGCGGGGTTGCGGGGGCGGAGGACAGGATTGATCCTGACGCGTGGCGTCCGCTGATCATGAGCTTCTGCCAGATGTATGGGCTAGGAGGGCGTGCAGGGATTTCGCGGCTGGCGGAGATCCCGGAGCGTCTTTACCGCCCGGCGGCTGCGATGGGGCGATGAGCGTGCTGGATTGAGTGGAACGTAGGTCTGTGGGGGACGGCGGAGGACGGCACCTTATGAGGTGCCGTCCTCGCGTTGGGGGACGAGCGGGTTAGCGCTTGGCGGCGCCGCGAGCTGCCTTCTTGAGCTTCTGCTTGTTTTCGCCGCGGGCTCCGGTGCGGGGGGCTTTGGGGGCGGCTTTTTTGCGGGCTGCGCGCTTGATCTTCTTGCGCTCTTCGGTGTCGGTGATGCTCTTAGTGTTTGCCATGATGTAGTTGTCTTTATGCTTTCGGAGATCGATTCGGGGAAGCTGGGGTGGGTCCGGATGCCCTGAGCGGTTGCTGGACACTAGAGGCGTTCCGGCATTTAGAGACGCTCTAATTGGGCGAACTTTTCCACCAGCTTTTTTACGCCGTGTAACTGGAATTGTACTGTAATCTTTGCGTCTTCCCCGTCGCCTTCGCGGCGGAAGACGGTGCCTTCGCCGTATTTGGGGTGGCGGACGCGGGTTCCCTGCTTGAGGCCGGTGTTTCCGGTGGGCGCGGAGATGTCGAGTTTGGGGCGGGAGAACTTCTGGCCGGGGCGGGCTCCGGGCTGGGCCTGGCCGCGCGCGGCGAAGAAGCTGGCGATGTTGTCGATGGAGCCGGAGGCTGGGCGGTTGGAGGTGATGCCTCGTTGTGCGGCGTGGGGGCTGGTCTGGGAGTCGGTCTGGGGCTCCTGGCTATGTGACTCCTGGCTGTCGTCCTCGTAGCTGTAGTGGCGATCGCCTTGCTCATGCTGCTGCTTGCTGGCGCCGGGATAGGGCGTGGAGTAGGCGCCCCTGTTTGAGAAGCGCGTGCCGAAGTCGTCCGAGCTCGAGAACTGGGGGCGGGCGGCGGGGGAGCCGAGGTCTTCGACGAGGCGGGAGGGGACCTCTTCGAGGAAGCGCGAGGGGATGGAGGCCTCGGGGGCGTCCGAGCCGTAGCGGCGGCGATAGCGGGCTCGGGTGAGGACGAGGGTGTCCATGGCGCGGGTCATGCCGACGTAGCAGAGGCGGCGCTCTTCTTCGAGGCCGGTGGGATCGGTGAAGGTGCGGGAGTGGGGGAAGAGGCCTTCTTCCATGCCGGCGAGGAAGACGAGGGGGAACTCGAGGCCTTTGGCGGCGTGGAGGGTCATGAGGGTGACGCGGGCTTCGGCGGAGTAGCTGTCAGCGTCGGAGACGAGGGCGGCGTGGTCGAGGAAGTCGGCCAACGATTCGCCGCGGGAGGTGGCGTCCTGGGCGGCGTTGGCGAGTTCCTTGAGATTCTCGATGCGGGAGAAGGACTCGGGTGTGGCCTCGTCTTCGAGGGCTCGGATGTAGCCGGAGCGGTCGTTGAGGAACTTGATGAGTTCGGGGAGGGTGGCGGGGTCGCCGGGTTTGCGGAAGGGACTGGGTACAGTGTTGGGGGGGAGATCGCCGGGTGCTGTGTTCTTAAGGGCTTCGGTGGCAGCCTGCTGGCGCTTCGAGATCGCGCTTGGCATGAGGACGATGGGGGCGAAAGGATTGAAGCTGGTGAAATGAACTGGATCTTCTACATCTGCGTTTGGGCGTACGAGCGCCAAAGTTTTCTTACCCTCATGGTGTAGGTATTCTCTCAGTTCCTTCATCGAATCCGAATAGAGTTCGAGCTTTTCCGGTCTTTCGCCCAGAAACTGGTTCAAACAACTGCGTCCAACTTGTTTCACAACATCTTCGCTGTTTTGCAAAATAAACGTATCCGACCGCTTTCTGTTAAACGAGCAGTGATCACAGTTCGCGTCGGCTTCGTAATACCGCTCCGGGATAACCGCATCGCCAATGATCTGTACATCGGGTCGTGAACCCTGATGATGCAGAATGGCGAGTAATTCCCAATCACCTACGCGTAGAGGGTCGAATCGAATCTCAACGCGATGCCAATCGGGGTTTTGGCATGCCGTTTCGTTCACTACCGGGGGGCTCACGCCGATCGACTCAGACTTACGTCGCAGGACATCTAGCCGTTTAGAGAGCGCGGCGAGCTTACCTTTGAAAATGAACCAACCATCGCCAGCTTGCTCTTCAGTTGAAGGTGCGGTGATGTCGTGGGCGGCGTCGCTGTCCGTGTAGTTTTCGGGGGCGAGGGTGGAGATCTCTTCGGAGGGGCCGAAGTCGAAGCCGAAGTTGAAGGAGGTGTCGAAGGTGGTGTCGGCGTCGTTCGCGGCGACGGTAGGGTTTGTGACTGGATCGGTTGCGAATGAGTCGGGGTCGAAGTCGGTGTCGTCTTTCTCGGTTGCGGAGAGGTCGGCGGGGTCGGTGTCGTCGCCGGAGTCTGTGGCGGACCCCACCCTTTCGGTCGATGGGGCCGACCGAGAGGATGGGGCACCCGGGTTTGTGGCGAGGCCGTCGGGGACGGCGGAACCATTGGCGTCTACGGTGAGGGTCTGGGCGAAATCGGGGCCGAGCATGTTGCGGGCGTCAGTGATGAGGCGGCGGAAGCCTTCGAGGGCGGTGAGGGCTCGCTGGGGGAGGAGGCGGTCGTGAATGGCGGCGGCGATGGCGTCCCAGGTGGAGGCACCGGTCGAGAGGGCCATGCGCTCGAGGGTTTCCATGGTGGTTTTGCCGATGCCGCGGGCGGGGGAGTTGACGACGCGGGCAAGGGCAATCGAGTCGTGCGGGTTCTGCACGAGCTTCATGTAACTGAGGATGTCTTTAACTTCGGAGCGGTCGTAGAAGGAGAAGCCGCCGACCATGTGGTACTGAATGCCGTAACGGCGGAGGGACTCTTCGACGAGGCGCGACTGCGAGTTGGTGCGGTAGAGGACGGCGCAGCGGGGGAGGTCGACCTGCTGGCCGGCCTCCTTGATGTAGCGCTGGATGCGGTCGGCGATGAAGAGGGCTTCGTTTTCACCGTCGGGTGCCTCGTAGTAGCCGATCAAGCTTCCGCCTTCGCGGGAGGTCCAGAGGTTTTTGCCTTTGCGCTGGGTATTCTGCGCGACGACGGCGGAGGCGCCTTCGAGGATGACCTGGGTAGAGCGGTAGTTCTGTTCGAGGCGGATGGTGCGGACTTCGGGGAAGTCTTTTTCGAACTCGAGGATATTGCGGATGTCGGCGCCGCGCCAGGAGTAGATGGACTGATCTTCGTCGCCGACGACGCAGACGTTGCCGTGGGCGCCGAGGAGCTTCATGAGCTCGTACTGGGGACGGTTGGTGTCCTGGTACTCGTCGATCATGAGGTATTTGTAACGGCGATTGTACTTTTCGCGAACGGCGGCGTCGGACTTGAGGAGGCGGACGGTTTCGAGGAGGAGATCGTCGAAGTCGAGGGCGTTGGCTTTGAAGAGCTCCTTGCGATAGATCTCGAAGATGTGGGCGATCTTCTCTTCCATGGGGTTGGTAGAGGCGAGGAAGTACTCCTGGGGGTCGATCATGTGGTTTTTGGCCCAGGAGATTCGGCCGAGGGCGACGCGCGGCTTGAGCTGCTTATCGTCGATGGAGAGGCGCTTGAGGGCCTGCTTGACGACGGTCTGCTGGTCGGTTTCGTCGTAGATGGCGAAGGTGCGGGTGAGGCCTTTGCCGTTGACGCGGAGGGCTTCGATATCGCGGCGGAGGACGCGGACGCAGAAAGAGTGGAAGGTGGCGAGGGTGGGACGGGCGAGACTCGAGTGGCCGAGGATTTTTTCGACGCGCTCGGCCATCTCTTTGGCGGCCTTATTGGTGAAGGTGACGGCAAGGATGGAGTCGGGGGAGACGCCGCGCTGCTGGATGAGGTAGGCGATGCGATGGGTGATGACGCGGGTCTTGCCGGAGCCGGCGCCGGCGAGCAGAAGGACGGGGCCATCGACGGTGGTGACGCCCTCGGCCTGCGGCGGGTTCATATTGAGGGTGAGGTCGATCAAGGTGGCTCCAGAGGCTATTTTATTGCTGCGAGGGGTTGGGGTGCCGGATCTCCGTTCACAGATGCCGGTTGACGCGCTTGTTATGCTCGAAGGCTATGACGGTGAAGAATGTGGCGGTGTTCTGCGCGAGCGCGATGGGCGTGGACGCGGTGTATCGGGAGGCGGCGGAGGAGTTGGGGAGGGCGCTGGCGGAGCGGGGGCTGGGGCTGATCTATGGGGGATCGGACTCGGGGCTGATGAGGGTGGTGGCGGATGCTTGTCTGGGGGGCAGCGGGCATGTGGTCGGGGTGATTCCGGAGGTGCTGGTGGACACGGAGGTGGCGCATCACGGGATTAGCGAGCTGCATGTGGTGGACACGATGCACACGCGCAAGGCGCTGATGGGCGAGAAGGCGGATGCGTTTGTCATCCTGCCGGGTGGGTTTGGGACGATGGAGGAGATGTTCGAGGTGCTGGCGTGGCAGACGCTGGGGCTACATACGAAGCGGATTGTGCTCCTGAATACGGCGGGGTTTTACGACGCGCTGCTGGCTTGGCTGGACCATGCGGTGACGGAGGGGCTATTGCGCGAGCGCAACCGAGGAATTTTACTGGCGGCGCAGACGGTGGTTGAGGCGCTGGCGTTGCTGGAGTAGCAGCTGGGGTTGGCTGGATGATTTGTTGAGGACCTGAAAGATGAGGGGCTCACTGGCAACGCGGATACAGGAAGTCTCATCTCTCCAATGAGGCGAACAAAAAGCGTATTGAGGAGGGTTTAGATGGCGGAGCGTGAGGTTGTGCTGGATAAGCCGGTGGTGATGGACGAGCAGGGCGAGGCGATCCGCAAGCTGACGGAGAAGGCGGAGCAGCTGGAGTCGGAACTGTTGAAGTTGAAGGGCGCGGGGGCGAAGGCGGGTGCTGGGGCGCCGGAAGGACATGAGGACTCGGCAGCTGGTGGCGGTGCTTCGGAGGTGAAGAGCAAGTCAAGGACGGAAGGCGCTTCAGGCGGTAAAGGCGACCCTACGGCTGGTGGCTCGTCTGTCTCTGCGCGGACATCGGCTGCGGAGGACACGAAGAGTCCGGCGTCGCCGAGTTCGGCAGGGGAGGAGGCGAAGCTGGAGGGTGGCGAGGAGGAGCTGCGAAAGGACTCGATGATGGCGCACTTGCTGGATTCGCTCACTGCGGGCAAGGATATCGGGCACTATGGGCGGCTGGTGTTTGCGATGGTAGCGAGGCATTTTATGCCGCACGACGAGGTGCTGGTGTGGATGACGAAGGACCAGGACTTTGGGGACGAGCAGGCGCGGCTAATGCTGGTGCAGGTGGAGGGGCGAGACTACAGCCCGCCAAAGCGTGCGCGGATCGTGGAGTGGCAGGCGCAGCAGGAGTTCCCGATTCTGCCGTACCCGGAGGACCCGGACTGCGGGAATCTATATCGGAACCTGAAGTTTCCGGAGGCGATCTACTCGCACATTGGGCAGTACCAGGAGAAGAAGATAGAGGCGGGTGGGTAGTTTAGAGTCAGACGTCCGTTCTCCCTGGTTATGCTTGTAGATCCTTCGCCAGAAGGCACTGATCGCAGTGGCAGACGCGGCGGAGGTACTCCCAGGAGTAGATACCGCTTTCGTGGCCGTCGTTCCACTTGAATTTAAGGGCGTACTTGCCGACGGGGGTGACTTCCACGGGGCGGGGTGGTGCCTCGTAAAGGGCTAACGGGGATAGGAGTTTGGGCTTGGGGATGCCGGGGGCTCGGCCGACTTTTTCGCGCTCCTCGTGGCAGGTGGCGCAGGGGCAGGCGTCGCGGAGCCAGCGGAAGTTCCACTGACTTCGGTGGCCGTCTTTCCAGTCGATCTCCATGCCGGTACCTTCGGTCTTTTTGACGCGAATTCTGGCGGGGGTGCGGGCGTCTAGAGGGAGCTGTACGTCTTGGGGCGGGGGGTTCTCTCCGCGAACGATGCGGATGCCTTCGTGACTCATAGGGCGGATCTCGGTTCCTAGCTCTTCAGACTACAGATGTTTGGGTTGCGGTTATGGTGCGTGCTGTCTCCAGAAGAAGTATGCGGCGATGGAAAGGCCGGTAACGACGACAACAGTGCGGAGCGTTTCCGCGTTGATGCGGCGGGCGTAGCGTGCGCCGACGTAGCCGCCAGTGGCGGCGAAGAGCATGGAGATGAGGCAATAGTGCCAGACTATGGCTCCGCTGACGATAAAGGTGAGGACGGCGCAGAGGTTGGAGAGGCAGGCGGCGAGGACTTTGAGGGAGTTGAGCTGGTGCATCTCTTCGACGCCGAAGAGGGCGAGGGCGCTCATGATGAGGAAGCCTGCGCCGGCGCCGAAGTAGCCGATGTAGACGGTGACGGGGAGGAGAACGAGAAAGAGCGGGAGGAGGGGTGGCGTGGTCTGGTCGTGGTGCTCGGCCGGTGCGGCTTGGGAGCGCTGACGCAGCCAGCGGGAGACGGGGCCGCTGATGCCGAAGAGGACCGAGGCGACGAGGAGGAGCCAGGGAACGAGCGAGAGGAAGGTGAGTTGCGGGGTGTGGAGGAGGATGACGGCGCCGCCGACGCCGCCGAGGATGCTGGAGGTAACGATGACGGTGAGGAGGTCACGGCGGAGGTCGGCGCGAAGGGCGGCAACGCTGGTGAGTTGTCCGGGCCAGAGGGCGACGGTGTTGGTGGCGTTGGCCTGGATGGGGGCGACGCCGACGGCGAGCATGGCGGGGAAGGAGAGGAAGGAGCCTCCGCCGGCCATGGCGTTCATGATGCCAGCGATGAAGGAGGCGGTGACGAGCCAGGCGTAGCGCCAGTGTGGGGCAAGGGTGTGGAACATCCTTGATTGATTGTAGGGGTTGGTCGCGGGACGAGTATTTGTACGAGTTGTTAGAGAAGCGGCTATTCGCTTCGGTATGGTGCCAGCTGAAGCAGGGCTCGATCCTGCTCATTCGTTATCCAGAGAATCTGGCCATTCGTGCAGTGGAAGCAGGTCTTTAAGCCTGGCCGAACCGAGTCTGCTTAGGATAATTTCGGCGTCCAGGTTTCCCGGGTCCACGTTTCGCATGAACTCTCTGCAGACACCGCATGGAGGCAATACGTGGAGCTTCCCGGAACGATTGTCCCTCCAGATTGCGACCACCTTTTTGATCCTGTAATGCCGGGCTGTAATCATGGCGGCGATGGCGCTCCTTTCAGCGCAAAGTCCCCAGCTTGGCGTGTCGATACTGACACCGGTATAGACATGGCCATCTTCGGTGAGCAACGCTGCTCCCACATCTCCGAAAAGACGACCCTCAACGACCTGCGGGTTGAGTATGTCCGTAGCGATCCTGATCAGTTCCGCATTTTCAACGCTCATCGAAGGCCCCGGATGTGACTCATGTGACGCATCGCGCCCTGAAAACCTTTTCAGACAGAGACACTACGTTTTGCGTCACTCAGAAGGGTAAACAAGAGAACGGGCAAGCATATCGCGGGCTGCCGCGAACAGGAGCTTCAAGCGGATGGAAGTTCGGGTGTAGCGGCTATGAGGCGCTGGGTGTAGGGCTCGCGTGGATGTTCGCAGACCTGTAAGGTGTCGCCGATCTCGACGAGGCGGCCGCGCTCGATGACGGCGATGCGATCGCATAGGTAGCGGACGAGGGGCATGGAGTGGGAGATGAAAAGGCAGGTAAGGCCGTGGGCGCGGGCGAGGCTTTGGAGGAGGTTGATGACCTGGGCGCCGACGGAGACATCGAGGGCGCTGACAGGCTCGTCGAGGACGAGGAACTCGGGGCGGAGGGCGAGGGCTCGAGCGATGTTGATGCGCTGGCGCTGGCCGCCGGAGAACTCGTGCGGGAAGCGTGCGAGGGCGGAGGCGTCTAAGCCGACCTCGTGGAGGAGGGCTTCGATGCGGGTAGTGAGGCCCTCGGGTGGGCGCTCGGCGTGGATAGCGAAGGGTTCGGCCAGGATGTCGCGGACGCGCATGCGCGGGTTGAGGGCGGCGAAGGGATCCTGGAAGACGATCTGCATGCGGCGGCGCAATTGGCGGAGGTCGCGGGCGGGCAGGGCGAGGAGGTCAGAGGCATCGAAGAGGATGCTGCCGGAGGTGGGCTCGATGAGGCGGAGGAGCATACGGGCTACGGTGGATTTGCCAGAGCCTGACTCGCCGACGAGGCCGAGGGTTTCGCCGCGGCGGATGGTGAGCGAGATGTCGTCGACGACGCGGGAGGCGCCGTAAAGTTTCGTGAGATTGCGGGCTTCAACGAGTGGCTGAAGAGGGA
>JAABVA010005208.1_pt1 | contig 11855 bp, 3 predicted proteins | sample 5560331 | NCBI WGS metagenome assembly JAABVA01 (sample SAMN12812661, study PRJNA571458) | rock metagenome | isolation source: Antarctica rocks | place: Antarctica: Victoria Land, Mt New Zealand sud | collected 2016-01-07
TCTTACCGTTGACTTTCCACCACTCCCAACGTTGTGCACAGGAGACGACGAGGAGCATAAACTTATATTAGGGGGCGATACATCCTTAACGATTAAGTTAGAACCAGAATCGGGAAACACGTTTGGATTCATGGGAGCATCGACACTAGGTGGACTACCGGCATTTGACGCATTCTCAGACCTGGACTCGGAGGACGACTTTGTGAATGGTCTGGTCGATTTCACTCCCCCTGAGAGCACGGTCTACCTAGGCAACAAGAGGCAACGGACGGAGCTTCTCCCCTTTGAAGACGACGGCTTCCTGACCGAGGACAGCTTTGACGATTTCGAGGACGAGGATCATTCTGCTACAGCTGGCCTTCCTAGTCCCCCTGATTCAGGGGCTTCACGACGCGGGTCAGAAGGCGCGTCCGTGAGGATGAAGTGCAAGAAACGTAGCCCAGAACGTAAAGCCCCGAAGAAGTCAGGTTCGGAGAGCGACAATTCCGATTTCGGGTCCTATGCGGTGAAAAAGGCGCAGGCCACTAATGGGTCGCAATCCCAACAATCTTCGCGGCAGCAGGATACGTCCTCGGCATCTCAGAGCCAGGGTGGATCGTCTGATGGGAATGCGCTGGTATCTGGTTCTGATGCGCCTGCTCCGGCACCAGTACCTGTCAACCGTCGTGGCCGCAAACAGTCCTTGACCGAAGACCCTTCAAAAACATTTGTCTGCACGCTCTGCTCTCGTCGCTTTAGACGTCAGGAACACCTTAAACGCCACTATCGCTCACTTCACACTCATGACAAGCCATTTGAATGCAACGAATGCGGCAAGAAGTTCTCTCGTAGTGACAACTTGTCACAACATGCTCGAACGCACGGTAGCGGCGCCATCGTTATGGGCGTCCTCGAGGATGGGGAGGTGCTGCCAATCACGAAGACGGAGCCTTTCGAAGACGGGGACGCCGGTGCGCTCGGTGCTGTGCTCTTCGAGGCCGCTCAGGCTGCAGCTGCGAATGCCACCAGCAGTAGCTCATCCGACAGCGAAAACTCCGTACGGGATAGTCTCAGCCCCGCCCCTTCAAGCGAGAATAAGAAATCGCTGAAAAAGAGGAAGCGAGAGGAGTAGAAAAGATCCCTGTGTTTCTTCATTGCGTGGCGTGTGAATGGGGGATGACGAGAACAACGAAGACATGTGGCGACAGACGCTCGACACACCGTCCTCACCTTAGGACTTTCTTTCGAGTCGGTCAGTAGGGATTGCTTTTGGCGACAAATTCGGTGTCTGATAATTTCGAGTCAGCTAGCGGTTTCTAAACACTCTTCGAAAGTGTTTCGCTTTGCTTGCTCTAACTTCCTGACTTCATTCAGATCGGTGTACACGCTTTATTTCTGTTGTACCCTCTTCACGATGCGTTTCAAGCAGGAGGGCCTGTTACTGTGAACTTTAGCGTGGCCGGGTTTGGCTGGATGGGCTCACGATCGGTGTCATGGCTTCGGCCGGGTTCGTCGGTCAGCGGCGAGCTGGGGGTTCGTACTGTAGGATATGTGTAATATTAGCAGGAGCAGCCGGCCGACTTCTCCGTCTGTATTGTGGTCTACCTTTCTCTTCGATGTATCTGGTTGCACATTTCTTCCGAGCTGATAGATGCTTGGTGCTGGACACGATGTCTCTAGATAGCGACGGTAGAAGTTATCACACAAATTTCTACCGATCACTCACGAATAATGAGTAGATTACTGGTAGCCTGTGAAGCGCGTCGACTCACGTTATGTCGTGACAATAGTGTGTCAACAAGTGATGGGGGTAGCAGATCGTTCTGTCAATCGGAAATGTACCCAAGACCTCTATCATCGTAGGGGACTATGCTAGATGGACTGCTCAGTTCATCATGTTTGTCCAACCAAGCAGAGAGCTGAGACCATCATGGCAGTCTTGATGCTAACAGAACTTCGAAGTCATGACTACCGGGTACTTCTTGGTGCTACGGGCTGCAACTGTGGTCCCACATTCCCAGCACCCTCTTGGCCGTAGTCATCGATATCAAGTCACACAAGATGAAGCAAGCAAACCCCAACTTTGGCTTAACCACGTCTGGCTTGATATTTGCTAACTGATTGTGATTTGTGAGATCTTATCGGAAAAGCTTGAGTTCGGCTCCAGGTGGTGAGTCTCAGGTATCAATTTGACATGGCACGGTTTGATTCCTGGCAACGTTGATCATGCAGTCGAAGCTTAACGTCATTGCTCTCATATCAGGCGGGAAAGACTCTCTTTTCTCCATTCTGCACTGTGTTGCCAACGGTCATAATGTGGTCGCCCTTGCGAATCTCTTCCCCCCTGCAAGCCACCCTTCCAAGCAGTCCTCAGAAGTACATGTTGATAGGAGCCCGAATACTACCCAAAGTGGGGAGGATGAGGAAGATCTCAACAGTTACATGTATCAGACAGCCGGGTATGGAGTAATCCCGCTTTATGCGGAAGCTCTGGGCTTACCCCTCTACCGCCAGGAAATCACCGGCACGGCGATCAATACAGACAAAACCTATGCACCTTCGTCTCTTGACGGGGGAGACGACGATGAGACGGAGGCACTCATACCTCTCATTCGGAAAGTCATGGCCGCACACCCCGCAGCCAACGCCTTGAGCTCGGGTGCCATCCTCTCGGACTACCAGCGTACACGCGTGGAGTCTGTAGCCATCCGTCTCGGACTGGTGCCGTTGTCGTTTCTATGGCATTACCCAGACTTACCTCCAGGCCTGCAGACTTCCTTGTTGGACGACATGGCGGCCGTCGGGCAAGAGGCCATGATCATCAAGGTCGCTTCAGGGGGGCTTGATGAGAGCTTCCTGTGGAGGAACGTTGCAGATGAGACTGTCAAGATGCGGATGGTCAAGTGTATGGAGAGATTCGGAGGCGCTGGGAACGGGGCTGTTCTGGGTGAGGGCGGTGAGTACGAGACTTTGGCGTTGAACGGGCCGAGTCCAGTGTGGAAGAAGAGGATCGTGGTGGAAGAGCACGATATGCAGACTGTAATGGGCGGAGGTGGGATGGTATCACTCAAGATCAAAAGTGCGCGGCTGTTAAGCAGGGGCGAGGGGCTGCGTGGAGAAGCTTCCATTGCTGATCTTCGCATTCCGGAACTGCTTGACAAAGAGTTCGTATCCGTTCGAGAAGGGCTTGAGAATAAGGCGTGGCCCAGTCAGGGTCATGTTGGTGAGGGTGACGAGCTAACTTCCTCCCCTCACACCCCGCGCCTAGCCCCGGTTCACTCTAGGACTGCAAGAACGTGGACAATAGCGAATCTGACGGCACCCGAGGCAGGGGATAGAGCAGAAGTGCAAATGGGAGCCATAGCAGAGAAGCTAATCAAGGAATTGAAAGCGTTCCAGGCAGTAGAATCAGTCATACCGGAAGACGTCGTCTTCGCCACGATTCTTTTACGGTCCATGACTGATTTCGCAGCCGTGAATGCGGTTTATGCCAATATCTTCACTAGACCAAACCCTCCAGCGAGGGTCACAGTGGCATGTCGAGAAGCTCTTGCGGAAACCGTTCGGATCATGGTTTCGTTTGTTATTGATTTGGGTCGGCGTGGTGCCCGCCAGGGTCTACATGTGCAGTCACGCTCCTACTGGGCACCGGCGAATATTGGACCATATTCCCAGGCCATTGCTATACCTGTAGACACGGAACAAGAATACGGCCTAATGCTGGTCTACGTTGCCGGACAAATCCCATTGATACCAGCTTCCATGGAGTTGGCCAGCACGGAAAGCTTAGACGCAGGTATCAACCCAATGGCGGTCTTTCGAACTCAAGCTTTACTCTCGCTTCAGCACCTCTGGAGAATAGGGCGAGCGACGGATGTGAACTGGTGGACAAGCGGCATCGCCTTCATAGCTGGCAATCATAACATCCAGATTAGAGCACTGACCGCATGGCGAATATGGGAGTCGATGCACGACCCGGGTGTTCTCAAGGACGAGTTTGAAGAAGAAGACGACCGCAATCTTGATGCTTGGGACCGAATATACGGCGGCTTATGGATTCCGGGTGCGACGGGTAGGACCGACGTGCGGCATCAACTGCCATCATACGAAGACACAGTCGTCGGCGAGGGGCCTTTGGCCGCATATCCTGTTCCGTCTTTCTTCGCTGTGCAGGTTGATGAGCTTCCAAAGGACGCGGAGATCGAGTGGCAGAGCCTGGGAGTCGCAAATGGACGTGTCTATGTCAATGAGCACGTCGACGAACGAATGATTACGAAGAGTTGTAGCTTCGGAGATCATCGAATGACGGTCCTGTACTACAGTATCTTACCCACGCGCTCCCTCGATGAGCTGCATCAGACTGTGATGGAGATCTTGGATGATGAGGGGCCAGATCGCGGCAATGGCTCACATGTCACTATCTATACTCGATATACGCCTTCGTGCCAAAACCTTTGCGCGCAGATCATCCCTTGCAGATCGGTCTGGGGCTCTAATGGTAGGCGCTTGGCTGCTGGTGTTGTAGTGCGCCGGGACGGCGATTCGCTATCCCACGGGGTACAGGTGATAAACTGAAGTGACAATCCGGAAGAGATGGCATGAGGGTAGTAGCGGCGAACAGGAGGTTGCGGTGCTACGGGCACATACCGCTCATGATTGAAATATCCTTGGTGTGGCCAATACCTGAGCCCGACAGTTTGGGTGGTTGGCCTAAGCCACTAACGCAACGAGACCTCCGAACTCTCAAGGCTCGACAGTAAACAGCTGCAAAGGGGCTGCTGGGCTAGAGCACACTAAGAAGAACGTGGGGGTTCAGTCATACCCATACAGCTGTTTTTAGAAGTTCAGCATCAAGAGGTGATTTGGCAAAAATTCATTACAAAATATATGTAAAACCTGCCAAATCTCTTCTCATCACTCATCATTCACTCAATTGATCTTGCTGTCTTTTCTGTCATCACTGTCATCATGAGACCTGACAGTAGACTTGATAACTTTGTTAAAAGTCAAATACAAATAAAACTAAGGGTAAAAGAATAGGATACCCTGAGAACCTTAAGAAAAGAATATCCTGCCCTGCAAAGTGAAAAAAAGAATATGATGCACACCGCTTATTTAGAACACCTACTGACGCTGTTTTCTAGGCATTTACACCTCGCCGTCGCCCTCGCCGTCGCCCTCGCCGTTCACCTCGCTGTCGCCGTTGCTGTCGCTGTCGTTTCATGCCCTCGCTGTTGTTATCCGCCCTTGCTGTCGTCTCGCGCCCTTGCTGCGGGGGCAGCGGGTTTGGCAAGGCGGTGGGGTCTGGCGGCCTGGGGACGACGACGAGGTGCGGCGGCGGCGGCAAGGCACGGGGTTAGAGACATCGATTTGGCGGCAGCGAGGTCACAGCGTGTGCATAGTGTGTGGGACATAGTATTCTTTTTTTAACTTTGCAGGGCAGGATATTCTTTTATTAGAGTTTTCAGGGTATCCTATTCTTTTACCCTAAAACTAAAGTGCAGAATGACATCTAAGATTATAGTAATGAATTGTCCGGTTGGGTGTTTTGTCCGCTTGGACCTACATCTCTTCTAAAAGCATTGGACCAGGCCACGTGCGGGCTATTGAACCATCAAGGATCATCAGTGTTAGACAACATTTTTCAGTTCGAGCCAATGAAGAACTGTGTTGAAGCTGGGTGTCCGCACACACAAGAAAGACCATCTACCAATCTAGTTCTAGGTACTAAGCCGAATTCCCCTCATCGTCTTGGCACGCGGCAAGCGGAAGCGCGACCTACCTCTCGCTTATCATACACGCACACAGTGGCTCATTTCCTCAGCACAACTTCCAACAGCGCCGACTGCCCCTGCGCGTGCACCCGCTTCAGCTCGAGCCTCTCGTCGGCCGCCCGGAACAGGGTCTCCCACTCGGCGCGGGTGCGCTCCTTGGCGCCCAGTCCCACCAGCATCATGATGTCCTGCCGGCGCATCGCTCGCTCCTCGTGCAGCGGCGTCCCGTCACCCAGGCACGGCAGCACCCTGTCGCTGATGAGGATGGGCGTTCTCGCGGGCGCGGCCTCGAGGCCGGGCACGAGCGCGCGGAGGATGGCCGTCGAGTCGGCGTCGGCCCAGTTGTGGAAGACGTGGCGGAGGAAGAAGGCCGCGACGGCGTTGCCGCCGGGCTGCTGCGGCTGGAAGAAGTCGTGCTGCTGCAGCTCGATGCGGCTGGCCACGGCCGGGTCCTCCTTGGCGAGGACGCGCCGGAATGTGTAATCATAAGTGTCTAGCTACTCTATGGAAATGTGGCCCTATAAGAAGGCCTTCAATCAACAAAAGAAAAAACTTTTATTCATAGCAAACTGTTTGCCCTAGCAAACTCTGCATGTTCCTGAAACCTTCATAGAACTCTGAATCACTAAGATAACAAAATGAGACTGAAAGTTTGATATATCTTCTTAGTCTGTTTCAACAATGATGAGATAGAAAATGAAGATACACTTTCTTTACTCATAAAGTTAAAAAAGATGTGTTATGTTTCTGATTCAATTCAAACAGATATCTCTTGAGTTTTGAACTCAAGTGTCATATCATTAAATCACAAGGTCTTTCACTGACTGATGAGACTCATAAGATTTGTAAAATAAGTAAATTTCAGTGTTAAAAGTGTGTGATATTGAGCACTTATATATGCCTTTAGTAGATGAATTGATAGCAATTCATCTAATGACCTTTTGTGGTACAGTGGGTTTTAGGCGACTAAAGGCGCTGAAATCACAGTAGATGAATTGCTAAATGAGAATGAAAGATCTGAGATTCAAGTCCTATAGGGAGCAGTCAGACTTTCTATCCTTGTCAAGGTTAGCCCTTGAGGGTTAGTATATAAGTTGCAATATTACACATCAAGTTAAACAATTCTATCTTGAGGAGACCCAGAGACCTTATTAGCTTGTGTGGATGCAAGACTCTAAGTAGAGAAGAATGTGATATTAAGCACTTATATATGTCTTTAGTAGATGAATTGATAGCAATTCATCTAATGACCTTTTGTGGTACAGTGGGTTTTAGGCGACTAAAGGCGCTGAAATCACAAGTAACTGTCAGGATTATCACCTGACCACAGCTTACCTCGCCACCGCCGCCTTCACCTATTAGGTGAATAGTCTACTTAGCCATTTAGCCACATGGACCCAGCCATGTGCCTTAGTGAGTCACTTAGCTACTATTTAAGTAGTCATTGTAGCCCTTACATTTACTCATCTTTCACTCATTTCATAGTTTTATCATTAGGGTTATAGCTTTTAGCCATTAGGCTTAGAAGACCATAACAATATGATAGCATCAACTTGAAGACTCAGCATTAGATCTTCATATCTAATAATCTCTTTGTTCTTTGCTTTCACTCTGCTTTCACCTCACCTCAATATCTCACTGCCTTTCTCAGCCTCATCAAAACATCAATGACACATTGATTTGCCTGTCTGTCTGACTGTCTTTTCACTACTTTATCTCTCTACTCTACATTCACTTGAGTCATTGTAGTTCAACAAGCTAAACACTACTATTTTATTCTACTTTCATATCAGTACAAAGCTATGTCTTCAGCTTATTTATCTGACTCTTTTGTTCAAAATGAGCTTCTCAATCTAGAAGACATAAAAGAAAGTCTTTTAATCATATAAGTCTCATCATCTTCTTCTTCTGAAGTCAAACAGTCATTTAGTGAATTCATCTGTCTAAATGTCTTGAAACAACAGACTTGTATGACAAACAAGCTGATGAATGACATGCAAGAAACTTTAATTACTTTACTTCATCATTCTGAATTGAGATCACAGTCACAATGATCTGTCAGCTCTTTAAAATCATTTAATCAATCTCATTAAGCTGAGAAGTCAACAACAATTAGCTTATTATATTTACATCTTTCAGCTCTTACATCTATCTCAGCAAGAAGATCTGCTTCTAAGTTCAATACAAGATGATCTGCTTTTGAGCTGAGACAGAATAATGATTATAACAGTGATTATAATATGAAAGAAATGAGCAATAAGTGTGTTGACAATAGAAAGAGAGAAGAGCTTAAACATAACTATTATTAAGAACTCTTGCTGCATTCTGTTACTATGCTGTCATTAGTCTTTTGATCAGAGAACATTGACTATTTTGATTCACATCTTAATGATGCATATGAAAAGAACAATTTTATTTAGCTAAAAAAGAATGTATACTATCATGATGTGCATCTCTTTCTGAGTCAAGCAAAGGCTGCTGTCATGATTAAGAGCACACACCTTATTTACATTAGTCTTCACATTTGTCTTTGTGGCTTCACTTAACAGTGATATGTCATTGAACTGTCAGATCTACAACAAAATGATTTACATGAAGGTCTCAGCATCAAAAACTGAGTAGATACTTTAATGACTTGATTTAAGCAGTCAGAGCAAGTCATCTTAGATGTCTTACTTGCTTTATGATTTATTCTTGACAATTTACAAAATGATCACATTAGTCTTACAGCTTATGTGCAAGCAATAATTCAAAACAGAAGAAACACTGACTTATTTATGTCAAATCAGCTGTCATTAATCTGAAACAAGATTGATTCTAAACTTCAGTGTGACATTCTGTGGCTCAGATATGACACAACAGTGACTAGCTTTATTGAACAGCTAAAAAAACACAAAGATATGTGAAAATGTCTGTTCAGTCAGTCTTCATACTGATATGGACAGCAAGACTATGAATTGCAATCTTGAAGTTAATCATCATCATACAATTTTGCTGATAACAATCAACAGCCTCATCACTCTGACTACTTGTCAAATAATGTCTTTAAAAACATCATGAATCAAGGTTATGAAATGAATAATCAAGGCTACAAAACAAATAATTAAGACTATGAAGTGCAACAACTGAATCACACATTGTCATATAATTTCACTAGTAATGATCAACAGCTTCATTGTTCTGAGTATTTGAATGATTAGTGAAACAAATCACAATTTAAATGTTAAAATGAAGCCTTACTGTCACCTTGCCCTGCCTATTTCATCAAAATGAATGAGCCATACAGAGCATATAAGCCAAATGATGCATTGTCTGTCAATAACAACATTAAAATTGAGTCTTCACATCATGCTGACATCTCTGAACCTTCACATCACACTAATGTCTTCTTCAACAACTCTGCACAGCCTACTCAATATGATGATTCACTCTATTCATGTTGTTCATGTAAAATGCCTCTAGAAACAAGCAAAAATCTTCAGAATCACATTCTCAATTGACATAAAGTTGACATTCATTTCAGTATCACTAAGATGACTACTCAGCAAGTCAATTACATCAAGCATGCTCTTTAGAATGTTGTTGTCATCTTACAATCATCAGTTTATGAATACATTGCTGTCAAAGCAACTCTATTTTAACATGACATCAAGCAGAAAATGACTATTTGCCTAGATACTGAAAGCACAACTACATTTATTGATCAAAGTCTAGTGAATAAGACTAAAATCAAATGAACACTTCTCATAACAGCAGAGAGCTTTTCTAAAAAGTAAGTTCTTGATCAGCTAATGAAGTTACTCATCATCATAGTTATCTCATCATCATCAATAAGACTAAATATCATAGTCTATTTAGTGAATAATCTCTGCATTAAAGTCCTATTAGACATGAATATCTTGACAAGAGAAGAGACTAATATTGATTTAAAACAAAATAAGCTTACTATAGACTATTGAGAGACTGATTTAGTCTTTAAAATATCTTAAAATCTTACTGACATGCATATCATCATGCAGTCTACTATGCACAAAATTCTTCATCAACAAAGACTCAATTACACTGCTCTTTTAAGTCAATTTTAAGTCAAAACATCATCACAACAAGACAAATTGTCAGCTTTGACAGCCTTAAGTATCTTATCATTCATCTTACTATGTAAAGATACTACATCAAATCATCACATAAACATTGTATCACATCTTACTGTTGTTGATCTATACAATCATTTTTGTCATGACACAAAGACTTCATGAGACTTCATATCTATATAAAAGAAGCTCATCACATCTTTTTCTTACAGCACAAAGTCTTATCTAATAATTCACAATTTATGCAAGCATTTTGCTCACACTATCACCTCATCAACATCTCATCATTAAATCAATTTCAAGACACCTCACTGTCACATCATCATCAAGTCATTCAGTCATAACATCTCAATGCTGTCTCACAAGCACATCATCATTGCTGCATTTTCAAGTCTATAGAGCACAGACTATTTAAATAAAGACATAGTGATGAAGACATTGCAGTTTCTTTTGTTCATGACATTTGTCAAAACTATTATCTGATCACAGCTTACCTCACTGCTGCCACCTTCATCTATTAGATGAATAGCCTACTTAGTCATTTAGCCACATGGACTCAGCTATGTGCCTTAGTGAGTTACTTAGCTACTATTTAAGTAGTCATTGTAGCTCTTACATTCACTCATCTTTTACTCATATCATAGATTTACCATTAGGGTTATAGCTTTTAGCCATTAGGCTTAGAAGACTGTAACAGTATCTCTACATTAAACACTTATGTAATTATATTTATAGCATTTAAAGCACTTCTAAATGCAGCAAGCTCAATTATATAACTCTGTCTTCTTGTATTCAAAGTTTCAAATTAACTCAGTTTGAAACATTAAATTGACATGCTCTGCATTTATAAATTTCATTATTACAAATTCTGTCACTCATTTTGAGCTGCACAGCCATCTTACATAATTGATTAAAATGTTCTTTTTAACTTTAATTTTATGATTTTCTGTCTGTATATATATCATTATAATTCACTAATCTTTCATTTTAATGCTCTATATCAATATGCTATGCATAATGATCTCATAAATGATGATGACTATCTTGCTGCCTACTTTTAAAGATATAATTCATTTAATATTACTTTGCAGTGACTCTTTTTCAATTACTGTAAATGCATATATTGTTAAATCATTTGACTTTAATTGCTTAACAGCTGCAATCTTAATAGTGATGATGTTTTAATCTGCAGTGACATGAATGTAATTGTTGATACAGTTATGTAGTGTAACTGATGAAAAAGTATATCAATGATTAATAAAAACAGTGTTAGTGAGTTTAATGACAATTCTGTAGTCATTAAATGTGAAAAGATTTGTAATGATGCTTTTTTCTTTAAATAATGATGAAAAAAACATTACTATTAAAAATGATGACACATTTACTGTCATTTAAACTTAAATGCATGTATATCTATATACTATGATAATGAAGAATTATAATGCAAAGTTTCTGCTGATAAAAATCTTTAAAATGTTCTTTGTAACTGTAATGTTGTGTTGTACTGTGTTCATGATTTGTTGTAAAGCTTTCAGATCAGCTACAATTTAAACTGTTTTAAATTGATTCAAAACTTTTTTTACAAAGTTCTGAACAGATCTGATAAAGAATTCAATATAAATTCATTAAAAAATCTTTTTAAATTTGTCTTTCTTAATCTTTGAGTTCATAAAGATCTGAAGTTAAGTTGCTTTATGTTTTAATTGAGTGATGTGCTCTGATAAAGAGAAGAATTGCACACTTATTGCTGACTATGAGAGTTCTGACATTGTGATTTATATCAAGTTATAGAGTGTGAGTTACTGACTAGATTTTGGGCTTATTTGGCACAGTTCTGGTGAAGTTATTCTGAAAATTCATTTTGAGCTAGAGGAGGTTTTTCCCTCTCGATCTTGAACGCTGACATAATACCATAAAAGCGCTAGCCTCGGGCCTAATGTACGACGCGTCCACGCGAGAAGACTCGCTCCGCCACACTTCTTCAACGCCTCTGTCTCACGCTTCCAGCAGT
>JAABVA010005210.1_pt1 | contig 11854 bp, 14 predicted proteins | sample 5560331 | NCBI WGS metagenome assembly JAABVA01 (sample SAMN12812661, study PRJNA571458) | rock metagenome | isolation source: Antarctica rocks | place: Antarctica: Victoria Land, Mt New Zealand sud | collected 2016-01-07
CTCTTTGATGAAAGTAAATTTTTCTGAATTACAGCGAGTTTAAGATAAATTATCGTAAATTTGAAATGCTTTGCACATCTCAATATTTACATCAAAATTTGTGAGTTGAAAGCAAATTTTTCTAGATTATCATCGATTTAAGATAAATTATCGTAAATTTGAAATGCTTTGCACATTTCAATATTTATTTCGAAATTTGTGAGTTGAAAGCAAATTTCCCTAGATTATCATCGATTTGAGATAAATTATCATAAATTTGAAATGCTTTGCACATTTCAATATTTATCTTGAAATTTGTGAGTTGAAAGCAAATTTCCCTAGATTATCATCGATTTGAGATAAATTATTGTAAATTTGAAATGCTTTGCACATTTCAATATTTATCTTGAAATTTGTGAGTTGAAAGCAAATTTCTCTAGATTATCATCAATTTGAGATAAATTATCGTAAATTTGAAATGCTTTCACAAAATGCTCAATTAGCTAGTATGTCATAGTCATAGTCTCTGCGCTTTGATAACTCTGTAGAATATTAGAGATCATTTTATATAGAGAGAATTTAACGTGCAGTACTCTTCAGATTGATGAAAAGATGAATACAGATAATTTGTTGTCAAAGTGTGTTGTGAGCAAATTTGCTTTCGCTTAACATAATTTGTGACATGAGAACGAAAGTTGATCTTTGCTTCATCTTTAACTTATTAACTCACAATTCTTTGTTCTTCTGATACTCATTGTCGCGATAAGCACTCTCACTTTATCTGTTGCAAAGCTCAGTGTGTACATCATCTGTCATCAGCGTGTAATGAAATCTGTAAGTGATTCAAAATAGAAAAAATGTCACATGTATTCTTATTTCACTTCTCAACATCATGACAGTAATCATCTCACATTCTATCATATGACTTTTAGAAATTCTCAGAACTGATGACAATATTTGTGTATCTGCTAATCTTTCAATATGTCATGAAGATTCAAGTTGATTTCAGATACGCTTGCAGACTTTAACTATGATGAGATTTCGTTGAATTGAATCAAGATGATGATTACTCAAGATCTTGTCATCAACAATGATAAGTATGATGCATTGAAGATACACATTAAACAAATGCTGAGAAACGCGAGATTACTTGAAACATCACTTGATAATAAAATCGAAAAAGAGACAGTCAGAAAGATTGCAATCATCATAAATGATAAACTTTTGCATTCTCTGATAGAAGATCATCAAGTAACATGAAAAGATAAATGTTTTATAAAGTGAGTGAGATGAATAAACAGTAAGAAGAGAGATAAAGCAACGAGCATAAAGACAGAGAGATCTGCTCATCTGATTGAGTAAGCACAACTCAGCTCAGCTTCATCATTCATCTTATTGACGATGATTGACTTTGATCACATGATCTTGACTTCGAATGATACGATGAATAATAAGACGATTCATCATTCACAGCTTTTCATAGCGAATGAAAAGCAGAGCAATCTCACTCTGAAGAACTTTAATTTTGATAATTATCAAAGACAGCTTGTTAGCGAGACAATGTTCAACTTTGAAAAGAAGAAAATTATCTATGAAGTCGAGAATTTCGAAAAAGTTGAGATCAGAAATGCAGTCAACTTTCATGTCACATTGACAGATATGACAAAGAAGAGAATATTCTACTACATCTTTTGAGTTCAAGCTATAGAAAAATGTAAGAAAAGTGAACATGAGAATTTCATGCAGTGTTTGAGCAGCGCAGTCGAGAGTACAGATAACTTCACTTCATTCAAGATTTCATCAGAAGATGAGAGTGAACAACTCATCATGAAGAAGCGAAAGCTTTGCAGAGAAGCTCGTCTTAATGTTTTGATAGTGACTCTCGAAGTTTTCAACGTCATCAAGACTGTCAGTTTCAATGAATCACTTTCTTCGACAACAGATTCTTTAACAACTAATAATGACTTGAACATGAGAGAAGTGATGAAATACGATTGAAAGCACATCAATCTATCTTTCATCATCAACTTCATTGATATCACTCAGACGTAAGTGCAAGTGCAAAGCAATCATGTAGTAAAACATGCTAACTTCATGATATAGATTCAAAGATCTGCAGAAACAACAAGCATGCACTCAGATGAATGAGAATATATTTCTCAAAGTTTTGCAGTTTTGAAAACGCGATCTAAGTTGTACAGACATTGACGATAAGAAAATTGACAAAGATGCAAATGCAGATCAAAATGTGCAAGTAGAGAGTATGATATGAACTTTACTACTCGTACAAGCGTTGAGAATATATTGACAACTTCATGTTGAAAGAACGATTCAATATGAAGAGTTTCAATGCAATCAGATGAGAATGAGAAAGATAAGTTTTCTTCGCTTCTTGAAGCTACAGACAGAATAACATATTTACTTTTCTTCATTCACAGATTATTCAAGTCATAGAATTGATAGTGATGAAGCATTGACTTCATCTTGCTCATGTGAAAGTCAGTCGCTTTCATGAGAAGCTCGATGATAAACATCTGCTCGTCAAATCTCAGAAATTTCTTCAGAATCTCAAGACGAAATGTTCATCAGACGAGTCATGATCAATGATCTGTTTCTGCATGAAGAGCAGTTTCATGATGACGCTAAAGTCAAATCTTGAATTGATTCTGATTCTGCTGTTTTTGATCTTGATATCGAATTGACAGAGCAAATTCGCAAAGACATTGATATTTATGTCATGTCTTGACATCAAACTGTATGTGAATCATCGCTCTGAAAAGAACAAGCTTCTCTTAGAAAATCGCTTACTGTTTCAAGATTGAAAGAAGATAGAAACAGATGAGAATGAGATCGACGTGACAGTGACAACTCTCATAGAAGAACAGAAACAACTTGTAGTGCTGACTGAATCGAAGTCGTACAAGACACATGTAAAGTGTGTCATTGTCAATCAAAAAAATGTTTGAAATGAAATCAACAAAAGTAAAAGAAGAATAATTCTGTATGATTTGCAAACATGCTGAAGTCGAATACTAAGAGATGAATTTCACATGAAGAAGAGCAAAGATTCTAAGATTATAAGCATTTTACGAGCATTCAAACGTCGCATGCACTTTGTACTGTGAGTCTATTCGAACACATCTTTTGAGATCTCATCAGATGATTTAAATCACTATGTGAAGATTCTGAAGTGCTTTGATGAATGAAAGAATGAACACATTCTAAAGTCAAGTGATTCAGAGAAAGTGCTGTCATGAGACAAATCGATGTTCAACGCATTAAAACATAAGCATGATGTACAGATGAACGATGAACTGCAGAAAATCACAAGAAAATTTGATAGACTTCTCATTTTTCTTATGATTTAACGTTTATCATCAATGAATTGATTCGACGTCTTCTGCATGAAGCTATCTTCTCATGAGATGCAAGATGTAAACTATTCGATCATCAAGAAGTATAAAGAGATGCATGTGAAATTTGAGAACAAGACTGCAAGAAGTGTAAAAGAAGAGCTGCAAGTACGTATCAATGACTGAATATCAGATGACAAGAAGAAATCAATGTCTGTGTTCTCTTTCTTCGACTTTGTTCAGATTTCATGACAGATGAGACTGTGTATTACATTTTCATATCTTGTTGAATTGAAGACAAAGCATGATTTGATGTTTATCTGAACTGAACTTGTTCGTAATAAATGATTGACAGTCATTGATAATTGTTTCTACAATGATAATATCAAGAAACTGTACAAATTAAGCAGCAAGTTACAGCGAATCATGAAGATATTGAACAAATCTATAGTCATCGAAGATGATCAGAGAGAGAGAATTCTGATAATGTTCTTCTCTTCAATCATAGCAAAGATCATCTGATTGATACGTCTACTTGAATTCTCTCGATCATAATTTCTATGTTTTGCATCATGCATGATGTTTTCAACTCGTTGAATATTGAGTATATTTGTTTCTTTACTAACAACGAGCTAGTATCTTATCAAGATTCATGAAATGAACGTTGCATTCTTTCATAGCGATTTAAGTCTTGAAAATCGACAAAGCTTGATCAATAGTTTTCAAAATATGAAAGAGAATGATTTTGATTTTGATATTCTGATTGAAACTACTGAAGTTCTAGAAACAGATTACACTCTTCATCGTGCATTTCAAGTGATATTGATGAAGCTCAACTATATGATCTGAATGAAACAGTAGACTTTTTTTCGAATCAGTAGATATGATCAAATCATGAAGAAGACGTAAGCATATTGATTTTATACTTCGAAATTCGATGTTGAGAAACTTATTAAAGATCATCAGACGCGACGTCAGATCTTTCAAAATGATACATATAATGATAGTAGAATGAAAGAAATGAATGATGAGAAGATGAGAAAGAATAATCAGATAGTAGAGACTGTGTGAGAGACTTTAGTTTAGTGCTTTTGCTTCATAGTCTGTTAACTGTTATCAGCGAGTCGTTGTTAGTTATTTCAGTCAAAAGAAGTAATTGTTGACAGCAGAAGCATAGACATGATGACATAAGTAATAAGATGTTGTGTTTTGAAAATATTGAAAATGTGAGAAAAATAACATCATGTGTATATTTTCACTGTCGTAGAAATATGACAATTTATCATTTTTTACTCTGATTATTCGAATGATATATCTTGTCAGATGATAATTTATCATTTCTTATTCTGTTTTTACATTAGCAATGTGTTTTCTAGATATTCTAAAGATCACTAGAATCAAATTCACGCAAGACTTACGACGCGACTGTAACACAATTAAAGCTACGTCTCTTTGTATTCATCAGATTATTATCATCAAGTTTTTCAACTATCAACACAGCTTTCGTGATCACACTCTGTGATAATCATAAAATTCAAGTGTAATAGAAATCATTAGTCTGTCTTGAAATCGAAATAACAGCATCTCATTTCTGCGCATTTTTCGTTGCATAAACAACATTGCATCTGTATTGCATTCATGTTTCTTCTAAGTCTTTGACACTCTTCAAGACTCACTGCGATTCTGTTGCATAAGAAAAATCAACATATTCAGTACGAAATCTTCGATGATCTTCTACAATGAATTGCAGCGACATAACTGAATCAGAAAGATGATGCAGAAAGACTTAATGATCGACGATGACAAATGAAGTGAGATTGTAATGACAATGAAGAAGAAGAAGATATCTTCAAAGATATATGACATAAAACTTGATAGTGAGCTGACAAAGAAAAAGCTTTAAACAATAACTGCAAAGATTATCATCATCTTCGACAAAGAGATTGAAAGCATATCACAGAATTAACTGCACAAGACATTGATGATCATAACTCAGTGACTGAACAACAATGAAAGATGAAGAGCACAACATCGAGAGCAAACACATGAAAACATTCAATGTCAAAGAAAGTTGCAAGAAGAGATTAGAGATGACAATGCTGATCAAGTATCGTTGATGTCGTGAAATGCTACAACGTTGCTGATGATGAAGAAATCAGATAATCAAACATCATTGATGAGTTCTATTCACTTAATTATGAATAAAAGACAAGAAGAGATCAATCTGCTGAACATACAATTCAAAGAGTACAAAAGATTATTGATCGAGAAGAAAATTTACGACGTGACGAAGAATAGAATTCTTTACGACAGTGAAGATATGAGATGAATTGAGATTGAAAATGAGTGATGCTGACAGACTGCGTTGATAGAGATGACAGCAAAGAACTGCTGTCGCTTTCAGTTCATCATTGATCGACTCTCTTCAGATCAGTAATTAGAAAATTGTAAAGACTATATTAATTTGTTCACTGACTTTGAAAGTAGTAGAATCAATCTTCGCTACTTCAACATCTGAGAATATGCTCGAATCATCAATCAAATGTTGCAAACTGCAATCATGAAAGATCTTGAAAAGAAATGCAATAGCTAGATTGAGAAAGACTACACGCACGCAGAACTCGAGAATGAAAATTCAAGAAGAGTAGAAGAATAACTGAAAGCACGCGTTGACGCTTTGATTTCATTAACAGCAAAGATCGTGTCTGTGCTATACAAGCTCATGAAGAAGATTTCATGATTGATGAACGAAAGTTCTATTACTTTTTGAACTAACAATATTCGCAACGTTTCAGTTCTAAAGCAAAGTCTTTGATACATCGTCAGCGAAAACTTACTTTCTAACAACGAAGATTAAGCGAAGAAGAAGTGACTGATACTCATGAAAGAGACACTCAATCGTCAAGAGATTTCTCAGTAGACATTGCTCAGTCTTTATCAAGATCTTCAGTGATGAGATTGTTATTTGTGATGTCTGCTTTACAAACTCTTCGTTCAAGCACAACTACTTCTTTGAACGAAGATTGCAAGCAATTTCGTTGACAAAACAAGATTTCTATCAATGTTAGAGAGTTTAGATAAATTGATGCAGTCATGAGTAAATCGATCTTCAACGCTCTAAAACGTAAACAGAATGTTAAGATGAATGATGATCTACAGAAAATCATCAGAAAATTTGATAGACTTCTCACTGTGCTCATGATTCAATGACTATCATTCATGAATTGATTCAACATGCTGTGTACGAAGCTATCTTCTCATGAAGTGCAAGATGTAAACTGTTTCATTGTCGCAAAGTATAGAAAGATGCAAGCAGAACTCAAGAACAGAACTACAAGTGTGAGAGCATACTCAACAATAGACTGAGAATCGAATTTGAATATTAATGATGATTTCAAGAATAGAAGTCTCTGTCACAAATGTCATGATTCTTCAGATAAATTCTGAGTAATCAGCTGTCTTCATGTCTACTGCAGAGAATGTCTTAACACTCTCGTCTACGAAATCGTCAAGCGCAACGAAGAGCAAACTGTATGTTTAGATTGCGACAGCATTTACATCGAGTTTCGATCGTGCAACGATTTAAAAGAATTGCAGATGAATGTCAAAGACAGTGAAAGAACTTTCGTATGCACTCGCAAAGATTTCGAACAAGATCTCAAATGAATCAATTTCAACAACTCGATTCTTTCATCTTCAAAAATGATGATAATGCAGACGCAGATTGAGCTGTGATTGATGAAGAAGTCAAACAAGAAGATCATCATCTTCACTCAGTTTCACATGCTGTAAGCTTTCATCATGTTATAAGTTCTCTGACTTAAGAACAAGCTAATTGCAAAACAGCATGAAAGTGCTGAGTCATTTCTTTCAACAGCGCGACTGAGTCTTTGTTAACTATCACGACAAAATGAATCAGAAAGCTCGCGATCACGTCATCATCATGTTTCGTGACGACTCAATCATGAAGATCATGATCATCTTTCTCAAATGTGATGATGTTAAACTCAATATCATCATGATCTTGCGCATCATCTGCGTCGATCAGTGATGAAACAGCAGCATGAAACAACAAGTTTTCTGTCACGTCTTTTGCATCAATCAGTTCTTTGAAATTTTCATCACTCATAATGTCATTTAAAACAGCGTCGACAAGAAACTGATTTCACACGTCATCTGCGTTGATCTGTGATGAAACAGCAGCATGAAACAACAAGTCTTCTGTCACATCTTTCACATCGATCAATTCTTCGAAATCTTCATCATTCATCTCGTCATCAAGAACAGCATCAATGAGAAACTGCAAATGCTGCAGAACAGCAAGCGTGAGATTATTGACATCATCATTGACAATGTCAAGATGCTGAATCAGCTGAGCTTGACAAAGCTGATGTGACTGTTTGAGTCAATGAGCGTCGAAGAGAATAAGAAGTCATTTATTCTGATGAATGAGAGCAAAGAGAATGAGAATGTTAATGAGAAAGTGTCAGCAATGAGAAGTTGTGAGTTGAGAGTGAAAGAGATGTTGATTGTGATTTCATGAATCTAAGTTCTTTTTTTCTTCTTTTTTTCTTCTTTTGACACATCGTTTCTTTCACATTGCTATCTTCTTTTCGCTTTTCTTCTTTTCTCACTCTCTAGTACTTTTCAATCAGCAACGAACACGTCATTTGCACACTGCATGCATGCATGCATGCACGCACTCAGCTCAGCTGATTCAACTTCACTCACATAAACGACATTATTCATCTTATTCTGTATCTTATTTGAATCAATGAAATTCTTCTTGAACATCTTAACAGTTTCTGTACATGAAATGTAAAGAAACTTGAAGAATGAGAAGAATTCTTCTACTTGATTCTAATTATTCAACAATGCTTTTTCATCAGATCTCTGCAGATTATAGAGTTCTGAAACAGATGATTCTTGATGATCTGAGCTTCGTCAAGCATGATACGATGAAAATGAACTCAATGAAAGATATCATGATTCTTCTTGTACATCTTCGTTCATCATTCTCATCTACGAAGTCATCAAGTGCAATGAAGAGCAAACTGCATGTTTAGATTTAACTGCGACATCATGTACATCAAGTTTCGATCATGTGATGAGTGAGACTCAGAGTTCTTCAGCAATAAAATGCACAGTTCGCGTTCTCAGTTCGCATATGTGAAGATAAATTATCGTAAATTCTTCGAAATTTATCTTGAGTAATCAGAGTTCTTCAGTAATAAAATGTGCAGTTCATATTTTCAGTTTGCACATGCGAAGATAAATTTATCGTAAATCACTCGAAATTTATCTTTGATAATCAGAGTTCTTCAGCAATAATATTCGCAGTTCGCATTCTCACTTTGCATAATGTGCGAAGATAATTTATCGAATTTTCTCTTAAATTTATCTTTGATAGTCAGCTTAAGCTCAGAGTTCTTCGACAATAAGATTTGCAGTTTGCATTCTCAGTTTGCATGTGTGATGATAAATTATCGCAAATTTTCAAATCTATCTACACTTTTGAGTAAGTCATGAAAACATTATCACAATTTCAATGCAACGAAGTTAGAACACAAATCTGACAGAGTAAATGAGCACTAAGATGCTAATCTACTCATTCTCAGTCAATAATTGAACATAGTAGTGTCAACAACAACAGAATTACACACTTTCAGAGATTGCATATCTTCAAGTACGCGTCATGTCTTTTTCTTCTTCACTCTTTTTCTCTTTTATCTCAGAACTCGATCGCATTCATCATGTATCAATCATTATTTCGCGTCGTTTTCTAAGTGAACTGTCATGACAAGTAATAAGAACAAGAAGAACTCGAACACTGCGATTGATAGTCAGATGCATAGCATGTATTATGAATTGTTAACATGCAGTTAACTGACTCAATAATCATGTTTAATTCATTTATCAACGAAATGTCAAAAGAAGAGTTGAGAAAGCAAGCAACAATTTCAACATATCATTGAAAGAATCTGAACTCAGATCTAAAAGACAAGAACACAAGTTTCTCGACATGTTGAACAGCTTGAATGATGATTTATCATCTCAAAAACAATGATTTGCAGAATGACTGCAGAAGAAAACAAAATCAATGTCAATATCATCATGTATATTCTCAGTTAATATGATCTCAACATAGTTCACTAGAATCATTCGATTTTTCAAGAACATCTTGTCAAAGAAAAAGATGCATCAGCGTAAACAGCATTCTCACTCGTCGTTATCAATCTCGTCATCTTCTCAGCTCAATGAGCGAATCTTAAAGTCTCAAAGATCAACAGAATTTTCGTCAAGTTCTCTTGCATTGAGTTCATGATACAACGCAGCACAGATTAATGATTCAGATGATAACTTTAAAGAAATTTTTTGAGCAGAATTCAGACGATGATCGAGAACAGTCTCTGCTGCAACTCATGTTGATATGCTTAGATACATAGAACTCATTCTACTGACAACGATTATGACATGTGAAGTAGAGAAGAGCATAACATCATGATCAGAGCTGCAATGAGTTCTCTTGAGCAATCTCATGTGCAATCTCTGAAACAGAGATCGCGCACATCAATTAAAACACAGATCACAGATGAACTACTTTGTTGCAAAAAAATCAACAATAAACAAAGCTTAAAAGATAATGTGCAATTCAAATCTTGTCATATCATCAATAAATTAACAGACACAATTATATGATTTTATTAAACAATATTGAGCACAAATAATGTTTCAGATTCAAGATGTAGTGAAGAATCATTATGTCTTTTACAAGAAAGTCAATACATTAAACTATGTTGTCAGATTGTTAGTTAATGATAACTTCATCAGCTCTGATATTGAAAAGATAAACATCTTCACAGACGTGATGCGTTGACTGACATGTACTTAGTTTGAAGAATGTCGTTTTCTAGCCTCGATGATCATGAAGATCACTGCTGTCTCATTTTTCAATCAAGAAGATCATAGTCTTGATCAACTATCAAACACGAGAATCATGTTTGCTGAATTGAAAGATGAAATCATGATACTCATAGCAATCGCGATTCAACATGTTATCAGCGAATGAACAAGTAATCAGAAGAAGATTGAGAAATGAGAAGAAGCTGCAATAAAGAGTATAACATTTCAACTGTCAATGTTCTCTTGTGCTTTATCTTTAAAACGATTGAACAATGATTGATTAACATGTGACAGTAACACATAAGTGAATGATCAAGAGCTGACGAAAGCAAATTGAGACTCGAAGAAATTTGATATTGAGCATGCTGCATGAATGCATCGTAAGTCATGTTGAATATCATGAAAACGACGTATTCAACAGCATCTCTGCGACGTATAATCTCAATTGCAATCAGATAGATGATCTACTGACTATTAATGCATCTTGAAAAATCATCAGAAAATGTTCTTTCTCTTCTCTCACTGATTTGAAATACTTGTTGATGTATTCTGTGAATGAGATCTCTAATCTCATAAGAAATTGAACATCGCAGCTCAAAAAGTCAAACAACACAGAAATCGCGACAGAAAAGACAAAGAATACAACAAATCAATCAGAATTGATGAATAACGATGAACATGAAACACTTCAAGAAATATTGAATGATGAACAGAATCAAGATCAGAAGAATGATTCAGATGTAAGCGTTCATTTTTCAGCTATAGAAATGAGCAATAATTAATGCAAGATAAATGTCTGAAGAACTCAAAGACACAACTGAAGTTGAATCTGATCAGATTTCACTCGACGAAGTCAGAGATATATATCGACTACGAACATTGAAGATGAAAGATAATCGAAAGATGAACTACGCTTGATCGTTCAACAACTTTCGCAAGCAGCTGAAGATAAACATTAAGACTTTGTATTATCGAAGAGCAAATGAAAGTGAATGTGTATTGACATTTGAAAACGAGTATCAGATTTTTCTGAAGAGAGTAGAGAAGAAATTGAATGTCAATGTTGACATTCAACGAGAAAGTAAGAGTGATTATATAGAACTCAAGTGATAGTAGTAGAATATTTTGTATATGAACAATGAATACAATCGTGAGTTACTTTGATGCTTTTAGTTCTATTGATTGCGAGTAATTTATACAACGTGCTTGCAAGAATGAAGAATCGTACAAGACATTATGAAATACACAAGCTTGTCTTCAAGAAACTAAAACTTTTGAGCAGTGCACAACATGATGTTTCAATGTGATAACGAGATAAATCTGAATAAAATATCTCAATTTACCTATCATGAAATAATGATGTGATAAGTATTTGTCAAGAAACGTGCACAGATTACAAATTTCACATACTGATAATAATGAGCGCTGAATGTGAACACTGATCAGATGATACACATTGCGCATTGTATTATTTGAGCATAAAAAGCAAATGACTGTCATCAAGAGTTACAAGTGATTGTAGCTAGTTATTAGTTGTTGATGAGTGACTATTAGAGCTTGTGAGCTAAAAGCTCGACTAAACAGATATTTTTGACTGATGCTAGCTTGATGAGCTTGTA
>JAABVA010005211.1_pt1 | contig 11849 bp, 14 predicted proteins | sample 5560331 | NCBI WGS metagenome assembly JAABVA01 (sample SAMN12812661, study PRJNA571458) | rock metagenome | isolation source: Antarctica rocks | place: Antarctica: Victoria Land, Mt New Zealand sud | collected 2016-01-07
CCTGCATGGGCGGGCCCTTCCCCTCCTCCAACTCGCCTATGACCGCGACCATCTCCCTGCCAATCGCAGCCAGAACCAGTTGGAAGAAGCGGCGCTGGCGGCGGTGATCGCCGCGCTGCCGTCCGGCGTCCGCCCCGTCGTGCTTGCCGATCGTGGCTTCGCCCGCGCTCCGCTCTTCCAGTGGTTGCAGGAGCGACGAGTGGACTACGTCATCCGGGTCAACAAAGGGATCTGCCTGACCGACGCGCGCGACCTGCGCACGAAACTGGGCGACGCGGGGATGCGACCGGGGAAGATACGCTGGCTACCGCAGATGCGCTACGGACTGTACCACGGCAGGCCACGTGATCTCTGGGTGAATGTCGCCTGCTGCTGGCGGGTCGCCAAACGGCACGCCGATCCACAGCGCAAGGCGCCCAAGCAGCCATGGTATCTGGCGACGAGCCTCGGCGATGCGGGGCGGGCGGTGGCGTGGTACTGGCGCAGAGGCTGGATCGAGCAGAGTTTCAAGGACAGCAAGAGCGGCTTCGGCATGGATACGGCGCAGATCCGCTGTCCGCTCCGGCTAACGCGGCTCTTGGCGGCGTTGACCATCGCCCTCAGTTGGCTGACGCTCTTGGGGCTGCCCCGGTTGGGGCTGCTACCAGAGGGCTGGGCGGCGCATGTCGCGCAACGCGGAAATGTGAGCATCCTCAGTCAAGCGCTGGCCTTCCTCGACGAATGCCATCGCCTGCCGGACGCCTGCCTGCCGGGTGCTCCATGAGGTGGGTATGCGTCAGGGGTGTACTGACACCCGGACATAACGCGGCTACTCTGCGAACCGGAGCGCATCTCGGCATGGCGTGACTGCGGCTGATTCCTGTGCTGGCAAGCAAACTCGGCGCACCCTTCCATCCGCCGCTGTGCGGAATGGCTCGGAATCCACCACTCGTTTTCCTTGCTATCGCTACCTTCTTCGCGTTATGTCCGGATGTCAGGGGTGTATGGATTTCACGCTTGCCCTCCTGTGGATGCATATGGTGCAGTACATGCTCCTCACCGTCCCAGTGCCATTGCTGCTCGAGAGCACTAAAAAGTCGGGGGTGCCGTACAGGGTAGGCGTTACATGACGTGGGGCATTGGCCAATGCGCTTCGGGCTCATTTGCACGCGTGTACTTGTAATAGGTGTTGCGCGAAATCCCCACGATCGCACAGATCTCACGGATACTGTGCGTGCCTTCCTTCTTCAGTGCCAGCGCCGCTTTCTGCTTCTTCACGTCTACGCCTTTCGGCCGTCCTCCCTTCCGCCCTCTCGCCCGTGCCGCCGATAACCCGGCATTGGTGCGCTCGCGAATCAGGTCGCGTTCGAACTCGGCGAGGGAGGCAAAGAGGTGGAAGATCAGTTTACCGCCGGCGGTCGTGGTATCGATACTCTCCTGGAGACTCTTGAAGCCGACCCCGCGAGCGATCAGATCACGCACGGTCTCCACCAGATGCGGTAACGAGCGCCCTAAGAGTGTGTTTAAAGCGGTGAAAGTACGGGGCATCGGCTACGCTTCCCAGTATGAAAACGCACTATCCCTCCGACCTGACCGAGGCACAGTGGACCTGCCTGCGCCGCCACTTGCCACTCGCCACGGCCCTGCGCCAGCGGCGCCATTCCCTCCGCAGAGTCTTCAACGCGATCTTCTATTTGCTGCATACCGGCTGCCCATGGCGATTCTTACCCGCTGATTTCCCTCCCTGGCAAGCGGTCTATTACTACTTCCGCCGGTTCCGCCTCGACGGCCTGTGGGCGGGCATCCTCGCTGCCCTGCGTCGGGCGGAACGGGTGCGCGTCGGCAGGGATCCCCAGCCCTCGGCGGCGATCATCGACGCGCAGAGCGTCAAGACGGTCGAGGAATCGGCCTCGATCAGCGGCTATGACGGGCATAAGCGCGTCAAGGGCCGGAAACGACATCTCCTCGTCGATACGTTGGGGCTGCCGATCTCGATCTCCGTCACACCTGCGGACACGCATGACACGGTCGGCGCGTGGCGCCTGCTCGCCGGGTTGGCGCCGCTCGTGCCGCGACTCGCGAAGATCTGGGCGGACGGGGCGTATACGAGCGGGAAGTTGGCCCGCTGGTGCGAGGAGTATGGCGGTTGGAACTTGGAGATCGTCGGGCGCGACCCGGAGGCGCGGGGCTTCGCGGTGCAGCCAAGGCGGTGGGTGGTCGAACGAAGTTTCGCCTGGCTGGTGCGCAACCGTCGCCTGCGGATCGACTACGAACGGAAGGTGCAGACGAGCGAGACGCTGATCGAGGTGGCGTTCATTCGCCTGCTCCTGCGACGGCTCGCGAGGAGCGGATGAGGCGGCGAAAACAGGTTCTCCGATGATCGCGCGAACACAAAGAAGGTGGTCGACCCATATCGCCCTGCGCTGCCCGGGGGGATCTATCGGTCAGCTTTGGATGGGGGCGCGGAAATCCTTCGAGCGCTCGACCGTGAACCGGTAGCTCGCCAGCCCGTCCGCGTTGCGCCGCGCGTGATACTCCGCCAGCGCCTCCCCCTCCGATGCCCCGCCCCCGAACCAGCGGTCGAGCGCGTCGGCCAGGAAGGTCGCCTGCACGGTCGCCTTGTCGATCCCCAGGCCGCTCCACGGGTCCTGGTGCATCCCCGCGTCGCCGACCAGCGCCCAGCCCGGCCCGACCGGGCCCCGCACGTAGTTGCGCTCCGGCCCGCAGCCGAGCAGCCGCCCCTCCCGCGTCGCCCCCGCAAACCGCCCCGCCAACCCGCGATGCGCGGCGATCCGCTCGCCGAACCGCTCCTCGGGCCGCTGCCGCAGCCAGCGATAGGTCGGCAGGTTGACCGACAGCGCCACGCAGGCGACGCCGCCGTCGCTCGGGAAGACGTACGCCACCTCGTCATCGAAACGCGAGAACTCGGGGCCGTCCGGTACACTTCCCCCCGGGCCTGGGAAGTCGCGCAGATAGCGGTAGTAGAGCGCGCGATGCGGCGGCTCGGACTCCTCGACGGGGGCGTCGACGGCGCGGGCGACGAACGAGTGCCGGCCGTCCGCGCCAACGACGATGCGCGCCCGCACGGACCGCTCACCGTCGGGCGTCGCGAGCGTCGCGCCGACGACCCGTCCACCTTCCCGGAGCAGCGCCGTCGCGCGCGTCCCCTCCAGGACCTCGACCGAGGGGCAGGCACCGGCCCGGCGGATCAGCAGCGCGTCGAGGGCGTCGCGCCGGACCGAGAGGCAGTAGCCGACCTCGCCCGGCTCCTGCGGCGGATTGATCGCCGGCTCCGCCGCGCCGTCGAGATAGTTGTACTGGCACGTCAATGGGGGGCAGCCGAGGGCGAGCACATCGTCGAGCACGCCGAGGCGTCTCAGGACGGCCACACCCCGCGCGCCTCGGAAGTAGTGGGTGGAGAGGGTCGGGCTGGGGAACGCGGCGCGATCCACCAGCAGCACCCGATGGCCCGCGTCGCCGAGGAGGGCGGCCAGTGGCGCTCCCGCGACGCGCGCGCCGACGATGAGGGCGTCATAGCGATCATCCGCCATCGCTTCCCCCGATCAGCCGATGCGAACGACGCGCACAGGGCGGCGCGTACCTGGGACGATGATCCCATAGATTCGTCGCCGCCGCCAACCGCCTGTTCATGCCCGTACGCATAGCCGATGCCCCGTACTTTCACCGCTTTAAACACGCTCTAAGTGTGCTCCGCGACCGCGATGTGCATGAGGAGGGGGCGAGACTTTGCTATGTCGTCAACAAGCGCCCACGGAGGTGCCGGTAGACGAGGAGCCACCATTCCTCCATCACATCACTATCTTCCTGGCTGGTGATCTTCGCGATGATCTCAGCGTGCCGCGCGCCTCGCAAGGCACTCTCGATGAGCAGGGCGATACTATCGGCCGAAGACGCCGATTCGTCCGAGGCGTTGCACGGCTCCCCTTCCTCGACGTTGCGTAGGTACGTGTTTACGGCTGTTTTGGGATCAGTACCCCCCTCCGCAGTGCCGATTTGTACCGTTGACGGTGCGGCTTCTGAGGTACGGATTGACGATATATCAGCATCCTCGGGAACAAACGACGTTTGTTTTTCGGGCCGTGACGTGTTATCCATCGGAGATGTATCCGCACCGCCAGGAACAAACGTCATTTGTTTTTTGGGTTGTGCCGCTTTGCGACGCGGATTCACGATGCCGGCGGCGGAGAGGCGTCCACGTGCCGTGGCCACATCGCTCGATTGGATAGATTCACCGTTCAGCACGCGTGCCCGGAAAGCCATGTACGCATCGTCCGGCAACTGCATGATATCCCGCGCGGCGGTGGCGGAGATCTGCTGTCGTTCGACCGCATCGGCGAGCACCTGGTCGCTGAGCACCCGGAGCCGGTCTCGTACATGCTGCGCTGAGAGATGCAGCCGCGCCGCGATCATCGGCGGCGACAGATTCTCGAGGTCGATCAATTCCTGATACGCGCGGGCCTCGTCGATTGGACTGAGATCCTGGCGCTGAAGGTTCTCAATCAGTTGGAGGATACGGACGCGCGAGGACTCCTCACTGCGAGCGACGACGGGGACGGTCGCCAGCCCCGCTCGCTGCGCGGCGGCATACCGACGACCGCCGGCGATGATCAGATAGCGCTGGCAGCCATCGCCGATGGTACCGTCCTCGCGCACCACCAGCGGTTGCAGGACGCCAAATTCGCGGACGCTTTCGGTCAGTTCATGCAGGCGCCGCGCGCCACCGTTGTGTTCCCAGTCCTGCCGGGGCTGGCCGGGATCCGGGGATACTTGCTCGATTGGGACCTCCATCGCGCCCGGCAATCGCCGCTCGGTCGCGCCCGCGACCGCATGCAGCGTCGTGCGCGGTTGTGCAGGTCGGACGATGGCGACTTCCGCCTCACGACGATTACGCGCCGACATATTGCTCCTCCGGGATCATTTCAGTCCGCGCGATGGCACAGACGACGCGCTGCGCCAATGCGCGATATGAGTCCATCGCCACGGTCTTCGGCTCGGTCATAGCGAGTGGCAAATGGCGATTGAGGGCACGCTTGATCGCCGCCGAATGCGGTACCGGCATCGTGACAAGATCGCCGAACGCCTTCTGCAGGACCGCGAGTCCCCCTTGGTCGGGGCGATCCCGATGCACCGCATTCGGCACGATGGCGAGATGCTCCGCACAGACCATCTCATCTGCCGCCAACTCGTCGATCGCCATCACCGTATCGACGAGCGCATCAATGTCCTGCTGCGTGGTGGCCGTGGGCAGGACCGCCCATCCGGCGGCGAGAATGGCGCTCGACAGCGCGAACCCCAATGTCGGCGGCGTGTCGAGGAGCAGGACGTCGTATCCGTCGAGCGCCGTGAGAATCCTCCGCAGGCGCAGGAAGCCCGTCGGTGAATCGCTCAAGGAGAGCGCCGCAGCCTCGATCGAGCGATCGCCCGGGACGAGGTCGATGCCGGCACCGGTAACCCGGATGAGGCCTCTCACCGGTAGCCCGGGCGCGGAGATGCACGCGCCAATCCCGCGCTCCACCGGATCATCAGTGAGCAGACGCGTCAGAGATGCCTGGGGATCCAAATCGACAACGACGACCCGCAGTCCGGTCTCGACTAGGGCGCCGGCGAGATTAAGCGTCGTTGTGGACTTCCCGCTGCCGCCCTTGCGGTTGACGATCGCGACGATCCGTTCTCGCTTCATCGACTGCCCACCTCGCCCGTTACTCTCGGCTCGACAAGCCCAAGAACATCCTCAAGCACCGCGAAGAAATACGCCATGCGATTCTTCGTCGGGCCGATCAGGTTACCGTTCGCGTCGCTCTGCTTGTGGATGCTCGCGCTATGCTGCTTGGTCGCGGCGCGCGCGCCGAGCAAAGCATCGGTAAAGGCGTCCAGATCAACCGCAGCCCGGCGATAAAGGTTCATCGCTCGGCTAACTGATGACGGTAACGATGCCTCGTCGTTCATCTCCCGCGCGAGGTCGCTGACGTAATCCGTAATCACATTGACATCATGGTTGTAGGGCTTTCGAGAACTCGAGTTTTCGAACTCCTTTTCTCTATTTTCTTCTCTATTCGGTTCTCTATTTTCTTCTCTATTATTGCGTAAAACTTTCTTTACATCAGACGAACGGGTTTGGTTTTCTTCTGATGTAAAGGTTTCTTTATTTCTGCCGTCAAGAAGTCCTGATATCAAGTTTTCTTTACTTCTGACGTAAAGGCGATCCAGGTGGAAGTGCTCGAAGTATGCACCCTCATCCTCGACCCACCTGCCGAGCACGAAAATGTTCTGGCGACCCGTCCGCAAACTCTCGATCACCGTACGGCGTGTGAGCGCGGTGATGTCGTTGCTTATCGATACGAGAGAGAGGTTAAGCCACTCGGCGATCTTCTCGCGGTCGAGCGAGCAGGCGAGGTAACCCTTAGCGAAATATTCGTGCAGGCCCATGTAGTGGGGATCCCGGGAGCGCCAGATGTGGCGACGCATGATGAGGTACGTCGAGAACTCGGGCGAGCGAGTAAACGAAAGGAAATCCGGGTTATCCAGATCAGTGAAGTCCAGCAGGATGAACTGCCGATTGAAGTTCTCTGATCCCATGAGAAACCTCCCGTTCCCCAATCAACGAGCTATTGCGTGAGCATCGTTTCGTGGTAGTGCCGAATCGCTTCCCGGATCAGTTGCGATCGGTCGACTTGACGCCGCTCCTGTCGCCGGAAGTGGGCTCTCAGCTCGTCGAGTGACGTAATCTCTTCTTCCGTCAGATACACCGTTGTTCGGAATCGATCCCTTTCGATGGGGTCTTTCGTTGAGGTCATGTCCCCGTTGGCTTCGCTATGCACTGATACATCTCCTCTTCCTCACCGAAGTGTACGTACACTACCTGAGCCGTAGTGTGGAGCATGAATGTTTTGATGTCAAGACGACAAGGCATTCTGCCGCTATAGCATATAGACAACTGACATCCGGGACGTACATTAACATGAACAAGAATGTTAATCATCCTCATGTGTGAATGGTACGACATGTCTGTCTTGATGTCTAGTCGCTACAAGTGGGGGCCATTCGCAGAAAGGCGCACGATTATCAGCGCAGCGCGATCAGGAAGAGAGAAAAGGCAACTCCGGAAATGAATGCACCGATGACAGTCCCAACAATGACTTGTGCTGTTGTGTGATCGCCGAGCGTTACCCTCGCCCAACCGACTGCGAGGACGAAGGGGATGAGCAGCAACATCCATGGACCAAACAGGATGACGAAGATGGTCGCGATGCCTGCGGCGACGCCCGCGTGGATTGAGACCTTCCAGAAAAGCGTAATCGTCAGCGCGACGACTAAGCCCGTCATGCTCGCCCCAATCAGCGCGATGAGTTCCGGAGGTGAACCGACCTTAATCAGAGTCACGAGCGCAGCGAGTACAGCGAAGAAGAAAACGAGGAGGATACGTGGACGCTGGGTGCGTGTTCCGACATGATGATCGGTAACCCGTCCTCTCCGGACCTGTCGCAGCAAATAGCTGAAGGGCAAGAGCAACCCGAACAGTACGCCGATGATTGCCTCCTTGATCGCATCACCTGTCCTCGGTGCGAAATGCCACGCGATGAAGGCGACCACGACGACACCTAGTGGTGTCGGCGCGAACACCTCAGTGATAATCTTCGCCGCCCGCTCGCTGCCGCTTCGGGTGATGGGTTGAAGTGAAGGTGAAACGGTCATCGTCTGCGTATCGCCTCCTGTGAATCTGGATGCTCACTCAGGACATGGGACAGAGCCACCCGCCCTTGGGCCGAGATACCTCGGTAGGCGCGGGCCACCTCCTTCAGGTGCTGCACTTCGTGCTCGAGATTCTCCTCCATCATCATAAGCGGGGACAATAAAGGTTCCGATGTGCGCTTGCCCACCCGTTTCGCATACATCGCCTGGGCGAGCATCAAGGCCTCAAGCGTCACTCTCGACTGCCTTCGCGTGATGCCCATCTGCTTGCAGGCACGATCGGCCTTTTCTGTCATCGACGCATCACTATACGACTCCAGAGCCGTAATTCCGTCGTGTATCTCGGTTACGCGCCGATAGAGCCGGAAACGCACATCGCGGAAGACGACGGTGTCCGCGCCTTCCGACGATGGAGGGTCCAGCGCGATCTGAGGCGTCGCCCGGTATAGATCGCGCCACAGCGGATAGAGCTGCCGCAGCGCCCTGTATTGTCCGAGCCAGTGAAACAGACTAAGGCCCGCGCCGCTCAAGATTGCGACGAGAAAACCGGTCAAGAGTACGTTGGCAAGCAGGTGATCGTATGGGGCATTGTGCGCGAACTTCGAGCGACGAAGCACCACATAGATGCATTCGTTTGCGTCATATGCGGTACCGAGGCCCCAGCCAACCGTTTGAAGGCGCGCCCACAGTCTCCGGCGCGGTTGGCTAATGCCGCGCACGACGCGGCCGTTTCGGAGAGAGAGGGCAAACAGGTTGTACATTGCCAACCCGATATACGCGAAGAGCACGATTCGGTACGCGGCAACGAATGGCGCGGCACCATAGCGCTGCTGGAAGTCTAACGGCGCCGACTGCGGCACGGACATCCGACTGAAGAGATATATCATGACGCCGAGCGTGCCGATCATCGGCCAGACACCACCCAGGACGCCCCGCCCACGCGCCTGATAGCGGAGCAGTTTCGTGATGACGGGCTGGAATGCCCATGCGCTGACAACTCCAAGGCCGTTGCCGAGGAGACGCGCGAAATTCGGCACGCCGGTTATCCGATCCACCGCGCGATAAATGGGCGGATGGAAGACGGTCATCGCGAGTGCGAGTGCGAGAAGCGCGCCGCAGTAGGAGCGTTGAATCGCGTCACGCGGCTGCCAGCGGAGCGCCTGCATCTTCCAGAGTAGCGATCCCCAGACCAATAGCACTGTCAGGGCACTCACGAGCGTCTCGCTCACGATGTCATGCCCTCCAGATCGTCGAGCACCTGGAGCGTACCTGTAATGTATGGATCGCTGATTGAGCTGTCTGTCTGTGCATTGCTGACGCGCTCGAGGATCAGCGAGGCGAGTACCTCTGCCTCCTGTTCCTCTCCATCTGAATACTGATCGTCCTGGAGGGTCCGCAGTCGTGCGGCGGCTATAGGCGCGGAAAATAAAGACTGAAGGCCCTTTTCGGAGCTATCGATCCCCTGGTGTTCGCAAATGATGTGGCTCAGCTCGTGCAGGATGATGTGCCGCTGGTGCAGCGGCATCGCGTGCTGCTCATACACCACCACATCGACCGAGGGCATCGCGACCCATGCCCCCGAGACCACTCCTTGCAGCGACATCGGTTCGAGCGCGATCGGTCTGCCGCGACGTTCAGCAAGCGACGCGACAAATATTTGTACACCAAAGGGAATAGGGATCGGAAGGTCAGCGATGCGCGCTGCACAGCGCTTGCGGAGCGTTTTCATGTCCATTGGAAAAGTCCCCCGGTAAGCTACTTCTGGTCAGCTTCCTTGAATCGTTGGTCATCGTCGGCCGGCGTTTGCCGCGCACCCTTACGACCGGCATGCAGCCCCTCAATCTGTCGCGCCTGCTCAATGATCTGACCGATCGCCCGCAGCGTATCCGGCGAGAGTTCGGCGGCACGCAGGGCGATCTTGCGCACATCTGCGTCGAGGGCGATGGGGAGAGAGTCGAGTTGCTCGTACAGGTGGATGGCCTCGTCCGTGTCGAAGAAGTACATGACTGGCACATCGAAGAAATCCGCCAGCGTTTCTAAGGTCTTCTTCTGGGGATTGTCCTTCGCCCCCGTGTGCAACTCCCACAGGTATGTCGTCGAGATCGAGGCGCCGCCCCGTGCTCGAATCGCCGCAGCGAGATCCTTGTACGAGTAGTCGCGCCGGTCGCGGATCCGCATCGCCCGGATAACGCGGTCGATCTTCTCCGCTAACGTCGGATGGCTGCCTGGTGGTGTCTCCGGCGCCATTATCTCATCCCCGTTGTACCCAGTCTTCATCATCGCCTCGCTCCTGCATCGGCCTGACGGCTCACGTCGCGGCTGAGGCATCCACGCGCACGAATCATACCATAGGTAGTACACCCCTATGAACGTCTTTGTCGGAACCCCTAGACAATCAGAGGCCGCGCATGTATTATCCGTAATTATGAATGTATTGACTATATCGTTCTCATATACGAATACTATATCGGTGACCCCAAGTGCTGCGGTGGCGAGAAGGCATCCGGTCTATGCGCTTTCGCGGCCCGAACCACCACCCGGATTGCACAACCGCATTGTGGCGACCATCCATGCGGAAGTCGCACGCGAGCGCCAACGACGTCGGATCCGGCGATACACCGGTCTCGCCATCGCCGCGTTGCTCTCGCTCATCGCCATTGCGCATACAAGTATGCGCTGAGCAAGGAGGATACCGTGTCAATGCCCGATCCTGCACGCCCTCATCTGATCGCGGAACCGAGAGATATGATGACCGGGGGGGTCGGCTGGGACCAGAGCCCACTGCGAGTTGCATCACGGATCTCACCGCCAAAACCAATATCAGCCGAGCGCCCCGCGTCACTCCTCAGCGGTCCACCAGGGCAACCCGTGTCGATACCATCGACGCCGCCTCCGGGAATCCCGGTACCCGATCTGCGATCGCGGCCGCCCGTTCCCGTCGTCCCGTGGCCGATCCGCGCCCAGCACTGGATGCGCGATCGCACACAGCCGGGGCGCATCGAGGCAGAAAACGACTTGCGCATCGCGGACGCCATGGCGATGATGTCCACGGGCTGCCACATCCTCGCCACCATCGGTCCCAAGGGCGGCCCCGGCAAGACGACCGTCGCCCTCACCACTGGTCTCGTCCTCGCCGAGGTGCCGCTCGCCCGCCCGATCGTCGTCGAACTCAATCCCGACTGGGGGACGATCGATCAGGCGCTCGGCGACGCCAACCCCCGGACGATCCAGGATCTCCTGCAGAATCTCACCGCGATCAACCAGGCGGGGATCGGCCTCCTGCAGGGGTACGTGACGATGTGGGGGCGGCTGCCCGTCCTCACCGCGCCGAGCCGCCCCGACGAGATGGCCCGCCTGACCCCACGCGACTACGAGCGCGTGCTCAAGCTCCTCTCCGTGCATTACAACCTGATCATCCTCGACTGCGGTACCGCCTTCACCCAGCGTTTGAACCAGTTCGCCATCCAGGCGGCGGATCACCTGCAGGTGGTCGGCTGGCCGGACCATGCCACGATGCAGAAGACGGTGGCGGCGATCGACTACCTGGCGAGTAGCCGCTATGCCCACGACTATCAGGGCGTCCTCGCGGAGCTTGCACCCGACCACGCCGCCGTGCGGGTCCGGGCACTCGCCGACATGACGCTCGTCGTCAATGGTATCGGCTTCGCCTCTACTGCGGCCGCGATCGATTTGGCCAAAGTCCAGATGGCCGTATCGGGACTGAACGCCGTCGTGCCCTTGCCGTACTCCGCCCCGCTGCGGCGGATGCTCGGGGATGGCACGCTCACGATGGACGCCCTGCCCGCAGAGTATCGCCGGGCCGTTAAGGGAGTGCTGGTCGCCGTGTTGGGGCGACTGGCCGACGTCTAACGAGGAGGTTTTCCCATGCTTTCACTGACCGGATGCATCTGCGAGGCACACGCCCTGCTCGTCTCCTTGGCCGCCGCAGGCGACGCCTCGCAGATGGGCGACTTCTTCAAGAAGGTCTATGAGCAGTTACTCATCCCGGTCGCCGCCCCGATCGGCATCCTGATGTTCACGGTCGGGGCGGTGATGTTCCTGCTCGGGCGGCGGGAGGGGGTGGAGAAGATGCTCTACGCGGGGGCCGCCCTCTTCCTGATCGCCTTTGCGCCGTTCGTGATCACCAAGCTTTGGGAGAT
>JAABVA010005214.1_pt1 | contig 11846 bp, 13 predicted proteins | sample 5560331 | NCBI WGS metagenome assembly JAABVA01 (sample SAMN12812661, study PRJNA571458) | rock metagenome | isolation source: Antarctica rocks | place: Antarctica: Victoria Land, Mt New Zealand sud | collected 2016-01-07
GAACAACTTTCTATGGACCGATTCACAGAGGCTGCTGAAGCTTAACATGTGACCAACAATATGGGTAAACTCGCGCCTTACGCTTAGGTAAGCTTAGGTAAGCTATTTGTAACTAGCGCCAGCTGCAGCATGACGCATACCTTACTACGAAGTACACGATCCTTATTAAGCCCGCGGTCAGTCTTAAAGACTCAAACGCACCGGAAACACTGATGAAGCACCTTTCACGCAGTCAGCATGTCCAGGAGAACCCGGGCTTCTCGCCCCTGCGCTGCGCCTGATCGCAGTCGCGCAGCACGCACCAACGTTTCCTATCGGGAGCCTTCCTCGGAGGAAAGCTTGGACGAGCTCTATCTCGAGTCACCAAAGGCCAAAGTCGTCCGGAGCTCGGCTCGAGTTTTGATACAAGGCTCGAGTACTGCCGGTGAAAAGAGAAAACGAAGCGCTACCCCTAGAGTACTGCTCCATGCCTCAGGGGCAAAGATCAAGAAGAGCACAACGGCACTGAAGACTGAGAATAATGATACCTCTGAGGGTCCCACGGGCAGTACAGTGATACCGCCATGGAATACACTACCATACGAGATCCTACTCCAGATATTCATGCATGCCTCGTATCCAGTATACGACGACTGGTTCCATCCTCTACCATCTGTCAACTGGCTGGTTGGCGTGTCTCTCTTATGCAAGTCCTTTGCGGAGCCTGCACTTACAGCTCTATACCGGTCTCCACCCCAGTTTGCCGAACCCTATGGCTTAATGATTCTGTTATCGGAACATTCTGCAGCTCGTACGCTCAATTATAACTCAAAGATTCAACGCCTGGAGATTGAAGTTTCCAAAACACTTGCATATACCTTCCCTGGTCGTGGTCATTTCGACTTGGGGAGCCTGATTCGCTTGACTCCGCAATTGCGTGAACTGTCACTATACCATGTGGCTGACCACCCCAAATGCAGCAGAATTGGGACAGTGGCGCGAGCAGGAAAGTGGATTTATCAAGATTCAATCTTCCACGCTCTGGAGGAAAACAAGATACGCCTCCGTAGTTGGAGATGGAACACCAGGATGACCAGCGCTAAGCAGTCTCTCTCCTGGATTCACGAAGTGCACCGGACAGCGCCATTCCAAGCGTTGCAGGCGTTGACATTTGTCAACTATCCTCCAGCCAAACGGCGCTTCAAAGTTGACAAATCAGTTCCTCCTGATGAAGAACTTCTCGCTACTGCACTTTCTGTTCTGCCACACATCGAAGAGCTTGCATTTGAATCATGCGATATCATCAATGAAAGCCTGATGCCACTCTTGCCTACAGCGCTCTCGAGTCTGAAAATTCGAAACTGTTCGACATTGATATCTGAGTTTTTCCATCCTTTCCTTATCACTCATGGGAGTCGGCTCAAAGAGCTGGTCCTGGACCACAACCAGTCCCTCAGCCTCTCTTTTTTGAACAACCTTGCAACGTCTTGTCCTCAACTAGAGATCCTGAAGATGGATCTACTCTACTATAGTTCACATGTCACGTTCAGTGATTCAGAACCAAAGTATGAGGATCTCCTCCTACCTGACGAGGTTCCTACGTGGCCATCAACACTTCAAACTCTGGATTTGGTCCAGCTACGTAATTGGGATGCTTCGACCGCAGAAATGTTTTTCCAATCTCTTCTGGACTCTGCACCGGATTTGCCGCATTTACGCCGCTTAGTGCTGAAGGCTATATTGAAGATCGGATGGAGAGACAGAGCTTCCTTCAGGGACAAGTGGATAGGTAGGCTACGACAGGTCTTTCTTCGGCCGCAAGAGATGGTCAACACCGACCACGGAGCCGCTCAGATGTCAGGTGCTAGCGACAGTCGCGTCAGCATAATCGGTAGTCGTTCCTCTAGTCGAGGTAGTAGCACCCATGCAAAGGCCGCTGGCAAGGACGACACGCAGCGAGGCACGAGACGTGTCTTAAGACGGCGAAACAGCAGGATCAGTACCTTTAGCCATGTGGAGATCACCGACAAGCCTGACGATATTGATTCCGATAGCGATGTACCGTTTGTTCCAAAGCGGAGAAGTACGCGGCTGAGCAAGCAGGACAAGGACGAGTATGCATTACCCATTAGCTCAGAAAGTCCTCCTCCACGTCTTCGTCGTGGATCGACCGCGGCGGAGGTCGGCGGCAGCGACACTGGCCTTCGGTCTGCAGCCTTTGGTCACAGCAAATGGGAGAACAAACCCGAGATGTTCGTTCAGGGTATGTGTGAGGTCGTGGAAGTGAGGATAGACAACCTGAGGCCCATGGAGGAGCAGTTGAACGAGAATGACTTTCTTGACGAAGAGGCCAGTGGGGATGACGATTGGGATGGGGACGACGCAGCACTTGGCGAATCAGCATATGCTTGGTAGGGTGGATGGGTTATCGAAATAGCCAGGTTGAGTTGCTTACGTTAAGATACCTTAGCATGACATGGATGAGTTCAAGGCATGCGTTGTATGTACATCACGGGCAAACATCCATACTAGAGGAAGCCTTACCGCGCATACGTCTTGTACAGATTAATAACCCATCCACTGCAACAGTCAATGCTTCATCGGCCACGATATTAGACTAAGAGCCTATTGCAAGCCCTATTGTAAGCCCAGTGTGTGCTTGTAGCGTACCTAGGTAGCAAATCCAAATGCCCCGATTACATAAAGACCAGTTACATCGATCGTTTTCGAGGCGGTGAGCGCTTGGCGATAACCCTAAGGTCGGTAGGTACAAAGTACGTGTACCTTGTACCTTACTGTATGGCGCAGCTGACTTCAACCACCACCTGAGGTGGGACAATAATACCTCAATGCGTCTTCACATGCAGTACAAACGGCCAGAACTTGTCGGCTACCTTATAGTAGCAGCGTTAAGACGTTAATCACTACAGCGAAGACATCAGCACTCTCAAGTTGACCACAAAGCTGACTGTAACTGACTGAGTGGTGTAAGCTCTGTGGTTGATTCAGATTGTCCCGCACCTATCTGGGCCCCTCTTTTCTTGTCGAGATTGGCAGACACCTCTTTCCGTGGCCTTTTGTTATCCCCAACATGGTGGAGTCAGGACAAACGCACCCAGCATCTTCGGAACAAGAAGGTCCGTCACACGATCCACCGGCACTTCCAGACGGCTGGTGAGTCCTATTCACCCGTATAAAGCTACGCTAGTCTAACAGCCAACTTGAATTCAAGGCTTGCGCAGTGGGAGGGAGCATCGCGCAAATATTACTACGTCCAAAGGGCAACCGGTCATTCACAGTGGGAAATCCCCACGGAACCTGCACCTTCAGCACCAACACCGGATCCCACTCCACAGCAAGCCATTGACCCATTCCAGAAGCCAACTAACCTGCAGTCGCATGGGCCCAAGGAGGACGGTGAAGCTATGGAGAACAAAGATCGAAGCATGGCCAATAATCAAGGCGCCGATAGGGGCTTAATAGAGGTAAAGCGTCTCCAGCAGATTCGTTTGGGCCAATGTCGTTGACGTCTTACTTACACAGAATATTGCTACGGGTCTTCTGTCCGGAAAATCCCATCGACCACAGAATCAGTCACAGCCACAGTCTGGATTAGCCGGTATAGCTGGCAATCTTGTGGGTGGCCTCTTGTCAGGTGGAAAGCCTCATGGTCAGCAAACCCAACAACCCAGCATGTTTGGCGGCTCGAGCACCACCGGTAGCACACAGCATGGTGGTCTGATGGGGCTTGCTTCAGGACTACTAGGAAACCATGGCTCTTCAGTACGTGAACCCTGTCACGTACTTGCCTTTAGTGGCGTTAACGGTTGTAAACTAACGGAATGCATCACCCAGGGTCCGCAAAATAGCTATGGCTATACATCTAGCAATCCAGTATCTGGTACCGGCAGTCAGTCGGTACAAGCTCCGGCAAGCAACCAAACTTTGCCAGCGACTCACGGGGTCTCATCAGCTCCAAGTCAATACGGTCCTACGAGCGGTCAATATAGTCCTCTGGGCCAACAGCAAGGTCAGTATAGCTCTGGGAACAATCAGCCGGGCTTTGGCCAGTCGACGTACAACCCCAGTGTTTCGGGGCACTATGCACAACCGAATCAGCCGTTCTCCTCCGCACCTCAGAACCAATATGGGCAGTCGAGCCAGACACTGCCACCCCTTCCACAACGGGTTTCATATAACGGGCAACCAAATCAGTCCTTCCCTTCTCTGCCACAACACGGTCAGTATGGGCAGCACCCTCAGAATTTTCAGCATCAGCCACAAAGCCAATATGGTGACCAAAACCAAGGCTTTTCTTCTTCCATACCAGGCCAGTACGGTCAGCAGAATCAAACCTTCTCACCCCCGCCGCAAGGCCACTATGGGCAACCAGGTCAGCAGAATCAAACTTTCCCCACTCTCCCGCAAGGCCACTATGGGCACCCTGGACAGCAGCATCAGATCTCCTCTATGACGCAACAGAGTTCACATTTTGGCCAGCCGCCTCAACCGTACTCCCAACCAGGGCAAACAGCAAGCCAATATCAGTCCTCACCAAGCGCAGCACCGTTCCAGCAAGGTCAAATGGCGGGTCAATACCTGCCAGGAGGCCAAAGTAGTAACTTCCAGCCGTTACAGCCTGCTTCAGGTGTGATAGCTGTACAGCAGCAACAAAGTGCATTCCCGCCTCAGTATGTGGGACCCAATGGACCGCCAAGCGCATTTCGGCCTCAATATGGTGATTATGGACTTGGCCAGCCCTTCCAACCACAACCAGGACAACAGGGATCTTTAGGGTATGGTCAACTTTCGCAGCAGCAGCAGCACCAGCCTGGGAAGTACTCTGCAGCTGGGCCGCCTCCTGCCCCAGGGTGGCGTGCCTGAGTGTTCAAGGATTGGAAAGCACGTGTCTTCAGGGCTAGCGTCTTCTCTTGTGAATATTACGATGGAAATGATTGGCACGAAGATTTTCTTACCAATGTGTAGTCTGGGCTGTGGGTGCGGATCTAGCAAGACGTTCTTGGCCAGTGTACTGGCCCATACGTACAGCATACATACTTGACTTTGCGACCATGCTGTCTGTTTCAGAAATGAACATTTTCGAATACCACAAGAAATGTTCCGTTCATGGTCATGTATGCAAATGACATTCCTCACGACTTCTAGGGTCACCTTTGTCAGAGGGTGTCTCCACAGCAAGTGCTGTAACTCCGGAGCTCAACATGTAGTTATCCTGCGATCCACCTCACTCGAAACATGGAACTCTCGGCTTCAGCTAGGCGTGAGCTAGACTCAAGATACATTTAGTTAGATATGAATCAAAACACGAGCTTGGACATAGGTCTACAATAATATTTAGGTGGACTAAACATCAATTTAGCATGAGTTTAGGTGTCAACTTAGACAAGGGCTTATAGACCTAGAACTATACGGCAGGTGCTCAGTAACTCATACTGACGGGTCGGGACTGGGATCAACGATCTCCCTAGTGCCGTTTTGGTGCTCCAGCTTTTCAGCCCTATGTGAAAAAGGTAGAGCCGCAACAATGCAGAATCAATAAAATACATCACCCTCACATAGTGGATATTTTCTTGCACAATGGCAGCAGTATACAAATCTCTTTCCAGAACAAATGGGCACAAGGAGGATGGCACAGTCAGCAACAAGAAGCGCAACAGACAGAGAGTATTGATCTTAACCTCAAGGGGGGTAACGTACAGGTATGATCCGCCAGCTCCGAGTGATGCCACGACAATGTACTGGGTATCACAGCGTTGACAGCAACTGATTAAAACCCAGACATCGACATCTCCTCAACGACCTTTACTCGCTCCTTCCCCACAGCCGCAAAGACGCCAAACTCGACACCAAAACCAAACTCTACCAACTGAACGAGCTCGCCGAACTCTACAACTGCAACAATGTCTTCTTCTTCGAAGCGCGCAAAGGCAAAGACCTATACCTCTGGATGAGCAAAGCGCCCAATGGGCCTACGGTCAAAATGCACATGCAAAACCGTACGCTTTGACCCGATCAAATCTCCACTCAGACACACGGGACGGTCAATTAACGTAAGGAGTGGATGTGTACAGTGCACACGATGGAAGAGCTCCACTTCACAGGCAACTGCCTCAAAGGCTCCCGGCCCATCCTCTCCTTCGACGCCACCTTCGACACCCACCCGCACCTCCGCCTCATCAAAGAGCTCTTCCTGCACATCTTCGGCGTCCCGAAAGGCGCGCGCAAGACGAAGCCCTTTGTCGACCACGTCATGGGCTTCACCATCGCCGACGGCAAGATCTGGATCCGCTGCTACCAGATCAACGAGACGGAGGCCGGCAAATTGACCGCCGCGGACGGCGAGGCAGATGATGGGGGGGCAGCGGAGGAGGCCGCGGCGGGCAAGAAATCAAAGCGGAAGAGCGATCGGGATACTAACATCAGTCTGGTGGAGATCGGGCCTCGGTTCGTGGTGACGCCGATCGTGATACTGGAGGGGAGTTTCGGCGGGCCGGTCATCTACGAGAATAAGGAGTTTGTGTCGCCGAATCAGGTCCGGGCGGATTTGAGGTTGAGTAAGGCGGGGAGGTATAATCGACGGAATGAGGAGGGGATGGAGAGGAATGTGAAGAAGGGTGATTTGGGGCTTAGGAGCCAGGGTGGACGGAGGAAGGAGAGAGATGAGTTGGATGAGAGCGTGCTGTTTGCCTGAGCGATATCTTTTCGCCCGACTCTGGACGAGCTGAAGGCGTTTAGGTTGAGCAACTGTGTGCCAGGCCCATATATTCAGAGGTGCACGCTCGTGGTCTTGCCTTGACCAGTAGAGGTTGAATACGTTCCAATCCGCGTCGTTTTCGATTAAACATAAACCAACAGAACCGGATACGACCAACCATATCGCAGTGGGCTGTCACCGACTCAGTCACTACTCCACTGATCTGTTCCACACTTCGGAGGTTCCTTTCGTTATAGACTTCATTGACTAGATTGACCGTCCGAACTGGCCAAGGGAAAGCAGAAACCTTCTCGAGGCTCGTGACTTATATCTGTCAGTGTATACAACATATCCGGTGGGACCCATACCATTCAATGTCAATCAATGCCATTCAATCCCATTCAAGAGAACCTTTAAGATAGACCATAAACCACAAGGCATACATTGGAGAACACTCCAAACCCCTCCGCATTCCTCCATCTACGCCATTCTCCTCCAACCATAATACTCCGTGCGGCGACAGCACATCAACCAGGCGTTCGGCTTCCACCTCAGCTTCACCAGCGGCCCTGTGCCATAGGGACTGCCACCTTTTCCAAGAGGCACCATACCCGTCCGCCTGACCCCCCCGCTCCGCAACTTCAAGCACAACCCCCCCTTTCCCCCAAGCCTCGCACTCCACCACGCTCCTCACCTTCCGAGCCCGACTGCCGCAAGCTCGCGTCAGCCTGTCGCATCCCCGCATCCGCAGCGCCATGGGGGGCGGGTGAGGTGGGGAGCGGGAAAATCTATAGGACGTGGAGACATCGCATAGCGAGTCGCGTATCGGTGCATTAGGGCCTTGGCGCGGCGGGATCTACAGAGCGATCGTCGAGGGCCTCTACCTGGTACTGTACTGTAGCTTGGGCCGGTCTTTTTGCTTTTCGTTTTTTACACTTGAGATGTGAGGTATATCTTAGGGTTTATGGGGTTGGACTAGCTAGCTAGGTAAAGGTAGGTCTAGATTGAACGATCGTGAGCGTCTGACGGGGTGCTGTGACTGGGTTCGAGTACGGAGCGGGAAGCACTATGACTTTGGGCTTGCTGAGAGTGGATAGTGGGTGTTTACGTTACCGTCTTGTGGGGTGTTTCTCGTCCGGGAGGGGTGTTTACCGTCTTGTAGGGCTGCGCTGGGGCTCAATGACGATCTGGTGTGGATTCTTCGGAACACCCTGAAGAATGTATCCACACCTTGTACGACAACTGCACGCACCCTCATTCGCCTTCGCCACAGTTCCCACGAGCTTTTCGATCCAGTTCGCATCTCCCTCACATCGGTCTTCCCGACTGGTTGCCATGACCCCAGGCTGTGGTACGACACCACCTGTGCTTTGACGGGTTGACTTCCCCGTCGGAAGGAACTTTGTTCGCAGTCGTCCAGGTGTTGGAATCTAGAATTCCGACATAGAGTTTGGTGGTGACACCCGCTGGGTCCGTTCAGCTTCCCGTCTATCTGTCGGGAGCTGTGACATAGCCATGGGTCGTGTGGAACGCAAAAACAGGAGAGAGATCTGATGGACATCGTCACACCTTCGGAACCTGGAATGAAAATTTCAGCTTGAAGGTAAGAGGCACTGGGCCCTGACGACAAAACTGTGTCACCATATGCGAGGGTCTTTGTGTGAATGAAAGCGCTTGGTGGGGAGAAATCTCGCGGCTGGGTAGAATTGAAAAAAGCCAAAATGAGGTCCAGTTTCCATGATTCATCCATCCGCAACTCTTACCGCACGACAGCAACATGGGTCGGATGGTTTTGACGCGCAAGTGGGGATCATAACAAAGCCTGAACTGCCGTCGTATAACAGAGACTCATGATGATGAGGCTTTTGTGCAGCTTTCGGGCGAGTGAGAGAGAGAGAGAGAGAGAGAGGGAGAGAGAGAGAGAGAGCACAGACAGCGAGAATCGGCAATTGAACGGTACTGTACTGATCCTTGACGATGTCGCCCAATGGAAGACCCTACCGGTCAGGTAGGCACTTGTAGGGTGGTAGGGTAGGGTAGGGCAATGCAATGCAAGGTAAGGTAAGGCAAGGCAAAGGCAACGCAAGCTAAATCAGAAAACCGGAACTGAGGTACTGCTTTTGGCTTTTGGGGGGGGTTCCTTTCCGCAACGAGCGAGGATTGGCGACGCTGTGCCACGCGTCAGTAGTACATGTACCTTAAGCTACAGTACGAAGTAGGTACAGTATCTTGCTAACCTGGAAGTGCGTCCACCTTTGCTTTCACTTTCACTTTCACTTTCACTTTCACTTTCACTTTCACTTTCACTTTCACTTTCACTTTCACTTTCACTTTCAACCGATTGACGTTACCACTTACCAGTAGAGGTGTTGTGCCATACCTTTACTTTCTTAGTAGTTTTGTTAGTAGTAGAAGAAACCTGTTTTGGCTTCTTTCATGCTTCTTGTAGGACAACTCTAGGTACCGTAAGTACCAGGTAAGGTACGGTAGTTTACCAGGTCTGAGGTCACCATGTTAAACCTAGAAGTAGTTAGTGCATTCTGTTTAGGCTAGCAATTGTTGATCGTGGTGGATCATGGGGTTAACGACAATACATTACCTACCTGGTATGATCTTCAACAGAAAATAATTCCTTTTCTTTAATATCAGACTCATGAAGATGTACAATTAAAGTTATTTTCAGTGCACTTTGCAGCCTTCACCAGAGTCATCAAATTCTGTAGGTTCCAGCGCAGTGCAAAGTACTGTGAAGCAGACGCAGTTCAGACGGACTGACAGCGCCAGTACTTGCCTGGTTGCAACGCCAATGGCCGTTTCGACCTTGATCCATGCGAGCCTGACATGTTGCGTGGAGAATAATCTGCATGCGAAATCAACTCCGACGGTTTAAACCTTCAGCTGTACACGCAACACTCTGCAATGCGCTGTCACTGGACGGCTGAAGCATCACACCGGATCCCAGACGGTCGGCATTATTGAATTCTCGTCCGAAATGGTTGACAGCTGACGAATTTTGGAATTTCAGACTGCATGCCATTGCTCCACCCCGCCGCCGATGTCATGGGCGCGGGCTTGACGACGCTCGTATGACTTGACAGACTCAACGGCAAGCACGTGTGGTAAGCCGCCTCCAACCTGTTCCCCTATAGCATCAACGAAAAATACGGTTTCCTGGAGCCGTATCCGCGCATAGCAGAGTTTCAATGCAAGCCACGATGTTGCCCAATTCTTGCCAAGTCTTGCCGAGTCTCGCCAATTCTCGCCAATAGTCGCCCAAGAGGCACCAGCCTCTTGGTCGTGGGACCGGTGCGCGCGGGCTCGGGCCACGGGTAGTTTTTGCCAGCTATGGGACGTTTGTCGGCCAACCCCATCCACCTTCATTTGAGAAGAACTACAGGGTCTGTTCCGGTGCTGGGTGGCCTGATGTGGGATTGACATGGGACATGTGCATATTGATCATAGATGATCTTCTACGTTACTGCCATGAGGGCCAAGTGGTAGCATCTGGGACCACTCTCATGATAGGAATTGTTGGACAGCTGCATGGCTACATGGCTTGAAATACTAGGGACAGACATCTCCCAGACTTGGCACCTAAAGAACATACTTTCCACCAGTGCTTCTTTTTCAGGATATCGGTCGAGGCAACAGGTATACCGTCCGCTTTCAGCACCTTCTTTGGCCTATGGCGCCTATGCCGCAACACTCGTAGGTCTGAACCTTTCCCATCGAGGGCTTGATGAAAGAGCTAGGGTGTCTTGGGGCCGCAAATGGCAAGCCAGCAGGATTATCTGCACAAAACTTCGTCGGAGAAGACGCCATTTTCGGCTCCCAATCGAAGCCGACCCAACCAGCATATACATGTAGAGTACATCCAAGAACTAAATCAGGGAAGCAAGGGACAGGAGGCACGAGGAGGGCCACAGTACCTTGTTGTTGACAGGCTGTTGTTGATTAACCGCTGTTCGATTGGGCAGGGTATCTCGCAGACGCAAACTACCTATGCATGAATGTGGAAGACTGATCGACTCGATCTGGGCCGTCCTTCAGGCTCTGTTGCAACTACAATCAACGGTATTAAACAGTAGGTTGATGTGGAGAGCTGAACAAAGCACGACTTCCCGTTGCCACCACAACACGGATAGGATTCTGCATCATCAAGATGCTGGGAGGGGATTAAATGTGTCTCATTGCAGGTCAGGATTGCATCAGTATGAATTGATCCTTGGAACGTACGCGTACGTGAAAGCTGTGCATTGGTTGGCTCCTGGATTCTGCGTTCATCTCTTGCTGCCGTTTCTCCGACCTCCTCCTCATCCATTTGAGTTCATCCTGCATAACATACTGGACTAGGGCCCTGAAAGGAATATGCTTCTCCTGTCGCAAACAGGTATTCGGTCTCGCCGAGGTGGGGATGACAATGGGACGCGATAACAGTCAGTCCTGTTATGTCCAAATGGCTATATAAGGGTCCTCCTCCTCCCTCGAAAACACTCATCATTCAACAATCATCCAGTCTTCCAAACAACCAACACTTCCAACCAACACTCAAACTTTTGACCGGACCACCATCCAAACCCCACCTTCAATTAACATGCAGTTCTCCATCCTCGTTGTTGCTGCCTTCGCTGCGGCTGTCATCGCCAGCCCCGTCGAGAGGAGCGAATGTGGCGGCGACAAGGGCGGCGACAAGGGTGGCGACAAGGGCAACAAAGGCGGAGACAAGGACTCTTCGTCCATGAGTTACAGCGCAACCGCGACCTCGAGCTCCGCCCAAGCCAGCCAAACTCAGACCAACGCCCAGCAGCAACAGCAGAAATGCGGTAACAACCAGCAGCTCTCTTGCTGCAACTCCGTCCAGAAGCAGACCCTCAACGGCATCCCCATCCAGGTTGGCATCAACTGTGTCACCATCAACCGTTCGTAACCCTTCTAACCCCGGGCTTCGGACTGAGCAGCCGAGCTAATTATCCCCACCAGTTCTCTCGGTCATCCCAGTTACCTCCCAATGCTCCACTCAAGTTGCTTGCTGCCAGAGCGGAAGCCAGGTGAGATTTCTTCATCTACCCTCAATTCAACCGAATTCCCCACTCACACCATCTACAGACCGGCCTCGTCAACGTCGGCAACATCTGCCCCATACTCCTCTAGA
>JAABVA010005215.1_pt1 | contig 11844 bp, 19 predicted proteins | sample 5560331 | NCBI WGS metagenome assembly JAABVA01 (sample SAMN12812661, study PRJNA571458) | rock metagenome | isolation source: Antarctica rocks | place: Antarctica: Victoria Land, Mt New Zealand sud | collected 2016-01-07
GGCGGCGGGGCGGGCGGCGGCGCGGGCCCGGCGGCGGCGAACGGCGTGGCCGGCGCGGGGGGCGACCCCGACCCTGCACGAGCAGGTGCGCGGCCAGACTGTGAGCCGGTCTGTGCGCTCGCGCGTCTAGGCGTCCGGCGGGCTTAAGTACACCCTATCTGCCCTGCATGCAGAGTGTGGCAGCAGATGTGCGGTTTCTTGAGTCCCACATGTTGTGCCTCCAGGTGGCTGACGCTCTTTTCTGTGGGCCTGCTCGCAGGGAGGGGCCGGTTGATCCCCATCAACTAGGGCGCGTGCATGGCACATGCATGGGTTTTGTCTGAAGTGCGGATGGTCTGCCTAGGTAGGAAGCGTTTGTAACTTGTGTACATGTGGCCGTCTGCTGTGACATCAGGACCACAGAGGTCGTAAGACCCAGCATTGCTGGGCCAGCAACCCTCCCAATTGTGTAGAGAGCAAGCTGTGAAACACAACTCTGTGAGTGATTTATTCAGGCCAGGTAGTGCACTTCACACGCCTCATTCCAGCCAAAACAGCTCAGCACAGACAGCCTTCCCACCAAACGGCTGTTCAAGCACTTCAAGATGGGCGCTGGGCTGTCTGTGGTGCGCTGTCCGCTGGTTGCCTCTCTGCGGCTGTCTCTGCACACAGGGGTAAGGCAGCTTTGAGACTGCTGAGCCGCTCGTGCAGGCGGTGGCGGTCGTCCCGCTGCTGGGCATCTCGTTCGCCACCGGCTTGCGCGTGAAGGATGAAGTGAACGGCTGGTACAAGCGCTTGGACAAGCCGTCCTGGACGCCGCCGGGCTGGGTGTTTGGCCCGGTGAGCGCACACCGCAGCTCTGCGTGGCTCATGGGAGCGGCGCATGCCTGCATCAAGACTTCTTCCATTGTTTCCATAGCAAGTGCTTTTTATCCCAAGCTCCGTAGTGGTCGCTTTGCACCACCCCATGGCGTCCAGCCCCTGCAGTCTGCTCGCGCGGGGCGCAGGTTTGGACCGTGCTGTACACCGTGATGGGGCTGGCGAGCCGGGAGGTGTGGAAGCACACAGGCCTGGGGGGCCTGCCGCTCGGCCTGTACGCGGTGCAGCTGGCGCTCAACTTTGCCTGGTCACCCCTGTTCTTCGTGAAGAAGGAGATCGGCCTGGCTCTGGCCGACATCACGGGTGCCGCACCTGCGCAGCCGCCCCCTATGCACCACATGGTTTTTTATTCCGTATTGTAAGAAGCGCTGTTGCTTGCTGCACGGAGCGGCAGCGGCTGACACCTGCATGGCCGCCCGGCGTGGGACCCGGCAGAGATGCTGTTCTTGTTGCAGCCCTAAGTGTTGCCGTAGTGGAGCCCGAAGTGTAGTGCAGCCCTAGTGTACCCGGCCTGACGCGCGGGCGCGGCGGCGCGGCGCAGCGCTGCAGGGCGTGCTGACCGCCACGCTGATCGAGGTTAGGGTAGGGAAGGGCCTGACGCTCCGGCCGGGCCCGCGCGGCGCAGCGCTGCTGGGCGTGCTGACCGCCACGCTGGTCGAGTTCCACAAGGTCAGCCCGAACGCGGCCTACGCGCTGGTGCCCTACTACATGTGGTCCACCTACGCGGCCGCGCTGACGGCCTCCATCTACCGGCGCAACCCGCACAAGCGCGGCCACATGTCCGACCGCGCGGCCGCCGCGGCAGAGGGCGCCGCGCGCGACGTGGCCGGCGTGGTGCAGGCGCGCGGCCTGCGGCAGAAGGTCCCAAGCTGATGAGCGGTGGGGCGTGGGGAGCCCTGGTGTTGCTGGTGGGCCTGCCAGGTTTAAGGACTCGCTTAAACATGTGTGCTGCATGATGGTCGTCATTCCAGCTCCAGGGTCCAAGTCACTGTGCGCTGCACGCAGACCGGCTCCTGAGCGCAGCATGGGCAGCAGGGTGCCTTATGCACAGTGCTTCTTGCATGCAAGAGTGTGCTCTGCCGCACATGCCGGGTGCGGTCATGGGATCTGCCGGTCAGGGAGGCTGGGCAGCGGATTTCAGGTGACTCTTGGGCATGCATGAGGTGCTGCCGCCGTCGGTCGCCGTTGCGTGACCAGAGCAAGGGCGGCAGTGCCTGGCACGCTAGAGCGCGCGCGTGGCTCTGCGCAGGCTGCCGGCACGGCAGTGAACGACGCCGCGGCGTCTGTGGCAAGGGACGCGAAGGAGGCCTTGGAGTGAGCGGTGGCGGCCACCAAATGGCTGCACATGGACCCTGCCGCCCACGGACTGTGGAGCTCGGTGGATTGCTGTCTCATGCCACGCTGACCCTGAGAGGCATTGCAGACCGCATGGCCTGTGATCCTTGAGCGTACAGAGGTCTGTTAGAGTGGGCATGTGATGGCCTGGTGTCGGGGCTTCGTCATTCTTCTGCAGTTCTGTTCTTCACATTGAGAGGGTTTCCTCGGAAGTCATCATTTTTCAAGCGGCCTGATGAGCTTACTGTGACGTTTGTTTGACGGCAGGCATCTCAGAAGCCGCCTGAGATGCCAACATGCCTGCTGAAATAACAAAGTGCTGCTAAATGCGAGCGAAGCAGGTTGGCCTCCACAGCTCTTCCAAGTGGTGGTAAGGTCTAGGGTGTTTGGTCTAAAATGCTTGGCCAAGCCAAGCATGCCAACAAACATTTACTTTACTGCCGATGCCTGCCAGACACAGGTCCTGCTGGCCCTCACTTGGATGAGTGTAGACAGTCCCCAGACACCTGCACGCGCCCTGGCAGTTGCTTTCACGCGGTCTGCCCAGCACGATAGCACATGTCAGGCCGCTTCGCCTCGCGAGCTGCTGAGAGCCTCTCATACGGGCTGCCTGCGACCATGAAGGCGCTGGCAGCAGGCTGGTTGAATTGTGGGCTTGAGCGCGCACCCGTGCTTGGCACCTTGCACGTCATGGCTTTCAGCCCCAGCACCGCCGCACGGCGCGCACAGCCTGCTTCCTCCCCGCCTGCAGTGCGTGAAAGGACGAGCTTGCGGTGCTGACATGTCAGACATGTGTCCAGTGACATAATAGGCTGCAGGCATCGCCTGTCATGCTGCTCCTGCGCTGCTCACAGATGACCAGGGGCTGCCTGCTTCAAAGCTTGTCTATTTTTGCAGATAGGGCGTGCATGACATGCTCGCCTGTGGACGATCTGAAACCTGTGACACGATGGTCTCAGATCGTCCACTGGCGAGCATGTGATCCAGGCCCTTTCTGCAACCACAGACAAGCTTTGAAACAGGCAGCCCATGTCAACAGGCTGCAGGTGTGGTCTTTCCCACAGGTTTGTGTCTTGCATGCTATACGGGAGAGGATGCATCATGTGTGCTTTGCTGAAATGATAAAGAAATGAAGCGACTTGCACTTGATGCGAGTGAGCGCGAGACCGGGCTCTGCATGTGCTGTGACTTGCATGGCGCAGCTTGAGCTCTGCTTTTGAGAGGGAGCATGCATGCGCAGCCAGCCGCGCAACTGCATGCCTGTGCGCCGCAGGAGCCCCTTCGCAGCGGTGCCTGCAGGCATGAGTGCTGGGGCTGGCCCTGCCCTGAGCTGTAGAGTGGGGTGCTGTCCACAATCAGCTTCATTTGAGGCGCTGATCGTCACGACCAAGCACGCCCGCAAGCACTTCTGCGGCGCGCTGCCCTATCTGCTGTATAGCGTGACCCGGGTGCCCACATGGCCCGGCGTACAGGGGCAGTGCTTGCCCCAGGAGTTGGAGATTGGTGCTGAAGCGCAGGCTGAACGGGCTGTCGCGCAGGCCATGGGCACCAGTGCATGCCTGCACGAGACCTTTTGCGCCAGGGCGGCGCGCGAGCGGGGGCTGCAGCACAAGGTCGGCCGCCCCTGCCCGGGGCCAACTGGGCATGGCGACCGGCCTCTCCGGACGCGCCGGCAGTGCCCGGACGCCGTCCTGTGGCTCTCAGGCCCCGGCAGTGCGGGCTGCAGGCCTACATGTCTGGGCCGCCGTGCTCTGTTTGCCGTGCGGCCGCTCCATGCGGCGGCTGCGGCTGCACAGCCCAGACATGCAGGGCTGCGGCTCGCACTGCCCAAGTCCTGACAGCCAGAGGACGGCGTCCGGGGAGTCCCAGTGCGCCCGGAGGGGCCGGTCGCCGCCGGCCCCGGCTGGCCAGGCAGGGAGCCTTGCGCTGCGGCTTCCGCCGCTTGTGGACCGCCCTGGCGCCCAAGGCCGCACGATGGCATCCGCCGGTGCCCAGCGACAGGCCGGCAGCCGGTCCAGCGCGCGCTTCTGCACCACGCTCCAAACCCCTGAGGCGCAGGCTGCCCGTGTGCGCGTCGGGCTGCCCGCGCCCGCTGCCTGCCCGCGCGGCCCGCTGGCTGGCCATGCCGGCAACGAGCTGGGCGCAGGGTGCGTGCGTACTTGTTTGGCCTGGATGATGCGCCGCTTTATTTGACACGGCATTGCGAAGCGCCCAGCCCCAGCGCCAGGCGGAGCGGGCACATGACATGTGCCTGCCAGCAGGCGCCGCGGGCGAGGCTGCTTCATTTGACTCGGTGCCAGCCGGCAGAGCTGGCTGTGCAAGTAAGCAGCCGGGCATGCCGGGCGCGCGCCTCAGTGGCGTAAGAAGACCCCCCCCCTCGTCGGCTGAGCCCGCATGCGCGCGCACATGCGGCAGCTGGGCCTTGGCAGCGCCGCAGCTGTGAATTGCAGCTCTGCTGCCCCGCCCGTCATGCGCCTGCATGCCGGGCTGTCGAGCAAACGCTCTGCATGCCTCTGCGCACCGAGGTAGCTTGCTGCGGCGCACCGCCTTTGGTTCCGCGCTGTCCCTGAGCCCAAAGCTAGTCCAATGGAGCTATCTGGCTCCCGTTGACCAGACATGCGGCTGATAGTGCTGTGTGCTCCAGCGACATGGCGGATAGGTTCAGAAAATGACAGCCAGGCTGATGCAGGCATGCACGCACGCTGTGCGCCGAGGCGGCCGCCGCGCGCACGCAGCTCGAGGGCCAGGCAACGGCCGGCGAGCGCCTGCAGCACGCGGAGGAGCAGCAGGCGCTCGCCGCGCGTTGCCGCCTGGTCCCCAAGCTGCTTGCGCTCGGCGGCCGCGTTGGCGCGCAGCGCGCCCAGCAGCTCCTCCGCGCGCTGCTTCGCGCGCGCCGCCGCGGCCAGGCGGCGCTCGATCTGCACGCGCGCGGCAGCCGCCGTTGCCAGCTGGTCGTCCAGCTGCGTGTGCGCGGCGGCCGCAGCGTCGCGCTGGGCAGGCTACGCGCCGACGCGTGCGGCTGGAGAGCAGCTGGGCACGCAGCGCGGCGAGGCGGCGGCCGCGCAGCGGGCGGCAGACGGCGCGCTGGCCGCTGCGGGCGAGCGCCTGCAGCGCATAGAGGAGCAGCTGGGCACGCTGCCTGCACGCCTGATACTTGCTTGGCTACCGCTCGGGCAACATCAGCGGGCCATTAGCTGCACTGGCTTTGCTAATACGGGCTGACAGACTTGCGTAAATGAATGTTGCAGGGCTGTACAGCCAAGCCAGTGCAGGTTATCGCATCCGGATGTCGTCCCAACAGTAGCCAAGCATATTTGGTTGGTCGTAAGCCAAGTTCTTTGCACACCATGAACAGCCGCAGGTGGACGATGCATGGATGTGATCCATTCTACACGTTGGCAAGGAAGTGTAGGCAGGAGGTTTGAGGCCTTCATGTACATTTACATAAGTGATTTCACAGGCTGCGCCCGTAGGCAGCCAAGTTGGCTGAAACACCGTTGTAACTCATTCACTCACAGAGACTGTCTTAAACCTTACCAGGCATCAGGCAGGCAGGCAGTGTCAGGCACTGGAAGGAAAAGCTCTTAAGTGCGCGCCCTTTGGTGAACCCAGGCGTGCCGAGTTGACAGCTCGCTGAAAGCTATGGCTGCTCAGGCGACGGATAATTGCAAAAACAACGCACCCAGCAGTGCCATACGAGGCAAGACCAAAAGGCAGGGCAGTCAGGCTATGTTTGGGCACATCATGTCATGCAGCCATGCGCCTCAACCCCAGGCCCGAAATGGGTTTCCAAGGTTGAACCTGCCCGCAGAGAGCAAAGAAGTACAAGAGGGCGAGCCTTTCTAATCTCTGTCTAGCCTTGCCTGCCTCCACCCCCCTAGAGGCAAGTGGGTGCGTCTTAACACAGAGCGCCCTGACCGGCCGCGGTGCGGTGCATGGCCTGCAACCTGCCTGCGCGCCTCAGCGTGAGCTGCGGCTGCAGGTCGCTGCGAGCGCCGCAGCTAGCCAGGGCCAGGCCGCGCGCCTGCCGGCGCGCCAGGGTTTCCGCGCTCCAGACGACAGAGCGGAGGGGCGATGCTCCGGGCGGGCCTGCTGCGCCCCTTGCGAGCACCGATGCGCCGGATACCATCTTCTTGGAGGAGGAGCTTGTGGGGGCGTACAGCTTCACGGAAGCGCACATCAAGCGCTTCTCCGCGCTGCACGCGACCATGCAGCAGTGCGGCTGGAGCTTCATCGTCGTCGCGGGCGCCACGGTGCTGGGCGTGGTCGCCAAGGCGCGCCCTCTGTACGAGGCTGGGATTCTGGCCCTAGTCTACAAGATGGGGCACCGGCCTGGGCATTTTCACACATGCAACCTGGCCGATATTGTAGAACAGAACATGATACAGCGGAACACTCGAGTCGCGCTGCGCCAGGCGTGCGGTTGTGAGGCGCTGTGCGGCAAACGCTGTCTGTGAGGAAAGGCTTAGTGCCAGTGTAGTGCAGAAGCTTTAAAGCACGTTTCAACTGCTCTCTCTAGGAGGCCTGCAAAGCACCACGAGCAGCGGTGGCTGGCGCCAGGCCTGGCGCACACGACGGCGCAGCGGCCTCCCTGACAGCCTGCAGTGGACCGCTATTGGTCCGCAGCGGATTGCTGAGGGGCAGAACCTGTACGTGCAGGAGGGGCCCTGCATGCCACCGTGGGTTGGCAGCCGTTCGGCAGCACGTGTTCAGATAGCTGCCGCTGAACGGCGTTGTGACAGACGCGCGCGCGCCGCGCAGGATGCAGGCGAGGGGCACCACGAGGCGGCCGCGGGCGGCGCGGCGGCCTTCTTCCGCGAGCTGACGGTCGGCGGCGTGGCGCGCCCGGTGGACACGCTGCTGATGGCGTGCCTCATCCTCTACTGCGCGCGGCCGTTTGGCCGCGTCGCCACCTCGTCCTCGCGCCAGCTCGCCTACGTCTTCCGGGCGCGCCCCCCGCGCGCCGCCGCACCCTTTCTTTAGGGTAGGGTCATGACAGGGCCTAACCCCATACTTCCGAGCGCATGCCCAGGCTTTGTGCTCCACGGGCTGTGCGCTCTGCTGTGCTGCCACCCGCCCTGCATGCCCGGCTCTGAGCCGGGCGCGCGTGCGGGCTGCAGGGCATCAACCGGCTGGGGCTGGTGTTCCAGCAGCTGGTCATCGCGAGCCTGGCCGTCAGCACGGTGACGACGCTGGAGGCGGCGGCCAAGTGGCCGGACCTGGTCTGGATCGCGTCGGCGCTCTTCTTCGGCGTGGCCGGTGAGCCGCCGGGCCTGCACACCATGGGCGGCAGATATAAACACCTTACGGCAGCTGAACGTAGGGCACACCATACGCTGCTTCTCAACCAGACCGATGCTGCGAGCGGCGAGCGCATGCTGGAGCGCATTCCTCGGCGGTGTGCTGCTGTGGTGAGTGTGCACTTTGGGTGCTGGGGCACTGGCCGCCCTGCATGCCTCGGTAAGCACCCGCCCCTGCTGCTGGCCGGGGTGCCTGACGCGGCGGCCGCGCCGGCGCGCCAGTGGTGCGCTCGAGCGCGATGTGGTGGGTGCTGCACGTGCACGCGGGCCGCCTGGACGACATCGAGGCCACGCTGGCCGCATACCGCGGCTGCGGCGACAGCCCGCTTGCCGAGCTGTGCGCGGCCGAGCTGCCGCTGCTGGACCGGCTGGCGGTCGGCATCGCGCTCGGGCACCTGGCGCAGTACGAGCCGCCCAGCGATGCGGGGCGCGCCGCGGTGCGGATGCGCTATACCCTTATAAGTACCCATATATATGCGCGGCTCTCTTGCCACCTTGCCACACAGTCGGCCGTGAGCTTGACCGGGATGCGGTGTGAGCTCGCTCACTCTCTGTTGCGGGGCTGCCGGGCACGTGGGGAGCGTGCAGGCTGAGTCACAGACATGTAGCCACCCTTTCTCCTCTGTTTGTGCCAATGCAATTCGCGTCCCTGCTTCGCAACGCGAGCAGCCGCCGAGGCAGCGCGGTGCGGTGGCCGGGCGTCACCTCACCGGGCAGGCCTACGCTGGCCTGGCACGGGATTATGCTCTGCCTTCCATCTGAATGCAACGAGCCGCGCTGCGGGTCTGGGCTCGTTGGGGTGGCAAGGCCGCCCGTGATGCAGGCGCTGCGGCTGTCCTTGGCGCAGCCGCTGTCGCATTGGCCGCGGCCGCTCGGCAGCGTCACATCCTCGCCAGGGCGGCAGAGCCGGGCGGGGTGCCGCAGGCGCTGCAGCCCCACCTGGCCATAGGCCTGAGCAGTGTGCACCCCGATCCCATACCAGGGCGGCAAAAGGCGGGCGGGGCGCGGCAGGCGCTGCAGCCCTACCTGGCCATGAGCCCGAGCACGGAGCACCCGGACGAGCCGCTGGACTGCAGCCTGCCGCCCTAACCCTAACTCTGTGAGCCGCTCGCAGGCGCTGCAGCCCTACCTGGCCATGAGCCTGAGCACGGAGCACCCGGACGAGCCGCTGGACTGCAGCCTGCCGCCCCAACCCTAACTCTGAGAGCCGCTCGCAGGCGCTGCAGCCCTACCTGGCCATGAGCCTGAGCACGGAGCACCCGGACGAGCCGCTGGACTGCAGCCTGCCGCAGTACGCGTTCTGCCGCGGCGAGAAGCAGCTGCTGCGCATCTGCATGCACTCCGCCACCTCCGCCGGCGCCGCGCTCGCGCTGCAGGGCTGCGCCACCGGGCTGCTGGGTGCGCCCCCGGGCGCTGCCGGCGCTCCGGCGGCCGCGCCCAGCCTGCCGCGCCTGACCCAGCGCCTCCTGCCTAGGTCTGCGATCGGAGAGCACGCCAGGCTTGCAGGCGCTGGCTGGGCTGCTTGGGGTGGGGCGGCTGCGGCCCTTGGTCACACTTTGAGGGTTGCTCGAGCGCAGAAAGGCGCCATGTACACAATGCACCGCCCACCGCATCAAGTCTGGGCGTTGGCTGAGAGCGCTGCGCGGTGCGTGCAGCGGTGGCTAATCTGTGCTCGGACGATCCCGGCGAGGCCGTTTCGGAGGCCATCAACGCGGCGCACAAGCTGGTGGCGGCCACGTTTGTCGCCGGCGCCTCGCACAGCTTCGACCGCATCCTCTTCATCGGTGCGCCCGCGACTGACGCTGTGGACCGCGCTGAGGAATTGAGCTGCGCGGTCATCACATAGTGACTCTTCGATAACAAAGCTCGCATGCTTACAATGACGAGGCGAGGCTTTGACGAACCCGTGCAGGACGGCATGGGGATGCCGAGGCGCTGTGCAAACACGTTCTGCTTTCACCCATCACATAGTGACAAACCTGATGCATGCCCGGTGCTCACGAGCGGGGCGCGCGGCGGCGCAGAGGGCTGCGACATCGGGCACCTGATGCAGGGCGTGGGCCGCCGCGGGCTGACCTCGCTGTTCCAGAACCTATGCCTGCTGGCGTGGGCGGTCACGCTGGCGGATGCGCTCACGCTGGCCGCGCCCTGGATCGAGGCCTCGCCCGTGTTCACGTTTGTCAGCGAGCGCGTGAGCCACGAGGCCGCGCACACGCTGCTGGGCGCCGAGAAGCTGCTGGCGCGGCTCATCCGCTGAGCCGCGCGCCGCGCCTCAGGCGGCCGCACCTGCGCCGGCTGTTGTTCAGCCTCTGGCAGCTGGCCTCGATCTGAGTTGAAGCTCGCCCTTTATTATTGTTTGGAGTCCAAACTTTGGAGCTTTGCGAATGCATATGCCATGTGGCCATGCACAGGCTTGAACTGCGCTTAACCCATGCCTGCACCCTGACCGCAGCAAGCTTGCTTTGTGCAGCGTGCCGCTGACACGCTGAGGCAGCTGGCACACTTGGTGGTGGGCGGCAGCAACGGTGGGCAGTATTCTTTGACACTGGCGAGGTGCCCGCTGGCACCTGCATGTGAAATGTAAACAGGGAGGCTAGGAGGTAGTAAATGTCAAACAAACAGCTGCTGTACAATGAGAATGCGTCTGCAGTGGCACAGATTTGTACTGGGTTGTATGTCTTTCATGTCTTTTGCGGGTCAGCTCGGGGTGAGTGATGTATATCAAAGGACAGGTCATGCAGTGGTGGGCTGTGGGTTGTCCATTGGGTTGTCCATGCATCTGAGACAAACAGTCTGCAATAGCGTGGGCTGGAATTTGTGTTGGGTCATGGCTCTGGGTCATGGGTATTCTCCCATTCTAAATGGAGCGAAGGCGTAAAAGTGCATGTTGGCCGGCGCATGTTGGCCGGCATTATTTGTATTTTATTCGTCGAGACCCTGCACGTGCACCACCCCACCGCTAGCGCTGCCTCCTCGAGACGACGTGCTGTGGGGCCGCCGTTTTCCGCCGTTGCTACCTGGGAATGTACCTGAGATTGCCCACTCCTGCATGCGTCAAGAAGACATTGGGCATACGAGCCTCTGGGGAAAACCACAGACTTGTCTGAGCCATATGTATACAGTTTAGAGGTCGTTGGATGTAACTAGGGGCGAGCGGAGCAAGCGCAGAGCGTCCAACAGCAGATGCTGCGCGCTGCACGGAAGTGCGGGCGGCAGCGCGCTGGCACTTAGTCACATAGGCACTGCAAGCGGCAGGTGCCCGCCCGTGCTGCACACCCATGCAAGTCGGGTTAACGCCTTGATCTGCTCTACCTTTGCAGCACGCCCAGTGCCCCAGCAGTCACGCTTGGCTTGTAGTGGGTGGTGCCTGCGACGCACGAGCGCCGCACGTCCCAGGGGCCATGACTGCAGCAGGTAGAGGGCGTAGGCAAACACAGGCATGACAGATGCTCACACCTGCTTGCGCGTGTGCTGTGGTCTGCTCTGTGTGTGCACTTTTTGCCCATCCTGGAGAGCGCCAGGGGAGACGCCAGGCGTTTGTGACTTTCCCGTCCACGGCGGCAGAGGTCACCCGATGGGCTCCGCCGACTGGCGTGCGGGCCTGCGGGCGGCCCAGCGCAGCTACCTCGAGGGCCTGGCGTGCTGCGCGGGACCCGCCAGCTCCGGCGGATCTGACGGGGAGCCGCAGCGGAGCGGCGCGGCCGCGTGCAGCGCGGGCGACGCCGCGGCCAGCGGGGCGGCGGGCGTGGCGGGGCCTGAGCCCCCCGCCCCTGGCCTCGAGGCCGGCAATGCCATGAGCAGAGGTCGGGAGCCCAGCGCAGTGCCGGACGCGGGGCACGCCGGCGGCCCCGCCGTGCGCCCAGCCGAAGAAACGGAGGTTGCCGACGCGTCCACCTCTGGGGCGGCGGGCGTGGCGGGGCCTGAGCCCCCCGCCCCTGGCCTCGAGGCCGGCAACGCCACGGGCGGAGGTCGGGAGCCCAGCGCAGTGCCGGATGCAGCGCACGCAGGCGGCCCCGCCGTGCGCCCAGCCGAAGAAACGGAGATCGCCGACGGGTCCACCTCCGGGGCGGCGGGCGTGGCGGGGCCTGAGCCCCCCGCCCCTGGCCTCGAGGCCGGCAATGCCACGGGCCGAGGTCGGGAGCCCAGCGCAGTGCCGGATGCAGCGCACGCAGGCGGCCCCGCCGTGCGCCCAGCCGAAGAAACAGAGATCGCCGACGGGTCCACCTCCGGGGCGCCCGTGCGGCCGCCGAGGGCCGCCGCGCCCGCGCCGGCAGGCTCGGAGGCAGCCAGCTCGTGCGGCAGCGGCGGGGCGGCGCAGGAAGGACGCGGCGCCGGCGCCCCGCGCGCCGCG
>JAABVA010005218.1_pt1 | contig 11842 bp, 10 predicted proteins | sample 5560331 | NCBI WGS metagenome assembly JAABVA01 (sample SAMN12812661, study PRJNA571458) | rock metagenome | isolation source: Antarctica rocks | place: Antarctica: Victoria Land, Mt New Zealand sud | collected 2016-01-07
GGCTGCCAGCAGGCATGCGACGGCCTGGGCCAGCGCCATCTGTGCAAAACTGTGAAGAGGCTTGGACGGGGGTGTTTTGAAATATTACAGAAATCCTCAGGCCGAGGCTGAGGCTGGCTGAGGAAGCAAGAGCGGCACACAGCTGGCAAGCGAAGTGTGGACCCGCGTGGCAGGGTTCCTGCGTCATGTTTTTACTAACAAGAGCTTGCCAGTGACTGCCTGTGCAGCCAACGTGAGTGACTTTGGTGCAGGTCAGTGCTGCGCAGCCTATCCTGGTGCGGTGCGGACCCCTGGACTGGCAAGTTGACATCACTTGCATGCACTGCGCACCATATGATGTGTTGCCTGCTTGCAAGCTGTAAGAGCCTATGATGCATTTGCAAGTAAACCAGGCTACTAGGCCACTGGCGACTAGAGCGCAAGCGAACATGCCACACGAGGGACACAGACCTGGACGGACAGTAAGGGCTGCAGACCGCTGCGCTCAGAGAGCTGTGCAGTCTGTGCAAGTGCTGTCTCGCAGGCGGCTTAGTTGCTATGTCGGCAGTGATGACTGCAGCGGCAGAGAAACTGGCGGATAGCGAGCAAGCTCGTGCAGGGACGCATGCATAAACCTTCCCAAGGAGGCCTGCATGCCACCGCAGCAAGCTCGGACCCCCTGCAACTAAGAAGCTCTGCAAAGCTGTGTGCATGCGTGTGCCCGCTGGCAGTCACGCAGGCAAGCAGATGGGTGAAGGTGACTGACGCAGTGGGAATGCATATGGCAAAATGTAACAAGTATGAGCAGGGGGCCAGAGCGCGCTCTAGCCCCCCCTGGTAGTGCTGCGTCAAGAATAGTGCCAGGAGAGGGTATCTGCGGCAAGCACAGGCGCAGAGAACTCTGGCTGTTCCTTGCTGCTGGCAGCTTCTGGCACTGCCAGTATTGATGTTAGAGGCCCGAGTCTGTGCAAGGGGCTGGCAAGGTTCTTGTACTCCGTCGCTGTAAAGAATGCGTGTGCGCCGCAGCTTGGTAGCGCTTCTGCTGCACAGACCGGTTCAAACCAAGAGGGGACCGCAGGGAATCGGATTACGGAAGTTCACGGCATTCAAGTCTGCCTGTCCATCGCCATCGCCATCTCCTGCGCAGCAGTTGCTAGCTGGCCGCGATGCAGGGCGTGATCAAACGCGCCGCGGCGCTCACGCCTCATGGTGCGCCTGAACCTGGAGTAACCTGCCACATTGCGCGCACAAAGGCTTGCTACGCTGTGCCAACTGCGGACGCTGGCGGTGTCTGATGTAGGCGTAGGCGCCCCGAGCACCTTGTGGTGTGCAAGCTCGCCCGGCAAAATCCAACCATGCGCTGCTGTGTGTGAGCTTGTCCGTCCGCAGGCGCAAGCGCTCCGCTCACGCACCGGGCCTGCGCGCCTCGGCCAATCTTGCCGTGCAGGCCAGTCTGCGCTGCCCGTACGGCTCAGGCTGTGACCAGACCTGCCGCCCTACGGCAGTCTGTGCGGGCTCTGGGGCCTGCGGCACGCCCCCGGCAGGCGCGTCCCCGCTGTCCAGCGCGCCTCTGGGCGGCAAGTGCCGCAGATGCCTTGCTGTAGGAGTCTGCATTTGCCGGGGTGCTGACGTAGAGGCTGAGCAGATGATCACGCTCGCCTCGTGGGGCGGCGCAGGTGGCAGCCAGGGGCGCCCTCTCTGAGGTCGAGGGCACCATCGAGAAGGAGGCCGGGGCCATCCGGTGCGCTGCGCCCCCGCGCTTGCTCGCCGCGCAACCCTGCATGCCGCGGTGCGGGCGGCTGCGCCCTGCTGTCCCGGACGCGCGCGCGAGCACCGCGGGGCCGCGGCGCGCAGGCGCATCGGCTGGGTCAGCTTCTGGGCGCAGCTGGCGCTGGCGGTCGTGTCGAGCGTGGTCATCTTCTTCACGGTCACCACCAGCTCGGACCCGGCGCGCCCCGCGCGGCGCCGCAGGCGGCCCGCACGCCCGCGCCGGCCCCCCTTGCGGCCTCGTCTGCGCGCACAAGCGCTGCGCGCGACACGCGGCCTGCCTGGCGGCGCGCGGACGCCTGCCTGCGCGCCTGCAGTTCTGTTCAGAACCGCAGGCATCCGCCGCGCAGCGCCAAGAGGCTGAGGCGCGACTGGTAGGCGCGGCGGGCAGTCACCTGACGGCGCACACATGCCTGCGTGCATGTCAAGGCTGGTCCGCCGCAGTGCGCTGCCTCGGGGCGGTCATCCTGACCGGCGGCTGCGGCGCGCGCAGAGCGGCTTCCCCCCGCTGTCGATCATCTTCTGCATCTTCGGCGTGGTCACCAGCTTCGTCTCGACCTTCCTCGCCTACAGCCTCACCCGGTGCGGCGCTGTTCGGGCGCGACGCCGGGCAGCCTCGTGGGGCTTGACGTCCAGGCAGCGGGTGTTGCGCAGGGCTAGCTAAGGAGGTCTCACGAGAGCCTGCGCCCCACTGAATAGCAGAGCAGCGGGTTGCTGCGGACTCCTTCTCGAGTGGCTGGGCACCGGCTCGGAGCTGTGCTCGTGGCAGCCTCAGGCCCTCTCGGCCTCACTCTGTGGCGGCGCTCCCGGTGCCGGCTGGACGGTGCAGTCGCCAGCTGCGGCCACTAGCTCAGCCGGCACCGCGCTCGAGCATGCACGCCTCTCGGAGCGGCGCGTGCGGGAGCGCGAGCGCCGCAGCGCGAGCGCGCTGACGCGCGGGCGCGGGCCGGCGCGGCAGGACGGCGCGCAAGGTGCTGGAGGCGGGCCATTCGGTCAGCAAGGCGAGCGTGGCGGGCAGCCTGCTGGCGGCGGTGCGGCTGAACCTGTGGGGCCTGGGCGCCACGCTGCTGGGCCTGCAGGCGCGCGCGGCCTCCCGCAGGGCTGCGCCGGCCGGGCCGGCTGAGGGTGGTGCTGGAGCGGGGAGTGGCGCAGCGGCGCGCGCGCTCGCACCGAGGGCCTGAGCCAGTGCCGGTGCAGAGGAGGGGGCAGGGGCGCCATGCTGTGTCACTGGTGCTGTCACTCGCGAGCATCGGTCAAGTGCACACTAGTCTTGGCGGTGCAGTCACATGGCTTGTCGCCATTAGAGCATGGGTGAGGCACTTGGTTTGCGAGTTGGAGGCCGCGGCGTGGGCAGGCGAGCGTGGGCACGCTGGTCGGCAAGACGCTGCTGACGTCGACGAGCAACCCGTACGCGGCCGGCGGCGGCGGCGCGCGGCTGCAGAACACGCCCGCCGCGCTGGACGTGTTTGGCATCCAGGTGGCTGCCCTGCGGCTCCGCCTCGGCAGCCAGATGTCCCCCACTATGCCCCTGTGCTCCCATGGTTCTCAGCGGGCGCATGGTGTGTGGGCCGCCCTGCTCTCAGCACGCCCTGCGACCATGTTGCTGAGCACGCACGCGCCAGCCGCCTGCCTGGCAGTCACTCACACAGCAAGCCGCGCCACTGGACGGAAACCCTGGCCTAGATGGGGACCCCGGTCTGGCTGCAGCCGGCGCCAGCCGGCGGCGCGCGCCGGGCGACCTGAGGCCGCCGGCCTGCGCGCGCGCGCTGCAGGCCTCCACCAACACGCTGCTGGCGCACTTCGTGTCCATCGTGTTCGCAAACTGGCTGCAGAGCCTGCTGCTCAAGCGCACCGCGCCGGCCAGCGCCCAGAAGGGCGGATTCTTTGGGTTTGGCGGCGGCGGCGGCCCGGGCAAGGCCGCCGAGCCGGACTACACCGCGCGCGGCCGCAAGGGGCCGACGGGCGCGGCATACTAGAGTTTTATCAAGGGGTGACACGTGACGCGGCGCGGGGCCTCACCCAGCGCGGCGGCGGGTCTCCACGCCTGCGGGGTCCAAGTCTGCTGGAATTGCACACATTGCGCAGAACTTGAACGGGTAACTGGCATGGGCGGGGATGGGGTGTGGCGCAGCCGTGGCCAGCTTGTGATACGTGACGCGCAGCAGCCTGTGCAACCCATGAATCTGAGATTATGGCGACTGCGTCGGAGCCTGAGACGGGACAGGGTCTCTGTACCTGCTGCAGCATCTGCAAAACTCCGGGGCGTTGTCGCTTTTCTTGGGAGAGGAGGGCATGTGAGCAAGTGGGCTGCTTGTGCTGTGCTGTGCCGTTTGCGTGCATGTGAGGCTGAAAGCATGCTGCTACCATCATGTAAATTGCTGTGAGTTTCATGCAAGGCCCTGTGTCCTTGATGAATCAAGTCAATGCACCCAACCATGTGCATGCACATATCTTCTAGCGCCACTAGCTGCTGCTGTACGTGTCTGCAAGGCCTTGTGTTCATTGCCTTCGAGACGCGTGGAGCAACACATCCTGCCAGGCACGCTCGCTCTGTGCGTTACATGCATACACAAAGGCACACACACACACACACACCCGTAGATGCTCCTGGTGGGTTACTGCGTACATTACGCGCGCCCAAGCAATCCACATGCCATGCAGGGCTTCCTCGTCCAAACAAGCTACCTTACACAGCAGGATGTCCCCCCTCCAGACGGTGCTGTTTCGCAGCAGGTTCCGCGCGCCATCTCTTTTTGGGCTTTTCTCCCGGCCTTTCCAAACCCGCTGCGACAGCGCAGACCAGGGCAGCGTGCGCAGCACGGCCCTGAACCAAAGACCCCACAGAGCTGGGTGTTGCCGGATATAAGGCGCGCTCCAGCAAGAACACCCGGCTGGAAACAATGCAGTGTAGGAACTTCAGCTTACACTCCGGCTGCAAGCAGGTACAGGCTCATCGGAGTCGTCCGGCGGCTTGGCGCAAGATCATTTCAGAACGAGGCGCCCTGTCCGTCCTGTGCTCAATGCCGCAACGCCATAAAACAACCCAGCGCGGACATCAACGTTCTGCCAGCAGCCTACGATACGCGCACAGCCTCCCGCCGGCGCGCGCGCGCCTCACACGGCCACATGGCCGCCCCGGTTGGCCACGTCCGCCAGGGGCGCGGCCGGGCCCGCGCCCGCCGCGCCGCGGGCCGCAGCGCCGCCGCGCCCCACCGCCCACAGCGCGCCGACCGGCGGGCCCGCCCTGCAGCGCGCCACGACGTCCTCGGCGATGTTGGCCACCTGCCGGCCGCGCCGCGCGCGCACAGCAGCCTCTCAGCGCGCCCCCGCAAACGACAGCCAGCTTTCCCGGGCGCCATGGGGTGCGAGATGCGAGCCGCGTGCGCCCTTTGTGGACACTGCCGCCAAGGCCAATGCGCATGACCCGCCCTCTCCGCGCTCCCCGGTTGCCAGCAGACACCGCGCTTTGCCGCCCCCGGCATTGCTGGCCGCCTGGCGCCAGGGCGCCAGCGCACAACGCCGCCCGGGACTGCTGCCTTTCCGCACTGCTGCAAGCGCTGGTCGCGCGCGCGCGCGCCGGCCGCCCCATGAGGGCCGGCTCGCCACTCAGCATGCGACGCACACAGGGGCCGCCCGGCAGCGCGCCTGGGCCTGCAGCGCATCCTCTGATTGCGCCGCGTCCAGCACATGCCAGGCACCGTCGCGCATCGCCATGAACTGCCGCGCCACCTCGCGCTGCAGATCCTCCTGCGCCGCGCGCACCGGCGCCGGTCACGAGCCGAACAGCAAAATCGCGGCGCCGCTGCACGCCGCATGCTGCCAGGATGACGTGCGCGTCTGCGAGCTGCGCTCGCATGCGCCTGCACTCCACTGCACCCCGGCGCAGCCGGCGGCCCCAAACGCGCGGGCTTCCTCGGCGCGGCCGCCCATGCGCACGACGCCTCGCCCCCGCGCGGCGCCTGCTCAGCATCTCAGCCGTCGCCGCCGTGCCCATCTGGTGCACCGCACGCCACGCTCGGGCATTCTTTCAAAGAACATCATTCCTCAGCGAACACACGACTCACCCTGCCCGGGGCCCCGGAGCCGCACCCGCTCGTAGCGCTCGGCGCCAAAGCCGCCGCGCACCATCGCGTCCTCCACCGCCAGCTCCAGGTAGATGACCGCGTCGGGCGCCGGCAGGCCGCGGTCCGGCGCCTGTCGGGTCGGTGCACCGCGGGTTTGGCCGACGGCCAGCCACGGCCGACTGTTGCGTCAGCATGGAGCCCTGGTGCGACAGCAGCATCCAGCGGCACCCAGCGGCATCCATCTTCACCCCAACATATTCAACTCGGTGGTGTGCTTGACTCCTTTGACGCCGAGTGGCAGCTGCATGCTGGGCAGGTTCAGCGCCGGCACCCATGGTGCCCACGCGCAGGCCACCCGCCCGCAGCACAGGCACGCCATCCTACCACCACAGCCGCGCTTGCCATTAAAGACAATGCAGAGCTGCTGCGCCCGCCTCACATGCAGGCTGACGAGCGCCGCCCTGGGCTCTCCAGGCCTGCCTCCCATGACCTGAACCTCCCCACTTAGGCACGGGACCAACAGCCTTGATGGCAACGCATGATAAGGCATGATAAGGGTGAAGCAGGGCAGGCGCCGGAGCTGCACAGCGCGGGCGCGCGCGCGCCTGGCACCAGGCGAGGTCGAGGCCGGGCAGGCGCTTGGCGGCGGTGAATGCCGCGCCTGACAGCGCGTAGCGGTCGACCACCAGCGTGCGCCCCGCCGCGAGCGCCGCCAGCAGCGCCTCCCTGCCGCTCGTCGGCGCAAAGCTGACCGGCCTGTGCAGGGTCCACCGACCTGATGAGCAGCACGGCACAAGACCACGAGCGTGCGCCCCGCCGCCGGCGCCGCCAGCAGCGCCGCCCTGCCCGCGCAGGCGCAAGGCTTGGGGCCCTGTGCAAGGTTTGGGGCCCTAGTGGGCAGCACGGCACTGGACCAGGTTGGGGGCGCCGCGGACCGAGCCACTGCAAGCTGGCCCACACACGTGCGTAAGCAATTTAACACGAGAAGGCTGCACGCCCTCGATCTATTCGCGAAGGAGTGTGCTGCGTGAGCTCATGTAGCACTTCGGTCAAGTCATGCCAGGTGCAGTGCACTGCCTCATTGCGTCCAAGCCAAACAAGCTCTGCAGGGTCTCAGCGCGCCCGGGAAGCTTTGCAGTGCGGCCTGAGCGGCTTGCGGGCTGGCACCGCTTCTCCCACCGGTTGGCGGAGAAGAGGAGGTGCATGGCAGCATCGTCAGCTTCTGCCTTGCAGGTGAGGTAGGCGTCGATCATCCGCCCAATGGCAGTCGTCCGGTCCGGGAACCTCCAGAGCTCAGCATCCACCTGCGCGCGCGGCCAGTGCGCTTTGTCAGCCTCCCCGTGCTTTTAATTCCCACGCTGGCAGGACTCTCCTCCCTGAAGCAGGGGACGAAACGAGGCCGAGGTGCGCGAACGTGCCGTTGACCACTGCGCCTTGCCCAGCGCGCTGTTGCGAGCGCAACACGCCAGGCTGTGTTGTGTACACTTGCGCGCGGCGCTGTGGCTGCCTTGGGCGCGCCCAGGATACCCACACCCGCTCGCTTCTCCCCACATCTTCTTGATTTCCGCGTTTGCCCACCCTGTCTGCGCGCTGATGTCCGGCCCTGCTCTTGCGCGCTGATGTCTGGTCCTGCTCTTGCAAGCGCGCGCCTCGCCCGTGCATGGCAAGGGCGCGCCCGCCTGGGACTGGGCGCTCACCGACGCGTCCAAGAGTCCAGGTCAGCGCAATGTCACAATGCCCGTGCCCTGCCATAGCACGCCCATTTACAGCAGGGGCACAAGCCGGGCGCCTGGGGCGCACCCCCAGCGCACGCAGGTGCGCGACCAGGCGCCGCGATTGGGTGGTCTTGCCACAGCGGTCCACGCCCTCGAACAGGATGAACGCGCCCCTGCGGCCAGCCTGCGCGGCGCCCCCGCTGGCCCCGCCCATGGGCCTACTGCATGCGCGCGGGCCGCTCCGGGCGTGCAGGCGCGTCGCCGCGGCTACCGCTCCAGCCAGCCGCGATGCGCTGCGCAGCATGCCATTGTCACATCGTCGGCGTGGGCCAGGACCCCGCTGCTTGCTTGGCAATACTTCACCCTCCGCGCATTGCCCATTAACCCCTACCAAGCGAGCCAGTTTGGGCCTGCGGCCTGCAAACACGAATCAAGCAGACGCGATCCGACTCGTCACGCGCAGACCAGCGCCCGCTCACGCGCGCAGCCAGGCACGCGCGGTAGTGTTGCGGGCCAGTGTGAGTAGCGGGGCTGGGGTGCGCGCCGGTGCTGGAGGGGGCACAGGGGGCCCGAGCGCGCGGAGCCCCAATGAGCCTGGCGCAGCACGTCGGCCACTTCTCGACCAGCCTGCGCGGCTTCTCCGAGCACGTCAGCGGCGGCGTGGACGAGCTGCGGCGCTGCACGAATGCGCGCGCCTGCAACGGCCGTGCGCCCCACCCCCAGGCACATGGGTTGAGGCGCAGGAGTCTGAGGGCAGAGATCCCGCATGTGCCGGCCGCACTTACGCAACTGCGCGCGCACGCCCTCCCCTGTGCCGCAGCGCGGTCCCCTGAGGCGCCTGTGCCGCGCGCCGCAGCGGCCGTGTTCCGGGAGAGCTGCGAGGAGCTGGCGCAGCAGGCGGCGGCGATCAGCGCGCAGGTGTCGCAGCTGGAAGGGGTCACCCTGGATGCCGTGTCCCTGGAGGCGCGCCCGCGCGCCGGCCTGTGTGGGGGCGCTGCTTAGCCCACAAAGAGCGCGCAGGGTCGCGCAGCTGCGAGGGTACCTGTTCTGAGGCCAGCAGGGCACTGTCGAGCATTGGCCCGAGGTCGCGACGCGCCATGCAGGTCCCCGGGGCGCCCTGCTTGCCCGGCCTGGTGCTGTGATGTTGCGCGCCGCCTGGCACAGCAGATCTGGGCTCTGTGCTGCCAGGGGCGCTCGCTGACGGCCTTGGGTAGCCAGGGCAAAGGGGCTCAGGCCGGCCCATACATCAGCGAGCCTGCCGAGGGGCCCTGTTTTTAAGGCCCGCAGACCAGGGGCGTCGCTTCGCTGCCAGGCGCACCTCACACTGATCGCTGTCCACCCCTGCAAGGGTGTCCGCTGTGAGCTGAAGCTGTCTCGACACGGCCTTGCTCGAGCAGCTCAGCTGTGCTCCAGCCCCAGCGCTCTGGCGACTGGCCCCTAGTGCCTGATGGCCATGCCTTGCCACACCTGCTTCGGGTCCCCGCGCAGCCAACAACTGCCGTGCCCAAGGCAGGTTGGCTTCACGTCGGTGCAAGCTCACCGCGCGCGCGCCGGCCGCAGGAGCTGCTGGGGCACTGCACGGCGCTGTTCCAGGAGAACCAGCGCCGGCTCTGCGACCTCGAACGGCACCTGCGCCAGTACGGCTACAGCGCCGAGTTCCCCGCTGCGCACTGCCGCGCGCCGGGGGCGCCCGGCGCGGCGGCGGAGCCCGCCCCGGGCGCCGCGGCCACAGATGCTGGCCGGGCGCGCACGCGCCTGTGTGCAGGGCGTGTGTTGCGTGTCCGTGCCTTCCTATCTCGCTTTCTATCTCACTCTTTCTATTGTGGGCATGCAGTGGGCCTGGCAGGGCAACATGGTGGGAATTGAGTCAGAGTGGGCGCGCATACACAGCGCGCAGGTGTAGCAAACGCTGTCGACGCAGGCAGCATGTGCTTTGCGGGTCTCCTGAGCAGCTCTGCCTGATCTCTGAAGTGCAACGTGCCGCAACGGGCCGGACACCTGCATCTTTGCGCTACAGCATGAGCTCGCCCAGATACGGGGCTGTGCGCGGGGGCGCAGTGCGATGTCGAGGCTGGTTCTCAGGCGACCGGCCGCGTGAAGAGCGCCGGCGACGAGGCAGCGCGAGGCCGCTCCCAGACGCCTGGTGCGGGCGTGTGCGACCGCCACAAACAGAGTGACCTTTGAGCATATGGGTTCAACGCAGAAGCTACCTACGCTGTTCTCTCGCAAGGCTACTGGCGTGCGGATCTTGCACAGCTCCGGCCACCACCAGTTGCCTTGCATAGAGGCGCACGCGCCTGTTCTGTGTTTCATATCCCGGCAGCGGCGGTCGTGCCGGTGCAGCAGGGTGTGCTGGCGCCGCGGCCTGACGAGCGCGCGCCCCGCGCACCAGACGCGCAGGAGGCGCTGCAGGGCAAGTACGGCCTCGCGGCCGGCGCGCCGCCCGCGCAGCCCGCCGCGGGGTCGCCCGGCTCCGACCGCCGCAGCTCCGTGTCGGCCGCTTCGCTGAGCCCGTCGCTGCGGTGCGCGCGCCGCGCGCTGCGGCCCTAGCCAAGCTTCGACGCGCCGAGGTCCAGCTTCCGTGTGTCGCTGCCGCCTGCATGCATGCGATGAGGAAGAGTCTGTTTCCATACAGCCGCACTTGGTGAGCACGGGCAAACACGGACGCGATCTGCTCTGAGCTGCTCACCTGCACGCCAGCACCCCGAGGCGGAGCTCGCGGCACACGCTTGCAGTGCGCGCCCTGCAGGGAGCTGCAGCGGAAGTACGCCGGCGGGGCCGAGCCGACGGGCGCGCACTGCGAGCAGCGGGGCGCGGACGCGGCGCGCACGCCCGCGCCGCCGCAGGGCGGCGCCGCCGCCGGCGCCGGCGCGGCGGCCGAGCCTGGCGCGGCGGACAGGCTGGACAGCATCGGTGCGCGGCAGTGCGGATGCCCTGCGTCGCACCGAGCCTGTCGCAGCGCCCAGCGTGCTGGCTGTCTCTCCATGCCAGCAGCCTGAGTGACGCGCAAGCGGCCTAAACATGCGCGGGGGGGTCAGTCGGCGCTGCGAGACCATACAGGCGGGCCGGCCTGCAGCGCAGGGCCAGCCTGCTCAAGCCTGCCGCGCCTGCTGTCCGCTCATGTGCTTCCAAGCCGTGCTGTAAGGGGCCCCGCAACTCAGGGCCGGCGTGCTCACGCCTGTTGCGCCCGCTCTCGGCTCACAAGTTGTGCTGGCCGTAAAGCTGGCTGTTGGGGGCCGGCAGGGCGGCAGCTGGAGTACCTCGCGCTGGAGGCGCCCGGGCGCTCCGGCGACCTGGGCGGCGCGCCGGACCGCGCAGGTGCATGGGCGCCCAGCACGGGCAGGGGCCGGTCCGTTACAAGGAAGCCTCTCGTGTCAGGCTGCGAGCCTGGATCGCACGGCACGGCAACGGGACCTGTGAGCGTGCATATATAGCAACAGCTCAGGGCCGCGTTATGATAATGAGCACTGCTCAACTCTGTCCAGCTCATCCGTGACCGCCACACTGGAGAGCCATGTTGAGCGCTGTCGCGTCGGCAGATGTTGACTTGTGTTGACGGGTGCCCATGGGCGCGGTCTGCCGCGTGTTGGGCGCTGATGCGCATCGCGCGCCGCCCCGCGCAGGCCGCGAGCTGGACCATCTGGCGCTGGAGCACCCGCGCTTCTCGCCGACCACCCGCGGCGGCGCCGCCGGCGCCGCGCCCGCGTCTGCGCCCGCCTCCGCGCCGCCGCCCGCGCCGCTGCCGCCGCCGCTGGAGCTGCCCCCCGCCTGGGCGGGGGCGGGGCTGCCGAGCGCGGGCGCGGGGGGGCAGCCCTACCCTAGCCCTATGGCAACCCCCACCGCAGAAGGCCGCGGCTCGCCCGCGCGCAAGGGCGCGGCGGCGGCGCGCCTGGCGGCTGGCGAGCCGCCCTGGGACATGCTGAGCCTCAAGGCGGCCGTCGTGTCTGCGCGACCCGGCGCGGCCCCGGCCGGCGCCCCCCGGGCTGGCGCACCCCGGCTGGCGCCGCATCGCTGGCGGCGCCCCTGCGCATGTCTGCTGTCAACTTCGTCCTGACAATATGTTCAAGCATGGGCGTGGCGTCAGGGCGGCGTAACCACCGTGCGAACCAGCGCATGCCCCTGGCCGGCAGCAGCCGCATGCGCGGCTGCTGCATGCCATTACACGCTGCTGGGCGCCCAGTGCGGGCTCTGAACTGGCAGCCCACCAGCCCTGTAGGACCAGCACGTTACCGGGGCTCCTTATGGTTACCACCCTCTGGGCGCATGTCTTGCAACCGCCGGCCGAAGCGGGCGCAGCGGCGCGCACGGCCGCAGGCG
>JAABVA010005220.1_pt1 | contig 11841 bp, 2 predicted proteins | sample 5560331 | NCBI WGS metagenome assembly JAABVA01 (sample SAMN12812661, study PRJNA571458) | rock metagenome | isolation source: Antarctica rocks | place: Antarctica: Victoria Land, Mt New Zealand sud | collected 2016-01-07
CATTATTCGTGAGGCAACATCTCTCGGAAAGTAAGATCTACCGTGATGCAATGCGAGCCGCGTGACGCTGGTCGCCAGCACAATTGCGGGCAACACGGCGACCGAGGGCGGTGGCCTCTACGACGCGCCCAACAACGCATCCACCAACCCCGTGACCCTGAGCCAGACGATCCTGGCGGCGAACAGCGCCACCGCCGGACCCGATTGCAGCGGCCCGCTCGCGTCCGGCGGGTATAACCTGGTCGGCACGGTCAGCGGGTGCGGCTTCTCCAGCGCCGACGGTGACCAACAAGGCCTCGATCCCCGGCTGGGTCCACTGGCCCACAACGGGGGACCTACTCCCACGCGCGCCCTGTCGCTCGGCAGCCCCGCTGTCGACGCGGCGCCCTTCGCCGACTGCAGCGACGCGCACGGCGCGCGGCTGGCGACCGATCAGCGCGGGGTCACCCGCCCGCAGCCACTCGGCGGAAAGTGCGACATCGGCGCCTACGAGTTGGCGCAGGCGACCACGCCCCCTGTCTCCGGGACCATCTCGGCGTGGGGCGGCAACCGCGGGGGGCAGTTGGGCGACGGCAACACCGCGTCGAGCTCCAGCCCCGTGGCGACGAGCGGCCTGACCGACGTCGTGGGGCTGGCGGCGACATCGGACAGCAGCCTGGCCGTGACCGCCGACGGCGCGGCCTACGCCTGGGGCAGCAACAGCAACGGTGAGCTCGGCATCGGCACGACCGACACGAACGCCCATCCCACGCCCGTGCAGGTGAGTGTCATCAGCAACGTGGTCTCGCTCGCCGGGGGTGGCGACACCATGGGCAACGCCGTCCTGGCCCTTTTGTCCGACGGCAGCGTGTGGGCCTGGGGCAGCGACCGCCGCGGGCAACTGGGCGACGGCGCGGCCGACAACACCCCGCACGCAACCCCCGCGCGGGTGCCCGGCCTGACTGGCGTCATCGGCGTCGCCACGAGCGGCCTGCACAGCCTCGCCGTCAAGAACGACGGCACGGTGTGGGCCTGGGGCGACAACAGCTCGGGCGAGCTCGGCATCGGCACGGCCGACACGGACGCCCACCCCACGCCCGTACAAGCGCCCATCAGCGACGTCGTCGCGGTGAATACGACGGGCCAGGACGGCGCGAGCTTCGCGGTCAAGCGCGACGGCACCCTGTGGGCCTGGGGCTCGAACAACTACGGCCAGCTCGGCCTCGGCAACAACACCGACGCGTACACCCCACGCAGGTGCCGGGTCTGAGCGACATCGTGGCCGTCCAAACCGCCGGCGGCCACAGCATCGCGCTCAAGCGCGACGGGACTGTCTACACTTTCGGCGAGAGCGTCAGCGGGCAGGGCGGTAACGGCAGCCTCAACGGGACCAACACTCCGGCGCAGGTCGCCGGCTTGGGCGATGTCGCCGCCGTCAACGCGTCCATCTTCAACAACGTCGCGGTCAAGCGCGACGGCACGGTCTGGACGTGGGGCAACGACGACGCCGGGCAGTTGGGCTATCCGCAGACGCAGACCGATTCGTATCAGATCAGGAGATATTGTCAGTTCTCCTACTGTCAATCCCGACCCAAGCAAGTGCCCGGGGTCTCTGGCGCCGTGGCGGTCGTCGCCGGGCACGGCCACACTCTCGCGCTGACGGCGCCCTCGGCCGCCGTGACGGACACGCCGACCGTACCCCCCGCGACGGGCACGGCGACGCCGACCTCCACCGCGACGGACACGGCGACGCCGACCCCCGCGGCCACGCCGGGCACGCTCTTCACCGCCCCGGTCACGTATCCGGTGCAGGGCGACTCCTCCTCCTCCGTGGCCATCGCCGACCTCAACGGGGACAGCCATCCCGACCTCGCTGTCGGGGGCCTGTACGCATCGGACATCAACGTGCTGCTCGGCGACGGCAGCGGCGCGTTCCCATCCAACACCGCTTATCCCGCGAGCTATTCGCAGAGCGTCGCCGTGGCCGACATCACCGGCGACGGGTATCCCGACCTGGTCTACACCGACGACTCGATCGCCGGCGTCGGCGTGTTGCCGGGGGACGGTAGCGGCGTCTATACCACAACTGCGACGGAATACTCGGCCGACTCCGCGCCGGTCGCGCTTGCTGTGGGCGACCTCAACGGCGATGGCCGGCCCGACCTTGCCGTGGCGTGCGCCGATGCGCGGACGGTCGCCGTGCTGTTCAACGACGGCGCGGGCGGCTTGAGCCAACCCGTTACCTACACTATCGGCGGTTCCCCGACCTCCATCGCCATCGCCGACCTCGACGGCGACGACCGGCCCGACCTCGTCGTCGGCAACGCGGGCGCCCAGGTCAGCAACAACGAAGGCGGCTACTCCGTGACCGGCAGCGGCGTCAGCGTGCTGCTCAACACGGGGAACGGCGCCTTCGGGAGCGCCCAGACCATCCCCGGCGCCTACTATCCCACCGCCGTCGCGGCGGCCGACCTCAACGGCGACGGATACCCCGACCTTGTCGTGACCAGCCGCGACTACAATGGTTACTCGTCGGGCGACGGGGTGCGCGTCCTGCTCAACGACGGCGCGGGCCGCGCGGGCCAATTCGGCGCGGAGACCCGCTACGCGGCGGGCGCGAGCCCCTCCTCCGTGGCCATCGCCGACCTCGATGGCGACGGCCACCCGGACCTCGCCGTGGCCGACCAGACGGACCCCGGCGCCGTATCGGTGCTCCTGGGCGACGGCGCGGGCGGCTTCACTGCCGGAGGATCCTACGCGGCCGGCAGCAACCCCGTCTACGTCGCGGCGGGCGACCTCAACGGCGACGGCAATCCCGACCTTGCCGTGGCCGGCGCGGATGTCACCGTGCTGATCAACACCTCGCCGTCCCGCGCCGGCACCCCGACGGCTACCGCCGGCACGGCGACCGCGACCAGCACGGCGACCGCGACCAGCACGGCAACGCCGGGCGCGACCGTGACGGATACCAGCACGGCAACGCCGACCGCGACGCCACCCAATCTGCCTTCGCCGGCTGGCACGGCGACGGAGACCGCGACGGAGACTCCCACGGACACGCCGACCGCGACCTACACCCCGAGCGCCCCCCCGACCGATGTCCCCACGCGCACGCCCATGGCCACGTCGACCGTGGCCCCCTCGGCCACGCCCATCGACACCCCCCCCGGCGGCTACTGCTTCGACCGCACCGTCGGCGGCTGGCGCTTCGTCGCCGCTGGCTGTCCCCAGAACGGGACCGTTACAGACGTGCAGGTGACCGCCCCCGGCGGCCTTCAATTGGCGGCCACGCTGCCGCTGCTGCCCAGCCTGCCCGTCGACGGTGGCAACAATCTCCGCCGACCTGTCCACCTGCCCGATCTCTCGCTCGTCCTGGTGGGCTTCCCCGTCATGGCAGGGGGGGCCACCGTCGACACCGACGGCCTCACCGTCATGACCGCGACGCTCGCGCTCCCCAACGCCTTCGGCGGGAGCAGCATCGACGCGCACGGCCTGCACATCGGGACCAATGGGTCGATCAGCGGGACGGCGACCTTCGCCGCCCAGGACGCGCGCTTCGACGTCGGCGTTTTCGCGCTCGACGCCTCCGGCATCACGCTGACGCGCGACGGGCTCGGCGCCTCGACCTTGACCTTGACTCTCCCGCGCACCTTGGTCCCCGCCGGCGTCGACAACACGCTCATCGGCCACGACGTGCGGCTCGACGCCGACGGCACGTTCGGCGGCCGCGTCAACCTGCCCGACACGAGCGCCCTGCTGGCCGGCTTCCCCGTCGCGCTCCACCAGGTGCGCTTCGACGGCAATCGGCTAACTATTGGCAGCGCGAGCTACACCCTGCCCCCGAGCGTGTCCAGTAGCCCGCCGGTCACCCTGACCGGCGCGAACCTGAGCATCGACGCGAGCGGCACGATCAGGGGCGCCCTCGGCGCCGGGGCGGCCACGGTGGCGCTCGACGGCTTCGTGGCGCGGACGGGTCCCATCACGCTGAACGGCGACGGGCTGCGCCTCGCCGGGGTCGCGCTGACCTTGCCCGACAGCTTCAGCGCGGCTATCGGATCCACCGGCCCCGTCACGGTCAGCGCCGGCGACGCGGCGATCGACCCCGCCGGGAACGTGGTTGGCACGCTGAGTCTCTCGCCGATCCATGCCGCTTTCCAGGGGCTCGCGCTCGACGCGACCGGCGTGACGCTGGGCAACCACGCGCTGCGCTTCGACACGTTCACGCTCACGCTGCCCGCGTCGTTCACCGACGCGGCCGGCAACCCTGTGCGGCTCACCGCGCGCGGGGTCTCCATCGACAAGAACGGCAACGTGGTCGGCACGCTCGTCCTGTCGCCGGCGCACGTCGATTTCCACGGCTTCGCGCTCGACACCGCGCCGATCAGCCTGGGCAATCACCTGCTCAGCACCGACGCGCTCACGCTCACGCTGCCTATTACCCTGTTCGGCGCGACCGCCTCCGGCGCGCCGTACCAACTGGTGGGAAGCGGCGTATCCTTCGACGCGGCCGGACACTTGAGCGGGACGGTCGACCTCGCGCCTACCGCCGCCGACGCGCAGAGCGGCCCGCCGGACGCCGGCGACCCCACGGATGCAGGGGGCGCCGCGCTCTCGGTCGCGTCGCTCGCGTCCGCCTCCTGGGACGGCCGGTTGCCGGGTGGCATGTCCCGGGAGCGCCAGCTGCCGGGCGGCATGGGGTCGCCAGGGGCTGTGACTGCTAAGCCTGCGACTGCGGTCGCATGGCAGCGCGCGAGCACTGCGGCGCCACAGGTGGGTGAGAAATTCATGCTCTCAGCCCAACCGCAGTCGGCGTACGCTGCCATGCGACCGCAGTCGCAGGCGTCACCGGCGCTCGGCAGGGCGCTGGCGGCGTGGGGCGCGCCGGACGTGCCGCTAGCGTTGTACCGCGTCGTGCCGCGCCCCGGCGCGCCCCACGCCGCCAGCGCCGTTTCCCGGCCGGCAAGCCGCTTTATAATGCTCGACGCGGAGCGCGCGGCCGCCGACTTCGCGGCGCGCACGGGGGTCCTCGCCATCCGGCCGGCCCTGTTCGACGAGGCGCCGCTGCACGCCGGCTTCGAGGGCTTCGTCCTCGACGCGAGCGGCTTCACCTTGAACGACGCCGCGCTGGGCATCGCGGCCATGACCGTAACCCTGCCCCTCTCCAACACCGACGGCAGCGGGCCGGCGCAGCTCACCGGCGTGGGCATCGGTATCGCCTCCTCAGGGGCCGTCAGCGGGACGCTGGGCCTGCCGCACTACGCCGGCAGCCTGTTCGGTTTCCCCACCGCCGCCGACAACCTCCGGCTGGGCGACCACGCCCTGCGCCTCGACGCCATCACCGTGACGCTCCCGCTCTCCAACACCGACGGCACAGCCCCGGCGCAGGTGGTGGCCCGCGGGGGCGGGGCCAATCCCGCGCCGGTCAGCATCGACCCACACGGCAACGTCATCGGCGCGTTGAGCCTGGACCACTTCGCGGGCAGCTTCTTCGGCTTCGGCCTCGCCGCCGACAACGTGCGCCTGGGCAACCATGCCCTGCGCGTCGACGCCATCACGGTCACCCTGCCCCTCTCCAATAGCGACGAGACGGGGCCGCTGCAGCTCACCGCCAGCGGCGACAACGCCAGCGGCGTCGGCATCGACGCCAAGGGCAACGTGACCGGCAACCTCGGCCTCGCCCACGCCGCCGGCAAGCTGCTCGGCTTCGACGCGACCCTCGACCGGCTGAGCCTCGGCGACCACGCCCTGCGCGTCGGGGCCATCACGGTCACCCTCCCACTCTCCAACACCGACGGCACCGGCCCAGCCCTGCTCGTGGCGACGGGCAGCCGCACCGACCCGAGCAAGCCCATCAGCATCGACGCCAAGGGTCACGTCGATGGCGACCTGACGCTCAGCAGCCTGAAAGGCAGCCTGTTCGGCTTCCCCACGGCGGTCAGCAACTTGACCGTGGGCGACCACCTCGTGTCCGTGCAGGCCATCACCGTCACGCTGCCCTTCTCCAACAGCGCGGGCACGGGTCCGGCGCTGCTGGTGGCGCGCGGAGACAACGGCAACCCGGTGAGCATCGACACCAAGGGGCACGTGACCGGGAACTTGAGCCTCACCAGCCTGAAGACCACGCTGCTGGGCTTCCCCACCGAAATCAGCAATCTGACGCTGGGCGACCACGCCGTGTCGATCAGGGCGCTCACGGTGACGCTGCCGCTAAGCGCCACGGGCGGCACGCCCACGCCGTACCTGTTGACGGCGACGGGGGTGCGCATCCGCTCCGACGGCTCCATCGCGGGCACGATCGGCCTCTCCGAGCTCCACGGCTCGTTCCTGGGCTTCAAGCTCGACACCGGCAAGGTCACGCTGGGCAATCACATGCTGACCCTGGCCAGCTTCGCGCTCACCCTGCCCGACCTGTTCGGCAAGGACGCCAGCGGCGCCAACCGGCAGATCACGGCGAGCGCGCCGGTCTCGATCGACAACAAGGGCCACGTCGTCGGCACGGTACAACTGCCCGACCTGGACACCACCTTCCAGGGCTTCGAGTTCCACGGGCGCGGCATCACGCTCGGCAGCGGCGGCATCGGCATTGCCGACGCCAGTGTGCCCGTGCCCTACCTCACCCTTTCGGGCGGCGCGCCCGCGACGCTCCACGGCAGCCTCAACCTCGCCTCTGTGACAAGCGCCGCGGCGTCGCTCGGCCTGTCCAATGTGGATGTCACCTACGGCGGCAGCCTTGGCGGCCTGCACCTCGTCAACGCGAGTCTCGGCAGCGGTGGCATCGCCGTCGACCTGACCTATCCTCTCCCGGCCATCTTTGGCGGTGATGGCGTCACGCGGTTGGAGGGCATGCTCAACGTCACTGTCGCGGGCGGCGGCTACTCCGCGAACGCTACCCTCTCGCTCCAGGGCGGGGGCGGCGGCCGGCGCGCGTTCACCTTCGGCGGCTTCGCCGCGAGCGCGGGCGCGGTGAGCCTGTCTATCGGCAGCGGCACGGGCATCGCGCTCACGGCGACGGACGTGCGAGTACTACTCACCGGGCTGAGCGACACGGCCATGCTCACGGGCAATCTCAGCGCCGGCTTCGCCAACGGCGCGTTCAGCATCGGCGGCAACCTCAGCGCGTCCAATATCCCGATCTCCTTCGGCGGCTTCCAGATCATGGTCGGCTCGCTCACGTTGGGCAGCACCGGCACCTCTCTGGACCACGCCACGGTCACGCTGCCGGACATCGCGGCCACGCCGCTGGTGCTGCAGGGCAGCCTATATGTCACGCGCGACCCCGCCAGCGGCCGTATCACCTTCAACCGTGCCAACCTGGGCCTGAGTTCCGCCAGGGTCAGCCTCTTCACGCTCCCGGCCACGCTGCAGAACCTGAGCCTGGGCCTGGGTGGGCCGGACGGGCACACCGCGACGCTCACGGTCGGCTCGGCCGCGGTCGACCTCTCGGGGCTGGGCGGGCTCGTCGACAACCTCTCGGTCACATCGCTCGCGGTGAGCAACCTCTCCATCGTGGTCGACACGTCCCGTTCCGGGTTCCACGTCAAGTTCTCCGGCGGCGCGATCAGCGCCGGTTTCTCATTTGACGCCATCGGCGGGCACGTCGTCGTGCAGGGACTCACCTTGCGCAACGACGACGCGGGCGAGGGTATCGGCGCCCGCGCCATCAACGTGACCCTGCCGTCGGCGCTCGGCGGGTCACAGGTCTCGATCAACGATTTCCTGCTCTTCACCACCGTCGATAAGCAGGGTGTGCGGCACTACGGCATGTATGGGGCGGGCCGCACACCGAGCTTCGGGTTCGACCTCGACATCGCGCGGGTGACGGCGACGGGGGGCATCCAGCTCGGCCTCGGCGCCAACGGGTTCTACATCGGCGTGCCCAAGCTGGATCTGTCCCTGCCCGACCCGCTCGGCGGCGGCGTCTCGCTTACCGGCCTGAGCTACGACCGACAGGGCTTCCATCTGGGGGGCGTGGGCGGCACGATCCACGCGGCGCTGCCCGCCATGAACTTCGCCGCCTTCCGCATCGACCACGTGTCGGCCGACCTCGCGATCTCCACGGTGGCGGGCAGGCGCGCGCCGGTCTTCGTCTTCGCCGCGCAGGGCGACCTCATCCTGAACGGCGTCAACGACGGGAGTGGTGCGGCCGGCATCCACGTCGAGGTGCAGGTCGGCTCGGTCGTGTCGCCGTACAAAACGGTCTTCCGCGGCCTCACCATCAATATCGAGCTGCCCGCCGGCCTCGCCATCCCTATCGGGCCGACGCCGTTCGGCATCAACGGCGGCGGCGGCGGTGTGAACGTCCTCGACGAGGGGGGGCACGCGGTCTACGCGTTCCACCTCGACGTGCATGTCATCACCATCGTCGACGGGGGCAACTTGCTCAGCGGCGACGTGCGCGCCGCCATCACGACCAACGGCAACCTCGGCCTCAGCGCCAACGCGACCGTGCTCAAGTTCATCGGCGGCGGCGGCGGCTTCTGCTTCCGCAACACCGTCCCGCCGCTACAACCCGACGGTAAGACGCGCGACGGCGTCTGCAAGGACATCGGCCCCATGGGACCCCAGATCGAGAAGAGCACGGCGACCGGCATCTTCGCCGAGGTCTACGAGGGGCTCTACGTCGACCGGCCCGACGGCTGCCGGCGCGACCAGGACGAGTGCATCAGCCTGGTCGGCTCGGCCTACGCGCACTTCTGGAAGGATACAGACGGCGCCGAGGTCGCGGCGATCCTCGGCGTGCGCTTCAAACTGCCTGAGGGCTCGATCTGGCATTATCTCCCGCCCTTCGACGTCGTGGTCGGGGCGCAGGCCCAGCTCGGCAAGTTCACCTACCAGACCGGTCCGCGCCGCGTGTTCGGGGTCAAGGGCGATGTCTACGCCCAGGGGCCGTGCGTCAACATCCCCTTCACCGATATAGGTGGTTGCCTCTCCTTCTCCAAGAGCGTCTTCGTGCAGCTCAGCGATGGATTGGATATCCACCTGACCGGCTCGGACGACTACACCCTGTACGACACCGTCGGCGCGCCGCCGCCCGACGCCACGGTCCAGCCGAATGACGTGTCCTCGTGCGCGCAGTTCCCCACCTTCACGCCGGTCCCCACCGCCACATGGACCCCGCGCCCCGGGGTGCCGGTCTATCGGCCGCCCGTCGGCGCGGCGACGGCCACACCGAAGCCGTCGGCGTGCACGCCGACCAGCACGCCGACGACGTCATCCGCGCCGCCCCTGCCACCCTACCGGCCGCCCGTGACTGAAGGGCCTACAGCGACGCCGACGAGCACGCCGTGGCCCCCGGCGAACGGCACGCCGCAGCCGACGGCCACGCCGCGCACGTACCACTGCATCAACAATAAGTGCGACAACGGGAACTCCATGCCCGCTGCGGCCAGCGCCGGTGTTAGCACGGACGCAGGCGCCTCCTACGACTCGGCCAGCCAGCGCGTCGCGCCCGCCGTGGGACAGGCCGCGTCCGCCTCCACGCTCATGGCCGGCCAGACTGGGAACGGGCCGATACATCAGCGCGACGGCAGCTTCAGCGTCGAGCCCGGGCAGACCGACACTATCTTCGTCCTGAGCTGGCGCCACGGCGACCCCACGCTGACGCTCACGGCGCCCGACGGCACGGTCTACACCTCGATGCGCCCGTCGTCGCGCGCCAACCCGTTTTTCAGGACGACAGCGGACAGCGCCCGGGACGGGCACGAACAGATCATCTACACCTTCCAGCGGAGGCCGCTGGCGGGGACCTGGCGCGTCACGATCGGCAATCTGCATGGCGGCGAGGGCGTTTTCTTCACCATGGGTGGCAACAAACCCCGCCCCGTCCTGCGCGTAACCGCCCCCGCGGCGCGCCGCACCCTCGTGGCCAACCACACGGCGACGCTCGCCGGCACGCTCGGCGGCCGCGGCCTCGATCCGGGCGTCAACACCGTCTCGCTCTACTACACCAACACCCGCACCGCCATCGCCGGGGGCAAGACGGTGCCCAACTACGCTGGCCAACTCATCGCCTCCGGCGTACCCGTGCGCGGCGGCCGCTGGAGCTACCGCTGGGACACCAGCACCCTGCCGGCCGGCACGTACGACGTCTACGCCTCGCTCGACAACGGAGCCGGGCCGGCGGTCAACGCCTACGCGGCGGGGACGGTGCGCGTGGCGCAGCCGGCGCTGCCCGGCGACCCGCGCGCCGTCATGGCCACGCAGGGCGGCCGCCAGCTGCGCATCGTATGGGCGCCGCCCGCCTACTCAGGCAACGTTGCCGGCTACGCGCTGCGCTGGCGCACCAGCAATATGCCCGGTGGCCACTACTACACCTACACCCTCGGCAACCGCGAGAGCTACGACCTGGCTGAAACCCTGACCGACGTGCGCTATTCCGCCACGGTCTCCGCTTACGATGTCTTCGGCCATCAGAGCCGCGCCGTCCTCGTACGCCTGGCGGCGCCGGTGGCGAATCGTCGGGGCGCCGACTACCGTGCGGACGCCGGGCGTATCAGCATGAACGCGGGCGGCTATGCGTCGATCCCCCTACGCGTGCGCCCGCTTGGCAGGGCGACGGGCGGAGCGTCCGACATCGTACGCATCGCCATAAGCGGCGCGCCGGCGGGCGTCACCGTCCAGCCTTCCGTCGACGCGCTCAATCTGTTCGCGCAGCCGGGCGGCCTCATCGCGCCCGTGCTGCAGGTGCAGACGTTCGCCATGGCTCGCCCGGGGGCGTACCGCCTGCGCGTGACCGTGCGGCAGGATGGCACGGGCCGCGCTCGGATCGCCACGGCCGTGCTGGTGGTGCGGGTCGGTATGGCCAGCCGCGTCTATGTGAGCGCCGGGCGAGCCAGCAAGCGAGGCCGCCTGCTGGCCGTCCCGGTCGTCGCCCGCGTCGTCGACACCTCGGGCACGCCGGTCGACGACGGGACGGGCATCCAGCTCACGGCCTCGGCCGGCGCGCTACAAGCGATCCGTGTCGCCATGCGCGGCGGTCTCGCGCGGACGACGCTGCTCTACGCGCCGGGGCAACACCCGGTCGTCACGGCCGACGCGTTCACCGCCAAGGGCGCGACCCTCGTCGGCGCGGCGCCGCGCGGGGCGTTCCGGCTGCGCTTCTTCGCCGCCTCGGCGCGGCGGCACGAGGACATCGTGCTGCGCAACCCGTTCGGCGTCCCGATGGCGGCGCGGCTCTACCTGCACGTCGACGCGGGGGCGGGTGGCGTCACGCGGCAGGTCGTGCCGGTGCAGGTGTTCGGGCACGACACGGTGGTGGAGGATGTGCGCAGTCTCACGGCGGGGCGGCCGCTGGTCGGCGTGGTAGTGGAGAGCGACCTGCCGGTCTACAGCGAGCGCGTCGCCCACGCCACGGTGCGTCGCGTGGTCGTGCGCGGGAAGCGGCCCACGGTTGTGACCAGGGAGGTGGTCGCGGGCCGCTCGGGCGGCGTCGCCGCGTCGGCGGCGACCTACCGCCTGCGGTTGCCGGTGGGACGCCACGCGCTCGACCTGTACAACCTGGGGACGCGGTCGGCTCGCGTCGTCATGTCGATCGGCGGGGCGGGCGGCCGTGTCGCCGCCACGGTGAAGCTCATCCTGGCGCGGGATCGTTCGAACCGCCTCGACCTCGCGTCGCAGCTCAAGCGCGCGCAGGAGGGGGCGGCCGATAAGCGCACCGCGGGCCGTGGGAGCCACGCCCATGTCGCGCCGGCGGTCACCGTCACGGTGCGGGCCACGGCGCCCATCGTCGTGGAGGTTGAGCCGTAAGGGGCGATACCCTGGGAGCGCAATCGCCCGATCCGGCTATCATGGCGCGCGACAGGTCTGAGGCCTGAATAGATCCGGGGGCGCGAGGGCCTCGTCCGCGCGGACGAGGCCCTCGCG
>JAABVA010005221.1_pt1 | contig 11839 bp, 14 predicted proteins | sample 5560331 | NCBI WGS metagenome assembly JAABVA01 (sample SAMN12812661, study PRJNA571458) | rock metagenome | isolation source: Antarctica rocks | place: Antarctica: Victoria Land, Mt New Zealand sud | collected 2016-01-07
CCTATCTGTCAGGGATTGAAATAAACCAGGGGATTGAAAACTCTAAGGGCTATTTCTCCGGCGCCCCGTTGCAGAGCTACTCCCGCTATATAAGGGAACTGAAATCCCTCTCAGACTACCGGACCTCCGAACATCCTACGCCACCACGAGCGGCGGGATGCTTGGAGCTCGGCCTCAAGTCTATCTGCCCGCTCCCGTTCTCTTGCCAGCGATTCCCGCAAGGTGCTTTCCGTACGCTCCGTTAGCTCCCAGCGAGTACGGAATTCGGCGGCCCGGGCAGACTCCGATGCGAGCCGTTCGGCGAGTCCTCGCATGGCTTCGGCGACTCCTTCGGCGATACCTTCCGCCGAATCTTCGCGGTAATTTTCGCCGATAGATCCTTCCGCGAGCCGTTGTGCCCGGAGTGCATTCAACGAATCTATGGAGACGTACCATGTGCGTTTCACCCCTTCGCCTTGGGGCTCGCCGTGCAAGAGCCCGCGCTTTATGTAGGTTTGGATCGTTCGCGGAGACACGCCGAGAGCCTTCGCCGCGACGCTCGTGTTTGTCCACCCGGAACCTTCGGCGGAACTCTTCGGTGAATCTCCGCGAGTCTCGTCTTCCACGGGAGCATCCTACAAGTCCACGGCGCTCCCCGCATGAACGTCAATATATGTGCCTATCTTGTGGGGAAACCTCTATATATCGTTGTGTGGGCGGCGGTTCGGTATTTCGGTCGGGGAACCAGTCCGCTCCGCAGTATACTTTCGGCGAAATGTTTGAAGATAAACCGCTTCGGCGCATCCCGTTAGAAATGATTCGCGCCGACGAGCGTTATCAACCCCGCGTGGAAGGGCTGGACGAGGCCCACGTAGAGAGCTTGGTAAAGGACTCTGATCCCGAGTTCTGGCCGCCACTGATAGCCACTCCCCGAGATCCCGAGCTCAAAGAGGTCCCGGAAGGTTCTGACTTTGAGGTAAATATTGTCGATGGCTTTCACAGATTAGAAGCTGCCGAGAGGTTCGGTCTCCCGGACGTGGCGTGTAGGGTTGTGCCGGGGGCTGGCTACGAGGTTGCTTTCCTCCTCAACCGCGCGCACGGCAAGATGCTTACCCTTGAAGACAAGAGGGAGTACGCTCGTTGGATGCGCCGGGAGAACCCTGTTATGTCGGTGATGGAGATTAGTCGCCGTACCGGGCTTCACCGCAACACGGTCCCGGCCGTGCTATCGAATCCGGTCGATGCACAAAATGTGCAATCCACCAAAGGATCGCGTACGTCATCCGATCCTTTGGAGCGTGTGCTAAAAGCCATAGACAAGCTTTTCCGAGAGGATTGTACGGACGAGGATATGATGCGGGCCGTGCGAGGCTATTTAGACGGCTTCGAGAAGGAGGCGGCTCGGGAGATCGCGGCCGATTTTGCCCTTTGTGGGACGTCTCTCCTAGAGGCTGCCGAACCCTACCGCCGGACCGACTAAGATTCCCTTTTGCCGATGTAAGCGTGGCCCTGGAGCGTTGCCACACGTCCGGGGCGGGTTAGCTGGATTAGCCTGGCTCTTAGCAGGTAGGGTTCGCACACTTCCTTGACGGTTGCGGGGTCTTTGTCCAGTTGGGCGCTTATTCTATCGATGCCTACCGGGCCACCGCCAAATTCTCTTACCAACGACGTCAAATACGTCAGCTCTTCCGTGCTGAGGCCCTGCTCGTAAGATCCCTGCATCTTGAGGGCATTGCGTGCCATGCCCTCGTCTATGGTCTCCGCTTCCTTTTTGAGTGCCAGAGCTTGGGTACCTACTAGTAGCCGGTTCGCGATGCGTGGTACTCCCCGGCCCCTTGCGGCTATCAGTTTGGCGCTTTTCTCCGTGATCCTGGCGCCGATGATTGGGGCCGAACGCTGTACTATCCGAGCCAGATCATCGGCGGTGTAATGCTCGAATCTTTCGATGAACGTGAACCGGTTTCTAAGCGGCGCGAGCATTCCACCAGGGCGCGTGGTTGCTCCCACGAGGGTAAAGCGTGGCACGTCTACCCGGACTACGTGCGCCCCTTTGCCGACCCCTACTTCAATGTCCACGGCGAAATCCTCCATAGCCGGGTACAGCGCTTCCTGGATGTCCGGCCGTAGGGAGTGGATCTCATCTATGAAGTGAAGATCGCCTTCGCCGGAATACTTGAGGCTGGCGGCTAAATGTCGGCGTTGGGCCAACCCTCCGCCGCTGACCACGTGTACTGGCGCCCCTACCTCGTTGGCTAGTATGCCGGCGAGCGTGGTTTTGCCTATGCCCGGCGGCCCTGTTAGCAGAATGTGGGGGAGAGGTTCCTTGCTCACTCTGGCCGCTGCTATGTAGCTTGTGAGGGCATCCTTGAGCTTCTCTTGCCCGATGAAATCCCGTAGCGTGCGGGGACGGATCTCTTGTTCGATCTCTTCGGGGAGCTCGTCGGGGATGTTCCCGGAAGATCCGTAGCCTTGGGCTACTAGAGCGTTAACCATCTCTTCGGCACTCTTTTCTTTCTCTACCATCCGAGCCTACTTCCTTGCTAATCTGGTTCTATGGAGGTGACGTGCCCGCTAACTTCTTCGAGGCTTTGTTTCAGGAGGTCCTCAAGCATCGCGGCGTCGTCTTTGGGGCGTTCGGGCTCCGGGTAGGCGGGTACTGGTGAGGGATGCGCCGCCGCCCATCTTTGCTCCTCTTCCGCTTCTCGCTTCTCTCGTTCGGCTTTTCGCTGTTCCTCTAGCTCCTTGTCTCGAATCGCGGCTGCCCGCCTCACGTCCTTTACCAGCACGTCGCTGCGCTTCCCGCTCGGCTCTACCACAGAGACTATCCAATTGGTATCAAGCCCGAGACCCTCTGCCAAATCCCGTGCTCCGTCGGTGAATTCGGTTTTCTCCTCGGTAGGCTCCTCTAGTGTTTGGGGCGGCGCCTGTTGGGGAGCTACCCTGTTCATCTCCCGTATCCGCATAGTCTCTTGGTGGCGCCTAAGATCCTCTAGCTCCCTTTCCTTCTGGCCCGGCGCCGGTGGGGAGAAGTCCCACGGTATGGCGACGCTCTCGGCTTCCGGGCCGGCGCTTGGGGGCGGCATCGCCGCGCCGGGAGCAAATGGATAGTTGGTTGTAGGGGTGTACCCCGGCCTCCTCATGTCGTGGCCCGGGGGACGGATCGTCTCCGATGCGATCACCTGTCCCTCTAGCGGATGCTGTAGCGGAGCCTGGACGTTCGAGTTCTTGTCGGCGTTGTTTTCGGAGACGGGGGGTTTGGGGTTGCTTGCAAGCAACTTTACCAGATTGGTCAGCAAACCCATGCTTGAATTGTACTGCGGAACTCCGGCCTTTCCCCGGGCCACGGCGGCGGCGGAATCTTTAAGAGTGTCCACCGGATTTCGTATCATTGCCCCGCGGCTCTCCGCGTGCGCCTTCCATCGGCCCTCTCTTTACGATTCCTTAATGGCGTAGACGGTCAATTCGACCTCGCGGGCGGCGGCGGTGAGCCGGTTGTCGAAGGCGAGGAAGCGCAGATCGTCGAACCGGTACGAGAGTCTAAGGGCGCTTGCGAGGTGTATGGCGTCGAACCCTCTTAGGGCGTGTCTCTGCGCGAGCGCGCCGGCGCTGCGGCTCAAGGGGTCGGTGACGTTCAGCCGGACGTAGGTCGGCCAGTCCCCGACCAGATCGGAGACCGCAACCTGATGCTGCTCTTCGGTAAAGATGTCTTCTCACCGCTTGCGAGCGAGCCCGGCGCGGGCTTCCGCGTAGGCGACGGTGGACGTGGCGACCCTCTCGGACCGCTTGACGGCCTCGCGCACCAACTCCACTCCTTCCTCCTCGCGGATGTACAGCTTCACCAGGGCGCTGGTATCGAGGTAGACGACCACGCGCTAACGGCGATCCTCGATCACCGCTTGCGAGACCGGGTTGCCCCCGCCCTTTGGCCGGGGCGGATTTGCGCCACCCCGAGGCTTCGCGCCTAACGGTGGCATGGACAGCTCCGCCCCTCCCAAAAGCTCCAACGCTCCTAGGTCCCGGTCGAGCTCATAGGTACGCCCGTCTTCGAGCTCTTTGAGCATCGTCTCCGTGGCTTCGCCCAAGTTTTCGAGAGCCTCCCTAACGGTCTTCCCTTGGGTGTGCGCGCCGGGTACCCCTTCCACGTAGGCCGTCCACCAATCCCCGTCGCGCTTGATAACCGCCGTGAATTTTTCCATAATGTATTCCTCTCCTACCTGGATCGTTGGGCAATTTGCTTGAACAGCCCATAGCCGATCTGACCGAGTTTCCAAGCGCCGAGGCCCGCTAACACGCTTAGGGCTTCGGTCTGCAATCTCTGGGTGGCGGGTTCTCCCACGCGAACCGAAGTGCTCGCCGCGTGGGTCGGGGTGGATTGGACCCCCGCAAGCGTCTTAGAGGGTTTTTCAGTCCTACCATCGCTAGGTAGCTCTCCGGGAGACCGCTCTTCGAGGAGACGTTCTTTGAGGAGCTCCATTCCTTTGGGGGTTTTGGTGCTGCTTATCTTCGTAGTAGGCGCTGCGCTGCTTTCCTCTATCGGGGACGGCATGTTTTGGTCTTTGTAGAGGATTTCGAGATCGGAAGTGAGCTTCTCTGCTATTTCCACTACGTAAGCGTCTATCACCGCCGGATCAACGCGTTTATATTGCTCTTCGGTTAATTCAATGTAGGGAGCCATCCTCCAACGCTCTAGCAGGCGCTGCTCGAAATACGCCTGAGAATTACTTTGATTCTCCTCTGAAATTTGATTTGAAACCCGGAGCGAGCTTAAATACTCTGCATAAATGCCAAGTACCTTCTTTAAAGGGGGAGGAATCCCCGGCTTGTCTGTGTGTGGTGGATCTGTGGACGGCTCTTGAGGAGGTTTCCTAGCTTCTTCAAGCTTTTGCAGATGCCGATCCCGGATCTTGTACACCGTGCTCTCGGCCAGTCCCAACCGGCGCGCTATGGCCGATGGTTTGGTTTGTGCTCGAAGGTCCTCCCTTACCCTCTCTTCTATGTCGGGTGTAACTACAGCCCTCTCGCGCTCGATCTCTGTACCCACCGGCAGATACCATTGCCGCCCTCGCTGCTCCGCGCCATACTTCTCGGGATCGGCGCGTACCTTGCGCCAGAGCTGGCGGTAGCTCATACCATAGCTCTCGGCCAGCTCCCCGGAGAGGGGCAAGAGCCCGTCTATTGGACGTGCCGGTTTCCTTCTTCCGTTCGCACCCTCTCCGTTATGTACATTCACACAGGATAGTTTACCCTCGTTTTTCCGTTATGTACATTCTAAAATAGTCCTCGTAGGAACTCACGTATACTTCTCGTGGGTTCTGTTTTCCAAATAAGTCTCGTGTTCCGGAGCAAAACCTTTGGTCGGGGGTTCCGGAATGCGGGGCTCTTTTCTGTCCTAGCCCCTGACGGCTCGCCGCTCTTCGAGGATCTCCAGGAAGTCTCTCGGAGAGACTACGGGGGTAGAAACCTCGCCACAATGTCCGGGACGTATAGGACGACCAGCGTTGTCGGATAGCGCATTGCCTGCGCGGGCCGTTGTCGGCACGTTGCGTCCTGTCGGCCTCATGGTGGCGACCGATCGCCTCGTGTACGAGCGCGGAAAGTAGTTAGCGGACCGTGCCGGGGATCACTCCGCGTTCGGCTGGAACAGCCTGGCCCTCCGGTAGGCTATACAAGGGGTCAAGGCATCGCGCTTACGACGCGGGTTGCAGTTCGCAAACCAGGTGGCAGAGTCGGGCGACGGAGCGATAGGGCTCCCTGGCTCCGGCGCGCAGTTCGAGATTCACGAGCTGCTCCACCTCTTTTTCCTCTTCCGGCTCCGTAGTAAGGAACTCGGAGAACAGCCTTACCCCGCGTACGCTGCGGACGGCGAAGCCCGCTCGGGAGAGCGCCCGCTCCAGTTCCCCGCGGGTCCGGGCGCGGTTGACGATCCCGAGGTTCCCGGCTTCGCACGGGCCTTCGAGCGCCCGCACGGTCTCCGCCAAGCGCCCCTCGATCGCGTGGCGGAAGGGCAGGGCGTCGCGGTTCTTGAAGACGAGAGAGAGCACCCCGCCTTGCTTCAGCGTCGCGGCCACGCCGCCTAGCACGGCGTCGAGGTCCTTCGTGTAACAAACCACCGCGTGCAGGAGCACGGCGTCGAAGCGTTCACGACCGAAGAGGGCGGGGGCTTCCTCGGCCGTCCCGCGAACGATCCGGGCGTCGCCGTGCCCGGACAACGCCCGCCTGGCGCGTTCTAGCATCTCCTCGCTCGGATCGAGCAGCGTGACGGAGTACCCGTCGGCGGCCAGGGCTGCGGAGAACCTGCCGGGCCCGCTGCCTGCGTCCAGCACCGACACCGGCGGCGGCGGAAGCGCCTCCTTGAGTTGTTCTCGCAGCACGCGAAACCGCACCCGACCGCGCGTGCTCTCGTAGTGGCGATCGAACCACTCCTCCTTCCCCTCGAACGCGTCTGAGGTCATGCTCTCCGCTTCCTAAAGGTTCTTATTGCCGAAGGGGATCCCCGAAAACGTATTACTCCTCGGCAGCCTCGCAAGAGCCGCGGGATCGGAAGAATGCCACAAGGCTCGTCTCACCGTTAGCCGACAACGACTCAAGAGCCCATCGAGAGGGAGCTCACGCGTCATGGTTAGTCGTCCTATGCGTCCCGGACATTATGGCGGGTTTCCCGGGGGTACCGTCTCCCCTTCGAAGCCGGATTCGCGGTCGGGGTAGATTAGCACGGTGTAATCAACACGTTCCATGCCTCTATTTCATCAGCTCCTCGGCGGAGAACCCCAACGCGTCGGCGATCTTCGTCAAAGTGCGGCGGTGTGGTCCCCTCTTTCGCTTGTCGGCTTCAAGGGCGGCTATGGTTTCCCTATTCACTTTGGCCCGAACCGAGAGCTCCTCTTGGGAGTAACCCCGGTACGCACGGGCCGCGCGTAGAGTAGCGGCTAGAGTGTCATCTTCCGGCTCCTTATTCAACAGCATCTTCGAGAACACTCGTCGGCTCCTCCATGTCACTAGTACGCCGAGGACAATAACTAGAAACAATTTTACCCTTGTAATGGTGGATTTTCTACGCCGCTCGTGTATTATAGTGGGCGTAGTTTGGGTCGCACCGACCAACAGCGGCCTTAAGGAAAACAGAACGTCGACGAGAGGTACTTTGATCTCTCACGAGCATACATACAACCGCATAGCGGCGTACCCGCGTAGAGGGCATCCCCTACCGCTCGGCTCCCCGGCGTTTCCAAACGCTAGGAGCCGATTATGGTTTATGCCTCCCCTCACCGCCTAGAAGACCGAAGCCCCGAAGGGGTTTTCCTGCTCGCGCCGATGGGCGTGCGTCTCCCGGACCCTGATCTGTACGAGACCGCCTTCGACTTCGTTAAGGTCCTTCACCCGGCGGAACCGGTCATAGCGGACAAGACGCTGTGGGTCTCGACCGCCCATTGGCACGCTACCTGGCATGAGGTCCTCGAAGGGGCCACGAGAGCCTACATCCTCGTGGGACCCGGCGGGTGCGTGGGTCGCGGTATCGTCGATGAGTCGCTCTACCTGAAGGAGCACGGTGTCACCGTGGTGGCCCTTATTCCCGACTTCGAGCACCGCGCTGATAGCTTCGCTTCGGACGCCGATTCATTAGGGAAAGTCTTCTTCGAGGAGATCGAAGAACCTACCTGGTTGATAGTAGACGAAGAGGACTACACCGACTATGCAGTCTTAGCGCCTTCGCGAGAAGAGCAGTAGGAAGACCGCCCCGTGCCCGCGTCTTCCATCTCCTACCTGGTCGGTCAGCTAGGCACGAGGGAGACCGCCGAACGCCTGGGGGTTAGTCAGAGATCCGTTCAACGCTACCTCAAGGGGGATCACCGGACGAAGCCAACGGTGGAGAGAAGGGCTAATCGGGTCGCTGGCGGCATCAAATCCGCCCGCACGCGCGAGGCCCGCGAAACGCCTATAACGCTCACCCCTGAAGAGGCCGGAACGAGCACTTCCGTAGGGACCCGTGCGGCTTACGCCTACGAGCCAGGGCGCCGGGCATCGCCGCGCTGGCCTGCCCGAGCACCGAGCTACCACACTCCGCAAGGGATAACTCACCGCCTCACCTCCGGGTTGGGCCCGAATGAAGAGCTATCGGTCCTCGTAGACCTTCAAAGGAGGAGAGAGATCGTGCGTTTCTTGAGGGACGTACCGCCGGGTTCGTCAGCATCCGGTGGCCTCTACGCGACGGGCTGGATGGACCTACGCGGGCGTTCGGTCTTCGAGCTTATGAACCTCGCCGACGGCGAGAACAACGAGATCATCAGCACCAGCAACCGTAACGGGAGGACATAAGAGCATGGGAGAGGTCGTAGAAATCGGTTCTGGTAACGGGCGGCGAAGAGTAGCACTCAAGCCCCACGAGAAAAAGATCCGTGGGTGGGTAGATGAGGGCAGAACCGATGCCTTCGTAGCTTTGCAGCTCGGTACGTCCCCGAATTCCGTGGAACTGTTTCGGCGCAAGAATGGGATCATCGGCCGGACCCGGGAAACAGGCTCTCTGGAAGCCAACATCTCCCGGATAAAGGATCAGGTATCCCAGGGTAGGACTGACACCGAGATAGCGAAGATTCTCGGCAGCACATCCTCCGCCGTCGCCAACTTCCGATCCAGGCGCGGGATCTATCGTCCGACGAAAGAGCATCCCCATATAGAAGACGGGCGCGAGGGCGAACCGGAAGATCATCCCCACGGGAGGCGCCCCATGAAGCGCAAGGCCCCGAGAGCATCCAATCCCCCCGTCGTGGCTTACGACCTCGAAACCTCCCGGATAGAAGAGGGGACGCCTGATCTTCTCTACATCACCGCGTACGGAAGGGATATCGAGCTGAGTCAACGGGTCGGCTCTTCGCTAGGTCTCTTCGGGATACTCAAAGAGCACTTCCTAACCAAGGGACGGCACCGGACCCGGTACGTGGGTTGGAACACTAACCGGTTCGACGTCTACTTTGTGGGGCGTGCGCTATTGAGTCCCGGAGCCCACGAGCTCTTCGAGATCAGGCCCTACCTGACTAGCAGCAAGTCCTTGAGAGGTCTGAGGGTTGAAGGGAAGGGAGAGCTCGAAGGTTTTTATTGGGAGTTCTTGGACGCCCGGGCCATGACCGGGCAGAACTGCAAGTTCTCAAAGTTCGTTGAATCGTTCGCCCCCGATCTTCCAAAGCTCGAACGGGACTTCGACACGGGGGTAGCATTCGACCCTGACGATCCCAAAGACGTAGCGTATGCGATGCGAGACTCCGAGGCCCTCTACGCGGCGTTCAAACAGGCGAGCAACATCGTCAAGAAGCACTTCGGCATACCCCTACAGCCCACCATAGGGAACACTGCTATCAAGATATTCCAGTGTCATTTGCCCGAAGACGTGCTCGTCTGGCGACCGACGGAGGACTGCCTGAAGGCTTTAGAGAGCGCCACCCGTGGGGGCTACGTGTGGGCCACGGAGCAGTATGAGGGTCCGCTCTACAAGTATGACCAGAACCAAGCCTACGCGGCGGCCATGAGGGAGGCTCGGTTGCCGTGCGGAAGCCAGGTACACACCATACGCTACGTGCCCGGTAAGTGGGGAATCTACCGATGCACCTTCTCTCGCGAGAAGAAAACCCGCGTACCCTTCTACTACAAGGTACCGGGCAAGAACTCGGGCTACTTCTCGGACGGGGTCGAAGACGAGGCTTGGATAACCTCCGGAGAACTCGAATTCCTGCTCGAAACCGGTTGGAGCGTCACCGTGCATGAGGGCTACTACTGGACCCGGCACTTCAACATGAAGGAGCTTGTAGATCGCCTCGAAAGAGAGCGAAGAGGAGACCCCAAAGGTCCCAAGGGGACGATGATGAAGGCCATTGGTAACAACGCGTTCGGTAAAACCCTTGAGAAGCTCGGCAAGGAGGAGCTCTTCATCTCTTCCGGGGAGCCAGCCGGCTGCTTCCTCTACAGGGACGAAGACCCGAACTTTAAAAACGTGTACTGCCGGCTCGCAGAGGAGGCACCCTTGAGGGATTACCACAGGCCCCAGATAGGGTGTGCGATCACCTCCTACGTGCGGGTGAAGCAGATGAGGGCGGCGCTCGCGATGGAAGAAGATTTTCTCTACGCGGATACCGATTGCGTGGCCTTCAAGCAACCCGCCTCTCATCTGGATATAGACAAAACCCGCTACGGGGCGTGGAAGGAAGAGGCAGCGGGGGAGATTTTCTACATCCTTGGAAAGAAGACCTACGCGAGCGAAGACGGCTCGGAGATGAAGGCCAAAGGGATCGTTGCCAGATTACCCGGTTTCAAAGACACCCTCAAGGTCATCAAGACCCTCCCGGGCGCCCTGGACGCCCACGAACCGTTGGGACATGCCCTCACGGAAGAGAACTACGTCGAGCGTATAGGAAGCCACCCCGGGATACGAAAAGAGCTCGAAAGAAGGGGATGCCTCTTCCCCGCAAGCTACCGGGATTGGCTAGTCGGTAAGGTTCCGCGCCAAGAGCAGAACCAGCTACAAAACTTCCTGTCTTTCACGGGCGAAGAATCCCCGATGTACGTACGACGAGAACGTAGTGGTACGGATTTCGGAAGCCTCGAAACCACCACGCTTACCGAAGACGGCGGGTTCATGCCGCAAACCCACCACGAGATAGAGAACAGGAGGGAAGAAGAGGCAAAGAAACGCTACGAAAAGCGAATCGTACAGGAGGGAGATAAGGCCGAACGATCCATACTGAGGGAGGCGATCCTGACCATCGGCGGAATGGCGACGCACAAGGACGGCACGCTGCAAGAGGAGCTTTCGAGCATTCCAAACACTCTGAAGCGGAAGAACGGCTTACCACCCGACGTGGTAGCCGAGTACCTGTCATTATCGCGCCCAGAGCTTGGAGTGGAAGATGAGGTAGGGCTACTCGAAAAGATAAAGGACCTGTACGGATGAAGTTGGCGCAAAGAAGCACACCCGGTAAGAGGAGGTCAAACCATCAAGGAAGAGTTTATAATCGAGCAGCTGGGAAGGCGTTACGTCCTCTATGCGGGCCTGTTGGATGAAGCCCATAGCAGGGGACTTCGCTCGATAGACACCGAGCTTTTGGAAGCTCCCACCGACGGCAACGGGAACGTAGCCATAGCAAAGGCGCGCGTTGAAATGGAAGACGGAGGAAGATTTACCGGCATAGGAGACGCCTCTCCCGACAACGTCGGCCGTACCATAGCCCCGCACATAATCCGCATGGCCGAGACGAGAGCCAAGGCCCGGGCACTGCGGGACGCCGTGAACATAGGGGTAACGGCCCTGGAAGAATTAGGGGAAGACGTCGAGGAAGACTCACCACGCGGGGTCAGCACGAATCGCAGCCCCCACGCCCTTGCACCTCCTGAACCCGTGGAAGAAGCTAACGAGCAAGCCGATAACAGCTCCGAAGACAAGCGAACACCCGAAACGACGGAAGTATCCTCGATACAGAAACAGGAAACTACCAGAAAGGCTCATAAGAGCCAGCTAGACCTACTGAGGACGCTCGCGGAAGAGCTCAGGGGTGAGAACGGCGTGGAGCGGCTCGAAGGGCGTATAGGTAAGCCCCTTACGAAACTCACCCGCGCGGAAGCCGGCGAGTGGATAGACAGACTCACCCCGGCCGAAGGAAGCTGAAATACGGGCTTGATGGAGGCCGCCGGACGATCTTCCCTAACGACGCCCTCGGGTTCTCGTTTGGCGGAGTAGGAAGCGGTTGTTCAGAGGTCCGGTAGTCTGAGAGGGATTTCAGTTCCCTTATATAGCGGGAGTAGCTCTGCAACGGGGCGCCGGAGAAATAGCCCTTAGAGTTTTCAATCCCCTGGTTTATTTCAATCCCTGACAGATAGG
>JAABVA010005222.1_pt1 | contig 11837 bp, 10 predicted proteins | sample 5560331 | NCBI WGS metagenome assembly JAABVA01 (sample SAMN12812661, study PRJNA571458) | rock metagenome | isolation source: Antarctica rocks | place: Antarctica: Victoria Land, Mt New Zealand sud | collected 2016-01-07
GCCCGGCCAGCTCCTCGGAGTCGACCTCGTTGCGAGCGCACCCCAGCGTGACGAGTGCGATGCGGCGGCCGGTCACGGCGGTCAGTCTAGTGCTGGCTCAGGCGGGGCTGAGACCCCCGGCCGTGCACGTGAAGCTGGCGATCATGCCGGCGCCGCCCGCGCTCCCACCATCCCTGCCGCCGCAGTTGAGGTTGACCGCTGCCGCGTTGCCGACCTTGATCCTGAGCAGGGCTGGATCGGAAAAGTCCCGGAACGCACCGGCGGGCAGTACGCCTTCGAACAGCACGGTGGAGCCGCTGCGCACCAGCACCCACGAGGGAGCGCCGATCAGCCGCACCCGCAGCTGGGCCCCCGTGGGCGGTGGCAGCTTGGCGACCGCACCGGGGTCCAAGGTCGGGGCGACCCGCGTCGGCTTGGCCGCGGTCGGCGACGGCGCCGAGGGGGTGCCCGAGGCGCCGAGCTGGCCGACCGAGGTCGTCCCGCGCTGGTCGGGCCCCGGTCCGGCCTGGCCCAGGAGGAACACGGCGGTGAGCACGCCGAGTGCTCCCACGAGGGCCAGCCCCCAACGGGGACCGCTGCGGTCGACGCGGAGGGGGGACGGTGGCAGGAGCACGGATCCGCCGCGTGGGTGTTCCCGGCGCGCTGGTTCGGCCGCCACCATCCCCGGTCCAGAAGCACTGGTCGCCCCCGCTGCGTCGCACAGCAGCAGCAGCGGCGCAGGGTCGGCTCGTACAGCACCTGCGATGGACCGGACGTGGCCGCGCGCGTACACCGCGGCGCCGCTGCTGACGAGTCGATCCGCCTCGAGGTCACGGATGAGCGTGCCCCTGATCCGGGTCGCCGCCGCTACCTGTTCGACGCTCAGACCAGCCGCTTCCCGAGCGCTGCGCAGCGCGGAGCCGAGCGTCCCGGGCGCTGTGCCGGGCTGCTCGTCAGGGTGGGGGCCGGGGGGCACGGGCGGAGGACCTCCTGCAGAGCGGGGAAGGCTCAAGTGTAGGCCGGGGGTGACTGCCGGACAACGCCCCTCAACCTCGACCTCACCTTGAACTAGGGTGCTGTCAGGCGTGCTCGAGCACGAAGCGCCGGATGCGGGTCCATGCCTGTTCGGCGGCAGCGGCGTGCTCGACCGCAGTCCGGTCGAAGAACGAGTGCGGGGCGCCCTCGAAGACCACGAAGTCGGCCTCGACGCTCGCCGCCTCCTTGACCGCGCGGGTGTCCTCGACCGGGATGTGCGCGTCGGCACCGGCTACGAGCATGAGTAGCGGCGCCTGCATGCGGTCCGCCACCTCCAGCGCAGGCTGGGGGCGCCCGTAGAAGCCGATGCAGCCGGCCAGTCCGGGCGTGTCCGCCGACTGCCGCCACGAGTAGCCGCCCCCGAAGCAGAAGCCGACCGTGAAGACCTTCGTGGCCCCGTCCGAGCGCAGCTGCGCGACGGCCGCCGCGACGTCGGCACCGACGCCCTCGGGTGTCGTCTGCTGCACGTGCGGCATGAACTCGAAGGCGTCGGTCCGGTCCGGCGTCTTTGCGGTGCGCCCGAAGTAGTCGATGGCGACGGCGTCGACCCCGACCTCGGCGAAGCGGACCGCGAGGTCCTTGTAGAACTGGTGCAGGCCGCGTACGTCGGGCAGCACCACGATGCCCGCGCCGGTCGGCTCGGCAGCGCGCGCCTCAAACGCCAGGACGGACGTGCCATCGGCGGAGGTGAGGGTCAGGTCCCGGGTAGCGGCCGCAGAGCCGGCACCGCAGGCGGAAGGGGGACGGCTGTCATCGCTGTGGCACATGCCGTCGAACCTAGGTCAGGTGCCCCCACGCAGCACCACGAGGACGCTCTCGACCTCCTCCGGCCGGATCAGCACGTCACGGGCCTTGGAGCCCTCGGACGGCCCCACAATCCCCCGGCTCTCCATCAGGTCCATCAGGCGGCCGGCCTTCGCGAACCCGACGCGCAGCTTGCGCTGCAGCATGCTCGTGCTGCCAAACTGCGTGCTGACGACGAGCTCGACGGCCTGGCAGAGCACGTCCAGGTCATCGCCGATCTCCTCGTCGACCTCGTTCTTGGCCGGCGCGACCACGGCGATGTCCTCGCGGAACGCCGGCTGGCGCTGCTGCTTACAGTGCGCCACCACCGCGGCCACCTCGGCGTCGGTGACCAGCGCACCCTGGATGCGGAGGGGCTTGCTCGCCCCCATCGGCAGGAACAGCGAGTCGCCCTTCCCGATGAGCTTCTCGGCGCCGGGCTGGTCCAGGATGACCTTGCTGTCGGTGCCGCTGGACGTGGCGAACGCCAGCCGGCTCGGCACGTTGGCCTTGATCAGGCCGGTGACGACGTCCACCGACGGACGCTGCGTGGCGATGACCAGGTGGATGCCGGCCGCCCGCGCCAGCTGGGTGATCCGCACGATGGAGTCCTCGACATCGCGGGGAGCCACCATCATCAGGTCCGCGAGCTCGTCAATGATCACCATCAGGTACGGGTACGGCCGGTACACGCGCTCGCTGTTCGGCGGGGCGCTGAGCTTTCCGTCCCGTACGGCTGCGTTGAAGTCGTCCACGTGCCGGAAGCCGCTGGCCGCCAGATCGTCGTAGCGCATGTCCATCTCGCGCACCACCCACTGCAGGGCCTCGGCGGCCTTCTTGGGGTTGGTGATGATCGGGGTGATCAGGTGCGGTACCCCCTCGTACGCGGTGAGCTCGACGCGCTTGGGGTCCACCAGGATCATTCGCACCTCATCCGGCGTGGCCCGGGTGAGGATGCTGACGAGCAGCGAGTTGATGCAGACCGACTTGCCCGCTCCGGTCGCCCCCGCGATGAGGATGTGCGGCGTCTTGGCGATGTTGGCGCAGACGAAGCCGCCTTCGATGTCCTTGCCGAGCGCGACGAGCATCGGGTGGTGGTCATTCGTCGCGACGGTGCTGCGCAGGATGTCGCCCAGGCTGACGTTCTCGCGGTCGGTGTTCGGGATCTCGATCCCGACGGCGGACTTGCCGGGGATCGGGCTGATGATGCGTACGTCCTGGCTCTTGACCGCGTACGCGATGTTGCGCTGCAGCTGGATGATGCGCTCGACCTTGACTGCGGGGCCGAGCTCGACCTCGTACCGCGTCACGGTCGGTCCCCGGCTGAAGCCGGTGACGCGCGCGTCGACCTGGAAGTCCTCGAGCACCTGGGACAGCGCCGCGATGACCTCGTCGTTGACAGCGCTGCGCTTCTTGGGCGGCGTGCCGGCACCGAGCAGGTCCGGCGGCGGCAGGGCGTAGTCACCCTTGAGCACCAGCTGCTCGGCCTTGGCGGGGGCAGGGGTGTGCACCGGCGGCCCGACCGGCGGCGGGGGCTCGTCACGCACCACGGGCGAGATGTCCTCGGGCGCGCTCTGCGTCATGGTCCCCACGCGGCGCCTCGGCCGGTTGCGCTGCAGCGAGGCCGGCTCCGGTGGCCCACCGGGCTCCTCGGCCGCCGCCGGCTTCCTGAGCAGCAGGGTGTCGCGGAGCAGGGCGAGCCGGGCCGGCAGCTGGTGCAAGGGCGTGGCGGTAACGACCAACAGGCCGAACATCGCCAGCAGCAGCAGCACCGGCACCGCGACGTACGCCGTGAGGGCCTGGCGCAGCGGCTCGCCGAGAGCGAAGCCGACCAGTCCCCCTTTGTCGGCACGAGGCCAGCCACCGCGCACCACATGCACCACGCCCAGACCGCCGAGGGCCAGGCTCGACCACCCCACGAGCACGCGGCCCCGACCACCCGTGCTGACTGGGTGGCGCAGCACCCGCCAAGCTCCCAGGATGAGCAGCGGGGGGAGCAGGAGCGCACCCCGCCCGAGCAGCGCGGCGAGTCCCGCGGCGAGAGCATCGCCGGCCGCCCCGGCGTGCCACCACGCACCGGTGGCGGCGATGAGGGCAGCGGCAAGCAGCAGCAGCCCCACCCCGTCACGCCGGTGGGCGGGGTCGAGCTCCCGGGCCTCTCCCGTGACCGCCCGCGTCAGACCCCCGATACCCTGGGCGAGCAACGCGACCAGGCCGGCCACTGCCCGGCCGAGCAGACCCAGGGCGCTGCCGATCGCATGGCCCACGAGCGTGGGAACGCCGGGAGGACGTCGTGCGGCGGGTCGGCGTCCGGCGGGGCGCCGGGCCGACGACCCCGCGCCCTTACCTCTGGCCGCGCCGCTACCTCGGGTCGCGCCGTTACCTCGCGTCGCGCTCTTGCCTCGGGTCACCCCGGCGCCCTTGCCGCCGACCGCCGCGGGACGCTTGGCCGCACCGGGCCTTGCTCCGGCACCCGGGGGCTGCGCCGGTAGACGGGCCGACCCCGACCCTGACCGGGGACGGGACGTCGTCGACGCGCGCGTTGCCATGCCCCGACGCTACCGGGGCAGTACCACCTGTCACACCCGTCCCAGCCTCGACACGCCGCCAGCGGCGCTGCACCTAGCCGCTCGCGCCCTGTTCGCACGAAGCGCTCACGAATGGTCGCTCGGGCAGCGCAGCGAGCGCTCACGAACCAACGGTGAGGCCTTCTCATGCGATGCGACACGGCGGGTCGTGGAGCCAGCCGGTGGCATTGAGGCATCGGCCGTCCCGGAGCTTGAGGGTCCGTCCACCGGCGTGTAGGTCGTGGTGGCTCTTCTCGCACAGCAGCACGGTGTCGCTGATCGAGGTGGTGTGGCAGTGCGACCAGGGGATCGCGTGGTGTGGGACGAGGACCTTGTCGGGTCGGGGTGGGCTGCCGGCGGCTTGGCAGATCCCGCCGGTCTCGACCCGTTTGGCCCGGCGTTCGTGTGGTTTCAGGGTCCGTTCGGTGTGGCTGGTCTCGACCACCCGGTGGCCCAGGCTCAGCACGTAGCGGGTTAGCACGCTTTCACACAGCCACCGGCGGACCAGCCCGACCGGCAGGCGCTGCCCGGAGGCGCCCATCGCGGGCAGCGCGCCAGGCAGCTCGTGCAGCGCATCCAGACCGACGGTGACGCCCAGGTGCGGTGCGACCTTGTCCCGCAGCCCCAGGGCGCCACAGTCCAGCAGCCGCCGGAGCCCCAGCTTCAGCGCGTCGTGCCGGCGCTGCTTCAGGCTCCGCGGGCCGGTGCCGTCGTAGCGCTGCTCGGCCGGATCGTCGTGCCGGCCTTGGGCGGCGGTCGTGTCGGTGGGGTTGTCCGGGTCGGTGGCCATCTGGGCTTGTAGCACCGTCCACGGCAGCTCCCCGCACTCGTCGTCGAGCTCGGCGTCGGTCAGGAACCAGCCGGATCCGTCCGGGTTGCGCCCACGCTCAGGTCGGCGTGCGCCCGGTCCGAGCGTTCCTGCAAGCGCACGGGCAGCAGTGCGTCGATCAGCCGGGCCAGCGCCGAGGCGACGCCACCGATGGCCTCGCCGACCAGGTCCGGAACGCCGCGCATGATCACCGCTTGCAGGACCTGTTCCTGCGGCTGCCCGTCGAGCAGCCCGTCGGGGCGGTCCAAAAACCGCGCGGACCTTGCCCAACGCGTATCGATGAGCTTGGCCGACCGCAGGGGCAGGCCGCCGTCCGCGACCTGCTCGGCGACCAACGGCAACGCCCGCAAGGCCCGGCCAGGGCGACCTGCGACAGGTCGAGCTCGAGCTGCTGCCCAGCCAACCACGACCGGTGGACGGGGCGTCCTCGAGCGCGTTCAGGCCGCGGGTGTCCACATCGGCCAGCCGCTGCAGCTGCAGGATCTGCAACCGCTGCACCAGGCGCAGCAGCACCGCTGGCTCGGCCAACGCCTGCGCCGCGGGAGACTCCACCGAAGACTGACAGCCCTGCCGCCAGACAGGTCGCGACCCGAACCCGGCCACGTCGACGAGTACCAGCGCTACCTGCCGCACCCGCCGCCGGCCAGCCAGCCGTTGCTGCAACCTCATGCACTTCCCGCGGATACCGGCAGCAGCAACCTGCTGAGGTGAAGGTCCAGCACGTGCCCGATCAACGCCTGTGACTCCGGTCCTGGACGCAGTACGCCGTGCACGAGCAGACCGTCCACCAGGGCCTGCAACCGCTGGGCCTCCAGCTCGACGTCACGGCCGGAAGCCGGACCGCCCGAGCTTGCCGGAAGGCAGCGGTACCTGCTCGACGAACGTGCTGTACGGGCTCTTGACGCCGGTACCCGAATTGGTAGCGGTACCTGCACAGCGCGAGCTCAGCAGCTCACGCGGTTTCGGCTGCCCTCTTGATGGCTGCCAGGGTCACCGGGATGCCGCCGTGGGCAGCCTGCGTACGGTCGGCGATCTGCGCCTCGGCGTCGTCGCCGTACCGCTGCTTGAACATGGCGATGCCAGCGGGAAGAAACTCCCACGACTCGGTGAGCTGGGTTCCCCCCTCGGCTGGCGAGAACGTGTAGCCCCAGCGCACCAGGGACTCACCGACGACAAAGGCGAACTCGCGCCCCGGCTCAGCCACGATGACCTCAGAACGCGTCTCCCACGTCCGGTCCGCCGTCTCGTTGCGGCCGGTGAACCAACCGCCGATCCGCGGGCCGTCCCCGTCATCCCACCAGCACGCCCGGCAGTTCGGGCTCCACTCCCCCATGCGGGACACGTCGGCGATCATGTCGTACAGATCTGCCGGCGGCCGGGCGACGAAGATCGACTCGGAGTAGGAGAGCTCAGGCACCCGCCCAGTCTCCCTCGGACGCACATGTTGGGGAAGCCGCCCGCTTGAATGAACATCCAGCGGGCCAGGCTCAGGCCGCTGATGCTGCTGCTGCTAAGTGGGCGACGACGCTCCTTCCCGCCGGCCTGGGCTCGCCGCGCTGTGAGGGCGGTTGCGTGGAGCGCCACCGGTCCAGGGCTGCGGCCGGAACGGGTCGGGACAGGTAGTAGCCCTGGGCGGCGTCGCAGCCGTACCGGCGCAGGGCTTCGACGTCAGCGGCCGTCTCGACTCCTTCGGCGATGGTCGTCAGACCGAGGTGGTGGCCCAGGTCGATGATGCTCTGCACGATCAGGGCGCTGCTCGGGTCCTGGGCCATGGCGGCGATGAACGATCGGTCGACCTTGAGCTGGCTCACGGGCAGGTCCTTGAGCTGGCCGAGGCTGGTGTAGCCGGCGCCAAAGTCGTCGAGGGAGATCTGCACGCCGAGCGCAGCGAGTTGGCCGAGGCGTTCCCGGGCCCGATCCGGTTCGACCATGATCGCACTTTCGGTGAGCTCGAGCTGCAGCAGTGCGGCTGGTACGCCGTGCCGTGTGAGCACCTCGGTGACCTGGTCCGCGAGGTCGTCCTGGAGCAGGTTCCGGGCGGAGAGGTTCACCGCGATGCACAGGGGCCGGCCTTCGTCGATCCATCGCCGCCCCCTGGGCCAGTGCCGTGTCCAGGACGTACCGGGTGAGCGGGTTGATCAACCCGGTGTGCTCGGCGGCCGGCAGAAACTCAGCCGGGGGCAGCAGCCCGAGCCGGGGGTGCTGCCAGCGCACCAGCGCCTCGACGCCGCACAGCTCGCCGTCGACGAGGCCGATCTTGGGCTGGTAGTGCAGGACGAGCTCACCGGCATTCAGGGCGCCGCGCAGTTCGCCGAGCAGCGACAGCCGGGCGGAGCTGCTGGTCTGGTCGGCCGGGCTGAAGGCGACGGCGCGGCCGCCTTTGCGCTTTGCGGCGTACACCGCGATGTCGGCGCGTTGGAGGAGCTCGACGCCGTCGGTGCCGTGCCGGTCGGAGGTCACGGCGCCGATGCTGGCCTCCACGCTCAGCTCGATGCCGCCGACGTTGAACGGCGGCTCCAGGGCCGTCCGGATCTTCTCGGCGGCCACCAGTGCGCCAGGCATCCCGTCGACCTGAGGCAGCAGGACGGCGAACTCGTCACCGCCGAGCCGGGCGACGGTATCGGTATCGCGCAGCGCCGCGGTGAGCCGCCCAGCGACCTGGATCAGCACGGCGTCACCCACGTGGTGGCCCAGGCTGTCGTTGATGTCCTTGAACCGGTCCAGGTCGATCAGCAGCAGCCCGGTGGGGGTGTCCACCTGGGCCGCGGGGGCGAGCGCCTGGGCGAAGCGGTCCGCCAGCAGCAGCCGATTCGGCAGCCCAGTCAGCGCGTCGTGCTGTGCCTGGTGCTGCAAGGCCCGTTCCAGGACCGTGCGCTCGGTGATGTCCCGGCTGGTCAGGACGAGCCCGCCGACGGCCGGCTGGGCCCGCAGGTCACGGATCGTGCTCTCCAGGTGCCGCCACCCGCCCGCGCCGTCACCGACTCGGACCAGCAGGGTGTGGCTGCCGCCCCTACCGGCCAGCAGCGTGGTGATCGTCTGTTGTAGGCGGGCCCGGTCGTCGGGGTGGAGCAGCTCGTCGAGGCGGCCGCCGTCCAGGGATGCGGCCGCGTCCCCGAACACGGCGAGCACCGGTCCGTCCCGCGACACCACCGAGCCGTCGTCGTCCAGCACCGTGATCACGTCGCTGGAGGTCTCCACCAGAACCTGGAAGCGGGCCTGGGCGAACAACCTGGCCCGTAGCTCCGCGGCGTGCACGTCGGTCTCCCCTGCTTGGCGCAACCGCACGAACAGCTGAGCGACGACCAACCCGATCCCGAGGAAGAACACGCCGCGACTGACCCAGTCACTGACCTCTTGCGGCGCCCAGGTGCCGACGTCGGCCGGCAGCAGCGGACCGGCGATCACCAGGGCGGCCGAGGCCGTCAGCGCGGCTCCGCGGCGGCCGAACCGCATCCCGGCCCACATGATCGGCAGGTAGAACCAGTGCGGGGCGATGTGTGCGGCGCCGCCCAGCGCGACGCTCAACAGCCAGCAGCCCGCCAACCCGGCCGCAATCAGCCCGACTGCTCTCGCGCGGCCGGCCAGCGAGTCGGGGTCGCGGCCGGCACGCACCACATCAGCCTCGAGTGGCACGCGCGACTCCTCTGGCTGACATCGGTTCGTACTGGCTCCCCCGATGTCGTGGGATCGGCCAGTGGCACGCGCACCTTGAGTCGCTTCACCGGGGTCCGCCCCTCCAGGGCCGCTGGCGCTCCCGGTGAGGCCAGCTTCCTCCACGGAGGATGAGTACGCGGGTACGGTTCCGCTGTCGGTCGGCTATCCGCAGATGCGGGGGCCATGTACGGTTCGCTCGTGAGCGCGCTGCGGATGGCCGATGCGGCTCGGCTGCTCGGGGTGAGCGATGACACCGTCCGCAGGTGGGCTGATGCCGGCCGGATAGCAGCGACCACCGACGCCGACGGACGACGGGTCATCGACGGCGTGGAGCTGGCGCGCTTTGCATGCGAGAACTCCACCCGACCGGTCCTGCTGGACGCCGGACCGATCTTCGGGGAGTCCGCCCGCAACCGCTTCACGGGCGTGGTCACCAAGGTCACAAAGGACACCGTGATGGCGCAGGTCGAGATCCAGGCCGGTCCGTTCCGGGTCGTGTCATTGATGAGCACAGAGGCCGCCGACGAGCTCGGCCTCCAGCCCGGCGTGCTGGCGGTCGCCAGTGTGAAGTCCACCAACGTCGTCGTCGAAGTCCCCCGCCAACGCTGAGCTGGCGACCCCTTCCCTCCTGGAGTTGCTGTGTCGAGTCCCGTCCCTGTTCCTACCGCTGCCCTGCTGTTGGTCGCGGCAATGGCTGCGGCCTGCGGGTCGTCGTCCTCGGCGACGAAGGCCGCGACGCCCGGCTCGGCGGCTACCCCCTCCGGTGCTGCGTCCGCGTCGTCCGGGGCGACCGCAGCGTTGTCCGGGTCGATCACGGTCTTCGCGGCGGCGTCGTTGACCAAGACCTTCACCGGGCTGGGCAAGCAGTTCCAGGCCAGTCACCCGGGGACGACGGTGAAGTTCAGCTTCGGCGCGAGTTCGGCGCTGGCGCAGCAGATCCTGGCCGGGGCCCCCGCAGATGTGTTCGCCTCTGCGAGCAAGAAGAACATGAAGCAGGTGACGGACAAGGGCGACGCGGTCGGCGCGAAGACGTTCGCCCGCAACGTCGCTGAGATCGCAGTCGCGCCGGGCAGCGCCGGCAAGGTCACCTCGCTGGCGGACCTGGGCAAGTCGGGCGTGAAGGTCGCGTTGTGCCAGGTGCAGGTGCCGTGCGGGGCGTTGGCGCAGCAGGTGCTCGCCAAGGCCAAGGTGATGGTCACGCCGGCCACGCAGGGCCTGGACGTGAAGAGCACCCTGGCGTACGTGACGAGCGGGGAGGTCGACGCGGCGGTGGTGTACGTGACCGACGTGCGGGCCGCCGGAGCGAAGGTCAAGGGGATCGAGATCCCGAAGGCGGACAACGCCAGCACTGCCTACCCGATCGCGGCGGTCAAGAACAGCAAGAACGCCGCACTGGCCACCGCCTTCGAGGATCTCGTGCTGTCCCCCGCCGGGCAGGACGCGCTCGGCAAGGCGGGTTTCCGGTCGCCGTGAGCGCCGGCACGACCACCCCGGCCGGCGCCGACGAGTTGGCCGGACCCCGCCGGTCCGGGGGACGGGCCGGCCTCCCGGTCGTGCTGGGCGGCCCAGCGGCTGTGGCTCTGCTGTTCCTGCTGCTGCCGCTGACCGGCCTGTTGGTACGGGCGCCGTGGCAGGGACTGCCGCAGCTGCTCGCCGACCCGTCGGTGCGGCAGGCCCTGCAGCTGTCGCTGGTGTCGGCGGCGGCCGCCACCGGGGTCTCGGTGCTGTTCGGCATCCCGCTGGCCTGGGTCCTCGCCCGGCTCCGCTTCCCCGGCCGCCGCCTGGTGCGGGCGCTGGTGACCCTGCCGCTGGTGCTGCCCCCCGTCGTCGGCGGGGTCGGCCTGCTGTACGCCTTCGGGCGCCGCGGGGTGCTCGGACCGGCGTTGAGCTCGGTCGGGATCTCGTTGCCGTTCACCACGTCCGGGGTCGTGCTGGCGGAGGCGTTCGTGGCGATGCCGTTCCTGGTCGTCACCGTCGAGGGGGCGCTGGCCGGCTCGGACCAGCGCTACGAGCAGGCGGCCGCGACGCTCGGCGCAAGCAGCTGGACGACGTTTCGCCGCATCACCCTGCCGATGGCGGGCCCGTCGGTGGCTGCCGGGGCGGTGCTGTGCTTCGCCCGCGCCCTCGGGGAGTTCGGGGCGACGATCACCTTCGCCGGGAACCTGCCGGGGACCACCCAGACCATGCCTCTCGCCGTGTACATCGCGCTGGAGGACAACCCGGAGGCTGCCGTCGCGCTCGCGTTGGTCCTGCTCGCGGTCAGCATCACCATCCTGCTCGCCCTGCGGGAACGCTGGCTGCGGCCCGGCACGGCCACGTGACCGCCGCCACCACAGACGAACAGCCAGGCCCGGAGAGGTGAGCCTGCAGGCCCGACTGACGGTCCGGCGGGGACCGTTCACGCTCGACGTCGCCCTGCAGGCCGGCCCCGGCGAGGTCGTCGCCGTGCTGGGGCCGAACGGCGCCGGTAAGAGCACCCTGCTGCGGGCGCTGGCGGGCCTCACCGCGCTGGACGACGGGCACGTCCAGCTCGACGGCCAGGTGCTGGAAGACACCGACAGCGCCCGGCGGCTGGCGCCGCAGCAGCGGCGGGTCGGTGTGGTCTTCCAGGACTACCGGCTGTTCCCACACCTGTCCGCCCGGGAGAACATCGCCTTCGGACTGCGCAGTACCGGCACCCCCAGGGCCGCGGCCCGCGCGCAGGCCGACGACTGGCTCGGCCGCCTCGGCCTCACCGGCCTGGATACCCGGCGTCCCGATGAGCTGTCCGGTGGCCAGGCCCAGCGTGTTGCGCTCGCCCGGGCACTGTGCCCACACCCACGGCTGCTCCTGCTCGACGAACCGCTGGCCGCCCTGGACGTCAGCACCCGCACCGAGGTCCAGGCGCAGCTCCGCGCCCAGCTCGCCACCTTCACCGGACCGACCCTGCTGGTCACCCACGACCCGCTGGAGGCGATCGCGCTCGCCGACCGGCTCGTCATCCTCGAGCA
>JAABVA010005223.1_pt1 | contig 11836 bp, 13 predicted proteins | sample 5560331 | NCBI WGS metagenome assembly JAABVA01 (sample SAMN12812661, study PRJNA571458) | rock metagenome | isolation source: Antarctica rocks | place: Antarctica: Victoria Land, Mt New Zealand sud | collected 2016-01-07
TGGAGATCAGCGCGGGGAAAATGTCCGGCCTGTGGGCTGGCACGCCGACCACGATCCGACTTGATGACTTGGACGTTGTCTGCGCCGTCCTGGACTGCACACCCAGCGATTTGCTGATCTGTGAGCCACAGGTCGTGGCCTCGCGCAAGCCCAAGAAGGCGGCGACCGCCACAGCGCCCAACACCCGTCCCCGACCGGCGCCGGGGCGACGACGCACCAAGCCGCCCGCGTGACCGCGGCTCGCATGTGCGAGCAGTGTGGACGCAAACCCCAGGCCTACGCCGGCCGCCGCTACTGCTACGACTGCAAACCCGGCCACAAGGGTCGACCGTTGCCGTGCCGCCGGTGCGGATCGAGCGATGACTACTGGAGCTCGGGGCTGTGTCGACGGTGCCACACCTTCGCGCCGCAACTCCCGGACGCATGCCGCGACTGCCTTGCCTGGGGCGTGTACCGGCTGCACGGATGGGTCTGCGGCGGATGCCAATCGTGGCGGTCTCTGCATCCCCATCGTGGCATCTGCATCTCCTGCGGACGGGAGCAACCGCTGAACAACCCAGGAGCCTGTCGGCTCTGCTGGCAACAAACTGTCGCCCAGGCTGAACGCGGTGAACCCCGAAACGTGCTCACCGCCAACCGGCACGGTCAACAGCTGATGTTTGCCGACATGTCCTCTTCCGAGCCCGGCTTCCGCCCCCACCCTCGGCAGGACTACCCGCGCAGCAACGCCAGCACCCGTGAGCGATCGCCGAAAGCCAGGGCGGACCTGCCCGGACAGCTCACCCTGTTCGCGTTCCGTCCCATCGAAGATGCCGCGCTTCGCTACGGAATGGGCGACCCGCCCAACTCCCACTTCGCCGTACTCCTGGACCAGCTCACCGTCGACCACGCCAACCAGCACGGCTGGACCCGCCAGCAGACCTCCAGCACCAGGATCGCTTTGCGGGTACTGCAAGCCAGGCAACACATCGGCGCGGCACCCGTCAAAGCCACCCACGCCACGTCGCTGACCGACCTCGGGCTGCGCCCCCGCAACGTGCTGGCCGTGCTGCAAGCCAACGGCCTGCTCGAGGACGACCGGCCCGCATCCATCGAGACCTGGTTCGTACAACGGATACGAGGGCTCCCCGAACCCATGACCCGCGAGCTGCGCACCTGGTTCGCCATCCTGCGCGAGGGCAGCCCCAAACCACCACGCAGCCGACCACGCCACAGTGTCACCATCAAGACCCGCACCCTCTGGGCGCTGCCCACACTGCGCACCTGGGCCGCCGAAGGCCACCAATCGCTGCGCGAAATCTCCCGCGCCGATGTCCTTCTCGTGCTGCCCCATGACGGCACCGCCCGGGCCACCCTCGGTGCTGCCCTGCGATCCATCTTCGGCACCCTCAAACGCCACAACGTCTTGTTCACCAACCCGATGGCGCGTCTCAGCGTCGGCAACATGGAACGCCGAATCCCCATGCCCCTGAACCGAAGTGCGCTGCGAGACGCGTTCCACTCCCCCGACCCCACACGCGCAGCGCTGACCGCCCTCATCGGCTTCCACGGTCTCCGACCACGCGAGGCCCGCTACCTGCGCCTGACCGACATCCGTGACGGCCGCATCTGGCTGCCTGACCGCACCATCCTGATGGCCCCCCCGTCCAAGAGCGACTCAGCACATACCTGCGTCACCGGGGAACAACATGGCCCGGTACCGCCAACCCCTACCTGTTCATCAACAACCTGTCCGCCACCACGACCGAACCGGTTTGGTCGAACTGGCCCACCCACCGACTCGGCATGTCCGCTCAAGCACTGCGACAGGACTGCATCGTCGACGAGATCCAAGCCGACGGTGATCTGCGCCGGATCTGCGACTTCTTCGGCGTCACGATGAATACCGCCGAGTACTACACGATCACCCTCAACCATCCTGAGCTCGGCCGCCAAACCGGCACAATGGCCGTCAGTCCACGAACCCCAGCCCAAGGCTGAGCACGTCACCGCGACCGCCCCCTTGAGTTCCCGACAGCGGCACCCTCGGTTTTCCCGAACCCATCTGGATTCTGCAAGAAACGGGCCCCGACGACGGGCCGGGACAGCTTTTGGAGCCACCAGATCGTGGCGCAGAACCCGGCCACGATGAGGGCGAGGGCGATCTGCCCGCCGATGGTGTTGTACGGGGCCATGTAGCTGCGCGCAAACACCGACAGGCCGACCCAGACGATGACGGTCAGGCCGAGGATCATCCGGATGTTGGAGACCGCCTTCTTCTGCTCGGACAAGATGGTGCGCCGCATCCGGACCTGCTCGTCGACGTCTGTGGCCAGCGCGGTCAGTACGTCCGCCAGGCCGGTGGCGCCGTGCCGGTCCCGCACGATCAACGCCATCGCAACGTGGTCACCGACCGGGTCGGCGATCTCCTTGGCGAACTGCCGCAGCGCGGGCTCCACCCCCCACGGTCCCATCCGGGTGGCCAACGCCTTGGTCTCGACCTCGATCGGTGCCGGGCTGGTGGCGGCAGCCCGTTCGATGGCGTCCTGCAGGGTCTGGGCGGCTCCGGACGCGAGCAGGTCGGCCATCCGCCGGGTCCAGGACGCCAGCGCCTCTAACCGGTCGATGTGGCGTTGCGAGGCGGCTGATGGACGCAGCAGCGACGGCGCGACCAGCACCAGGGCGGCCGCGCCGAGGCCGGCGGCAACCCAACCGGTCGCCAGCATGACCGCGGCGCCGGCGGGGATGGCGAGCAGCTGCCCGCGGCGCCACCGGTGGGTCAGCTCCGCGTCGGACTTCAGCCGGGTCTTGGCGGCGGGCTGCGGCATCTGTACCCCGAACGCCAGGGCGACTCCGAGTGCGAGCCCGACGATGACCAGCATCACGCCGACCGCTATGAGCAGAGTCATGCCCGCCACCTTTGGTGCTCATCCCAGGTGGAGGTGCCGGGGTTGAGCCAGGCCAGGTCGAACCCGACACCGGTCAGCCGGTCCGCCAGCTCGGGGGTGGGTTTACGGCCGACCGGGACAGCCCGCCCGTCCGGGCGGGCCGCGAACAGCTGCTCGGTGACCGGGTACCCCTGCTCGCCGAGCTGGCCGGTGACCACCTGCACCACCTCGGTGACAAACCGGTCATGGAAGCGGTCACGCTTCACGTGCACAATGACATCGAGGGCGGTCGACGCCATCAGGGCAAAGTCCCCCGGTAGCGGCGGGTTCGCCATCCGGACCATCTGGACAAGCCGGTCAAACACCCCCCGGGCCGAAACAGAGTGGATCGTGCCCATGACGCCGGCGATCCCGTTAGAGGCGGCGTCAAGGAACCACACCACGTCGTCCCCCCTGGTCTCACCCACGACGAGGACGTCCGGGGAGTCACGCAACGCCTGCCGGTTCAGGTCACCCATGGTGATCCGGCCGCGGCCCTCGGAGTTAGCTGGTCGGGCCTCGTAGGTGCGGACCAGCGACGGCGGGCGCAGCAGCCGGACGCTGCCGTCCGGCTCGTGCTGCACCTGCCCGTCCGGGCCGCGGGCCGGGACAACATGCAGGCCCAGTTCCCGGTCGTCTTCGACGGTGACGATCATCTTGTCCAGCGGGATGGCCCTACACAGTGCCCGCAGCATCACCGTCTTGCCGACCCCGGTGGCCCCGGAGACCATGATCTTCCCGCCGGCCAGGACGACGGCGGTCAGGAACACCCGCAGGGCCTCGTCAGCCATCCCCATGTCCCGCAGCTGCGGCAGTGAGGTCTCCACGTGCCGGTGCACCCGGATCGTGCCCGCCGGGTGCGGGGTCACGTCCATCGCCGCAGACATCCGCGCCCCCAGCAGGCCGACGGACTTCATCCGCAGCTGCAGCAACGGCCGTGACACCGAGAACTCCCGGCCGGCGCTGTCATCCAGCGGGCTGGCCGCCATCGACTGCAGCAGCTGGGTCAGCTGGGCATCCGAGCTGGCCAGCGGCGGCCCCTCGACCATGTCGCCGTTCGCCAGGCGCAGCATCGTGGGGTGGGTGCCGTTGAAGAAGATGTCCTCGATGTCGGTCCGGAGTAGCAGCGGCTCCAAGGGCCCCAGACCCCCGAGCGCGGCCAACACTGCCGCCACCAGGTGGTCCTCGTCCGCGTCGGACAGGATGCTCAGCCCGACCTGGGCGCGGTGCGCCACCCACGACTCGAGCTCCTCGTACACCAGGGACTGGGTCCGCAACCGCTTCGCGTCCGCGGGCAGGTTCGTGTAGCGGGCGCCGTCCGCGGACAGCCGCGCAGCAACCCGCTGCTGCACTTCGACCACCGCGTCCGTAAACCCCACCCGGGCCCCGAACGCAGGCGCCGGATTCGCCGTCGAGAGTGATGTCGCAAATGTGGCCAACGGGGCAGCGGCCTGGACCTCAACCCGTCCCATGCGTGACGGCGAGGACTCGCCGTCATGGCCGGCGAACGGAGGGCGGGGGGTCATCCGGGCTCCCCCGGGTCCGCTGGCCCATACCCGGGTGCCAACTCTGAGGCGGGTATGCGGCGACCGTCCTTGGTTCCTCCCACCATCACTGGGCTAGTTCCTCTAACGAAGATGTCCTCGACGTCGGGGTGGTCGAGCAACGGCTGGAGGGCGTGCAACGCCTGTGGGTCGATCATGAGAGCACTCCAATGGGTGCACTGACGTCGGCGCAGAGCTGTTGCGCGAGCCGGTCGACCTGCATGACCAGCCGGGTGCGGGTCATCCGCAGAACGGGGGCGGTAGCCCCGTCAACCAGGGCGGCGGCTGCCCGGTAGTCACCAGGGAGAGTGGCGGCGAGGGGGACCTCGAGCGCGGCTGCGGTCTGGCTGGGCGTGTACGAGCCAGGCCCGTTCACGACCAGCTGAACCGCTTGGAGGTCTCCCAGCCGGGTGCGCAACATCTCGACGGCGGCCAGCGCCCCCTGGATCGAGCGGGCGGTCGGACGGACCACCAGCAGTACCACGTCGCAGGCCGCGATCACCGGCCAGCACGAGGCCTCCCCCAGCCGGCCCACGTCGACGACCACGTCCCGGCCCAGGACCGACGTGCACCGCTCGACGGCCGTCGCGAGCCGGGTCCACCCCCCGCCGGTCAACGCGCCCGCCTGGGCCGCGGACTGCAGGCCGGGCATCGCCCATGCGTCGCCCACCTCCGGCAGCGCGACTGAATGCTCACCGATCGAAGCCGCCGCGTCCAGCGCCGGCAGGTGCCGGGTGGCCACCGACCAGGACAGCAACCCCGACTCGGTCGACACCCGACCCGGCAGCAGGCCAGGGACGACGTCGCCGCCGGCTGGGTCGGCGTCAACCAGCAGCACCGGACGTGGCCAGGTCAGCGTCAGCGCGGCCGCCACCGTGGTCGCACCCGGGGATGCTTGCCGGCCAGGACCGCGACCGCGGTCACGGCTTACCTGCCGGCACAATGACGAGGGTGACCGAGCCGGTGGCGGCCGCCCGGGCCAGGCCAACCGCGTCACCCGAGGCGACCTGCAGGTCGACGACGACATCGCCGGTCGACGGGTCAGGGTCGCCCGCTGAGGACACCGTCGCGCTGAACGGGGCCAGCTGGGTCAGCGCGGCCCCGCCCTGCGAGGTCGGGTCCAGCGGGGCGGGGACCGCCAGCACGCTCTGACCCGCAATCAGCGCCCGGGTCGGTCGCTGGCCCAGCCTCAGCCTAACCGGGACCAGGTCCTGACCGGCGGCCAGCCCGGGCGACCCATCCCCGACCTGAGCCGGGCTGAGGATGCTGCCCTTGGACAGGTCAGTGAGCGCGGTCCGCCCCAGGGTCCGGTCGCCGGGTCGGACCACCGCCAGCTGCTCCCCCACCGACACGTCCGCCGGCATCACGTCCGCTGAGGTGATGGTCTGGCCCATCTTCACGTCCCTGGCCACCGCCACCACGGTCTCGTGCTTGGTGTATTGCGGCAGCGCGTACAACACGCCCAGCCCGCCCACCAACACCAGCACAGCCACCGCGATCATCCACCGGGTCTGGAACTGCCGCGGCGCCGCGGCAACCTTCACCGCCGGCCCGGGTAGCGCCGACCGATCTGTTCCAGGCAAGCCCTCCGCGGTGTGAGAACCCAGCCGCCGTTTCGGCGACGGCAGCATGCGGTCACGGTTGGTCTTCATAAAGCTCCCCCTGTCAACCGACCAAGGGGCACCGTCGCCGCCGGCGGCCCGAGTGGGAACAGCCGACCAGATCTCTTAGACAACTCTTTACCCTCCGTCCCCGCGCGGACACCCTTCACTATTAGGGGTAAGCAGTGAAAGGGCCTTGAGGTGGACACTCCGCCCCAAAACTCGAGGGTAGCGCGCTAGTGGATCTTAGTCACTAGCTGGGCTGGAGTCTCGCGCCGTCGCCTCAATAGCCGCCTCGAGTTCGGGCAGAGGTGTGCCCAAGGCCTTCGCCAGACTGCGGCGTGCAGCTGCATCTCGAGTCGTCCGCTGTCTGCCGGACTCCCAGCGCAGGTACGTCGCCGACGAGACATGGATCTGCGCAGCAATCTCCGCCGCAGTCCTCCCAGACGCCAGCCTCAACGCCTTCAGATCGACCCCGTTCGGCATCGCGAGGAACTCCAGGGGAGTCACCCCAAGGGCAGCCGCCACCGCAGGAATCAACCGCACCGCAGGGGTTCGAACCCCCCGCTCCCACTCCGAGATACGTTCCCCACCCGACACGTCGATGATCCGAGCCAACTGGCTCTGGGTCAGGCCGCGTGCCGCTCGGGCCCGGTGCAGCGCGGCACTGTCGACCCGAGTTGGCACAACGCAACCCTAGCCATCACCCGGCAGACAGTGCGAGGCCGGCCGCGCCTTACCTTCGACCCCGGGCGCGACGTAAGGCCTCGAGGCTGGCGAGACCACGAACTGCCACCGCCTGGTGGTAGACGAGGGAACCGGACGGGTGCGGACAAGTGACCCGTCCGCACGCTTAAGGTCTGGTCGTCTTGGTTGACGGTGCGCAGCCGCCGCTGTGTCGAGCGCGGGCGCACCGCCTCAAGTGCGCGGGCACGTTCGGCCCGCACGGCCGCTATCTCGGTCCGATGCTCGGCCCGAAGGGCCTCGACCTGTTCTCGGGCCTGTGCCAGCTCGGCTCGGGTCTCCTCGAGACGGTCACGAAGGTCGCGGACATCGACGCGGCGCGTCACGACGGCGTCGTCGAGACGCGCCCGCAGCTCAAGAACTTGTTCGGCGTAGGTTGACCTAGCATCTGTCAGTACCCCGCGCACGTCCTCGAGTGCCCGGCCGTGCTCAGCCGGTACTGCCCCGAGCTCGGTCCGGTGATCTACGCGGACCGCTTCCATCTCGCCCCGCAAGGCCGCGACCTCGCGCTGATGCTCCGCTCTGAGGTCCGACATCTCCCCCGTGACCCGGTCGCGCTCCACCTCGGCCCGGACGCGCAGTGCGTGAGCCTCCCCCGCGTCCGTCAACGCGGTGTCACGCTCCACCCGAGTCTGTTGCAGATCGGCGAGAAGCCCGTCGCCTTTCAGCACGGCAGCGTCAAGCTCGGTGTTCGTCGCCCGTAGCTCCCCGACGAGCCGCGCCACCTCGCCGAGGGCTTCGTCCCGCTCCGATTCCACCCCAGCGCGCCCTGCACCGAAGTCACGGACAGCCGCGACGAGCAGGTCGGCAAGATCCGGGTCCGACGCGCGCTACCACGCAAGGGCCGCCGCATGGTAGGAGCCTGGTGCTTCGCCGACCACATGGGACCCGCCGACGTCACCGAGAACAGCGGGCTCGACGTCGGTCCGCACCCGCACATCGGACTGCAGACCGTCACCTGGCTCATCGAGGGCCAGGCACTGCACCGCGACAGCTCGGTTCGGAGCAGGTGATCAAGCCCGGCCAGCTCAACTTGATGACCTCCGGCGGCGCGGTCGCCCACGCAGAGGAGGCCACCGGCCGTTACCGGGGCACCTTGGAGGGCATTCAGCTCTGGGTCGCGCTCCCCGAGCCCACCCGGCACGCAGCCGCGGCGTTCGAGCATCACACCGCGCTGCCCCAGGACGAGCTCGACGGCGCGGTCGCCACCGTACTCGTCGGCGACTTCGGGGACCTCGCCAGCCCCGCCCGCCACGACACCCCGCTGGTCGGGGTGGACCTCAACCTGCACGGCCCCACTACGCTGCCCCAGCGTCCGGAGTGGGAGTACGCCATGGTCGTCACGGAAGGCGCGGTGGGCATCCACGGCAGGCAGCTACCCCCAGGCAAGCTGGGTACCTCGGCCGCGGCCGCGACGAGCTGCACCTCGACGTGCGCGAACCCACTCGCGCTGTCCTGCTCGGCGGGGAGCCGTTCGAGGAACCGATCATCATGTGGTGGAACTTCGTGGCCCGCAATCGGGACGAGATCGACGAGGCGTACGCGTCGTGGGCTGAACAGGACGACCGGTTCGGCCGGGTCCGTTCCACGCTTCCGCTCATCCCGCCACGGCGCCGTACTGGCACCAGGACCAGCGATGACCCTGGAAGCCACCGTCGGACGGGTCCGGATCGACAAGCAACATCGGGACGCGTACCAAGCCCAGCGCGAGGTCGCGAAGCCTGTGCGTACCGCGACCGAGAACGCCGGGCTGGAGCGCACCCTCGTGGAGCTGGTGAATATCCGGGTCTCGCAGATCAACGGGTGCGCCTACTGCCTGCACGTCCATGTTCGAGACGCGCTGCTCGGTGGGGAGACCACCCAGCGGCTGGCGGTCCTGCCAGCCTGGCGCGAGACCACGCTGTTCACCGCCAAGGAGCGCGCCGCCCTGACCCTGGCCGAGTCACTGACCACCCTGCCGGATCCGCGGGCCCAGGAGCAGGACTACGCGGACGCCGCCGACGTCCTCACCGAAGAGGAGCTGTCCGCGATCAGCTGGGTCACCATCGCCATGAACTCGTTCAACAGGCTCTCCATAGTCAGCAGGCACCCGATCCGGACCCGGCCCACCCCCGACCACTGAGAGAAACCTCGAGGAGGCAGTCAACGTGGCCATCACCGTCCGCGACAACCCGACCGAGCATCGGTACGAGATCCACGACGGCGACCAGCTGGCCGGCTTCACTGCCTACAAACTCACCGGCGACGAGATTGCCTTCATTCACACCGAGATCGACCCCGCGTTCGCTCGCCGCGGACTGGCCAAGGTGCTCGACGACGCGCACCGCCGCGGCCTGGCCGTCCTCCCCTTCTGCCCCTGCGTCCGCCGAGTCATCGCCCAGAACGCCGAGACGTACCTTCACCTCGTTCCCACCAAGGACCGTGCCAGGTTCGACCTGCCCGCCTCCTGAAACCGCCGGCCCAGTTTCGAAAAAGCAACTTCTCGCCAGCCATCGCATCGTGGTCCCCGCGCCCCCTACCCGCCTGGCGGGTCTCCGGCCTCGGAGTCGGCGCCGGCGGGAGTGCCTCTCGACCCGGCCGGCGACCACCAGCAGAAGAGTCACCACGGGAGATGGGCCCCTTCCGAAGCCTGAAGGGGCCCATCCCTGTTCCCCCCTTCCGGGTGTGGCGGGTGGAATGTCTGTCACTGCCGCCGTGGGTTCTCGAGGCGTCCGGCGCGCTATCCGGCTGCAGGCGGCCCGAAGTTCGCGGTGCCGTTGTTCTCGGCTGCCTCGCGCGCAGCGCTCTCGCCGGCCTCGTGGGTGGGGTCTTCATTGCTGTGCGGGGCCGCCGTGGTTGCGGTGTTGGCAGCCGGAACGGTGACCGTGGCGGCGCTGGCAGTGCTCCACATCGACGTACCGACCACCGCCCCGGCCCCAGCTGCGACGGTGAGCGCTGACGCGGCAACCCATTTGCGAACGAACATGGTTTCCTCTCTTGGTGCCCGGGCGGGCACTCACGGCAAAGATGGCCAGCGGGGCTATATGTGCTCTGTCGCCAAGCCATGGTTTCGCCTTGAACACCCGAGGGCCGGCCAGCGGGCCCGCCGCCGGGTCGACGTTCCACCGTTGCGCGTCGAGACGAGGATCTTGACCTGCGTCCTCTGCTGGGCATTGCCGACGTTTCGCAGATCCTTGGCCTACCGAAGGCCACGCTGTACCGCTGGCATTCGTTGAGCACACCGGAGGTGCCCGTAGGTCCTCGCGCCTTCCGGATGGGCCGGTGCCTTCGGTACACGCTCGGGGACCTGAGCAACTACATCGAGGGACTTCGCTCTCCCGGATCTTGACCTCGACACGCCGGAGAGCCGCAAGCCTCTTGGGTGCCAAATCTTCACATGAGTTGCGACCACCCCCACGCATCACCATCAGTCGTCTCGGGCCGGCACAACCCACTGTGCGGGGGAGGCGATCATCGACAACCGGTCACGACGTGAACCTGAGGCGGTATAGACGCCGCAGCCAACTGGCAGGAAGTGGCCAGCAAGCGGGTGTCCATATCGAAGGGGTTTTCTTGCTTATCCAAGTATGAGGAGCAACGATCGAGGTAGCAGTCACCGCGATTCTGCGGATCAGCGAGCGGCGGCAAGCCGTCATCCCGCGACCGTGATGTGTCACGAGACGCGCGGCGGTGCTCCTGACGGTGTTTGCGTCGTAGCCTCTGAGTACTCACTGCCCGACGCGACGTTGGCATTGTTGGCCGCGATCGTCGTCGAGTCGGTAGCGAAGGAACACAAGACGGAGGCTGCGTGAAGCGACTTGCCTTCTACGGTCGGGTGTCGACTGAAGACCAGCAAGACCCCGTGGCGTCTCGCGGTTGGCAGTTCAGTCGAGCCCAGCAGTTGGTTGCGCCAGTCGGAGGCAGCATCGTCCAAGAGTTCTTCGACCTCGGCACCTCAAGGTCACTGCCATGGAAGCGGCGTCCAGAAGCTGCGCGACTCCTGGCTGCGATAGCTGATCCCGGGCGCGGTTTCGAGGGCGTGGTCATCGGAGAGCCGCAACGCGCCTTCTACGGCAACCAGTTCAGTCTTACCTTTCCAGTCCTCACTCACTACGGGGTGGAGCTGTGGGTTCCGGAAGTAGGAGGGCCGGTCGACCCCGGATCCGAAGCCCATGACCTTGTCATGACGCTCTTCGGCGGGATGTCGAAGGGGGAGCGCACCCGTGTCCAGATCCGAACCAGGGCTGCCATGCGGGATCTCGCAGCTCGAACTGATCGGTTCCTCGGCGGGCGCCCCCCGTACGGCTACCGCTTGGTGGACGCCGGGCCGCACCCCAACCCGGGACGGGCAGCATCCGGTCAGCGGGCTCACCGCCTCGTTCCCGACCAGGACACCGCTACGGTCGTGCTTCGCATCTTCGAACTCTATGTCGCGGGTCTGGGGGTGCGCGGCATTGCTCAGCAGTTGACCGACAACGGCATCCCGTCGCCAAGTGCCCATGACCCAGGCCGCAACTCACACCGCGATCCCCGCGGCTGGGCGTTTTCAGCAGTTCGAGCCATCCTGGCTAACGAGACCTATACCGGACGACGCGTTTGGGCGAAGCAACGCAAGACTGAGGAGCTGCTCGATCCTGAGGATGTCGCGGCAGGAAACCGCACTCGCTTGCGATGGCGCCCCGAACAAGAGTGGGTGAGGCCTGACCACAGAACACACGAGCCCCTCATCGCAGATGACCTCTTCCTGGCCGCCCGCGGACGCCTGACCTCCCGGGAGCCAGGAACCAGAAAGCCTAGAGCCAGCAATCACCCTTACCCGCTCAGAGGGCTTCTCTTCTGCTCGATCTGCGGCCGGCGGATGGAAGGAACTTGGCATGCCAACCGAGCCGGCGAGCACGGTCGGGTCCTATATCGATGTGCAGTCAGAAGCAATCGAGCCCTAGTGGTCCGTCGTTGAATTGATCTGGTGGGTGAGGGCGGCTCGTCCTCGTTGGACCTTCTCGATGATCTCTGCGGCGGTGACCTTCCAGATGAATGGTTTGGGGTCGCCGTTCCAGTGGGT
>JAABVA010005224.1_pt1 | contig 11834 bp, 11 predicted proteins | sample 5560331 | NCBI WGS metagenome assembly JAABVA01 (sample SAMN12812661, study PRJNA571458) | rock metagenome | isolation source: Antarctica rocks | place: Antarctica: Victoria Land, Mt New Zealand sud | collected 2016-01-07
CGCGAGCCAGGCGTTGCGGCTCTCGAAGCTGTCGACCAGCATGTGCGCGTGCAGGCGGGTGCGCCCGTCGCCGAGGTCCTCGAACGTGATCGTCTCGAGCGCCACGTCGTCGGGGTCGCCGAGGTAGGTGAAGGTCTGCACGAGCCGGTCCTGCCGCACCTCGTGGAAGCAGCCGCGGAAGCTGTGCCGCTCCCCGGCGCGCACATTGCTGAAGGCCCAGCTGCCGCCGGAGCGGGCGTCCCAGTAGTCGATCTCGGTCGTCATGTCGGTCGGCCCGACCCAGCGGGCGTACAGGGCAGCATCGACGTGCGCGCGCTGGAGCTGCGCCGGAGTCGCGCGGAAGTCCCTGGTCATCTGGATGATCGGCAGCTCGCGGTCCGCAGTAATGCTGACCCCGGTGCTGGTGGTGCTGATCGTGCTCATCGTGCCGTCCTTTCGTCGAGGGGAGTGTTGTCGAGGTCCGCGAGCACGGCGTCCAGGCGCCCGTAGCGCTCTTCCGCCTGCAGCCGGTAGCGGTCGATCCACGAGGTCATCAGGTCCAGGACCTCCGCGTGCAGGTGGACCGGCCGGCGTTGCGCGTCTTTGCTTCGGCTGACCAGCCCTGCCGCCTCGAGCACCTTGAGGTGCTTGGAGACGGCCTGCAGGCTCACGGAGTACGGCCTCGCCAGCTCCCCGACCGTCGCATCCCCGACCGTGAGCCGGGCCACGAGGTCGCGGCGGGTCGGGTCGGCGAGCGCGGCGAAGACCTGGCTGAGCCCGGCGTCGATTTCAAGCACACGGTTGAGCATGCTGCGTCCCCTCGTCGTAGTCAACCAGTTGGTTGTCCAAAGCGGTTGGCCAGCACGATCGACGCCACGTCCGGTCAAGCAATCCACGGTCTCCCGGCGGTTGTCCGTGGTCGCTGGCTCCTACCGCACCTGCGTCACGACGGCGTCCGTGAACTCTCGCCGGCGGCTACATCCGGCCGCCGACAGGCGGCCGGAGTCGCTGGCCCTAGGACTGGCGCACCCGCAGTTCGAGGCGCTGCTCACCACCGCGAGGCAGACCGGCAACCCGGTCGATCTTCGCGCCGGTGTGCCTACTCGGGCTGCGGATCCTTGAAACCGTCGGCGCCGACATCGACGACCTGGGCGAGGAACACGGGCATCGGGTCCTCCGGGTCCGAGGCAGGGGCGGTGTCCGACTGCCGCGGATGCACCCGCACATGCTGCGGCGCACCTTCGTCACCACGATGCTCGGCGCAGGGGTCGACGCGCGAAGGACCGAAAACGGGTCAGTCACCGGGGAGAGCGGCGAAGACCCGCTTGGCGTCGCGGTACCAACCCACCGACTTCTTGGGGTGGCGCCACCGGCTCTTCATGGCATCGCGGGCCTCCTGGTGGGTCGCGTCGCCGGCGTTCTCCGCCTCCTTGAGATGGCGGTCCTGGGCCTTGATGACGTCGTCGGCACTTTCGCCCTGGTGCTCGAGTTCGCAGGGCCCCCCGAGGGCCCGGCAGGTCATGGTCTTCATGTTCGTCTCCTACTCATCTGGGTGTCCTGCTGTGCTGACGGTCGGAACGGTGAGGGTGTGACCGGTCAGCTGCGCGGCCCACCGCCTTCGCGGCGCACGGCTCGTGCGAGCACCTCGGGCGCGGCGCGGAAGGTGATGGCGTGCACGAGGCCGTCGGTGACGGTGAAGTCGAAGACGACCTTGGCCGCCCCGAGGTGGAACCAGGCGGTACCGGGCCGGTGGTCGACGAAGACCGGGAGCGCTGCTGTTGCACTGCCGTTGAAGAACGTCGCCACCTGTTCGCGGCCCTCGATCTGCCGCGGTGTGCCCACAAGGACCGCGGCGTCGTCAGCGGTCACGGCGGCGTCGGGTGCGAGCAAGCGCAGCAACCGGTTGAAGTCGCCGTTCCTGGCTGCGGCCATGAACGCGTCGACCACCTCCCAGTCGGCGAGGCCGTCCTCAGGATGGGGCTGGCTGACATGGGCCCGTGCTCGCGAGGCCAGTTTGCGGGCGGCCGAAGGCGTGGTGTCGAGGATCGACGCGATCGTCGGGAACTCGAAGCCGAAGCTGTCGTGGAGCACGAAGGCGACCCGCTCGCGTGGGGAGAGCCGGTCGAGCACGACGTGCAGGGCGAGGCCGACGGTGTCTGCGAGCACGACGTCGTCGGCCGGATCGTTGACGGTCTCCCCGAGCTCGATGTCATGCACGGGTACGGGGGTACGTGAGCGCAGCCGATCAAGGCACAGCCGGGTGGTCACGGTCGTCAGCCATGCCGCCAATTGCTGATCTCGGCGTCGGTCCTATGAAGCCGCAGCCACGCCTGCTGCACGATGTCCTGGGCCTCGGCATGGTCGCCGAGCACCCGGCTCGCGATCCCCACCAAGCGTGGTCGTTCCGCTTCGAACATGTTCGTCTGGTCCACGGACTCCACCCTTCCACCCGTCTTGGTCACCCCATTGACGCGCAAAGCGGGCTGAGTGTGACCACGTTCGACGAACGCGCCGCGACCTGCAAGAACGACATCAGACGACACGAAAGGAGACCGGATTTCTTCGCTTCATACTCCTTCGGTCGTGGGTTCGAGCCACACCCGCCCCACACAGCCTGACCTGCGAAACAGCCTGTTGTGCTGCCTGCTGAGCTGCTGGGCGGGGCTACCCGCGGTTGACGTGCGAACACAGCGTGGGCAGGAGCACGCTGTACGCCCAGTTCGATCGTCCTGAGCGCGACGCCTACGTTATGGCGATGGAGGCGATGGCTGGTGCCGGTCAGACCCCTCGTGCGGTGCAGAACATCACTGCTTACCTGGAGGAGCGCGGGCCTGTGTGGACGGGCCGAAGCCAACGCGGGCCGCGGGTTGGGAGGCCATGACCGGCACACGTCGCTGCGACGTCGTCGTGGTGGGCGCGGGCATCGCCGGCCTCACCGCAGCGCGCACCCTGCTGGCGGCGGGATGCACCGTCTCGGTCCATGAGGCGCGCGACCGCGTCGGCGGACGCCTGCTCAGCGTCGGCGACAGCGACGGCGCGGTTGACCTCGGTGCCACCTGGTTCTGGCCGGACGAGCCGCAGGTCCAGTCGCTGGTCGCCGAGCTGGGCGTGCGGACGTTCCAGCAGTGGCTGTTCGGCGACGCGCTGTTCGAGCCCGATGCGCATGGACCCCAGCGCATCTCCGGCAACCCGATCGACCGCCACTCCGGCCGGTTCAGCCACGGGGCGCAGTCGCCGGCTCTGCGCGTCGCCGACGAGTTCCCCCCCGGCACGCTGCGCCTGAGCGAACCGGTGGCGGCGGTCCACGTCGACGACGACGGCGTCACGGTGCACGCCGCGAGCGGAGCGGTCGCAGCAGACCACGTCGTGCTCGCCGTACCGCCAGCACTCGCGGTCGACAGCATTGCCTTCACGCCCGACCTGCCTGCCCGGGTGCGCCTGCTCGCGGAAGGCACGGCGGTGTGGATGGGCGCGGTGGTCAAGGCCGTCGCTGTGTACGACCGGGCGTTCTGGCGCGACGTCGGTCTGGCGGGCGCGGCGGTCAGCCACGTGGGCCCTTTCCGCGAGCTGCACGACCACAGCGGCCCCCACGGGCGGCCCGCCGCGATCTTCGGCTTCGGCGACGCTGAGCAGTTTGCCAGCGGGGATCCCGAGCAGGTGGCCGCCGCCTTCACGGGACAGCTCACCCGCCTGTTCGGCCCGCAGGCAGCCGCACCGCTGCAGGTCCACGCCGTCGACTGGAGCCGTGAGCGGTACACGACCCCGGCCGCCCCGTCCCCGCGTGCGTCGACCGGCACGTACTCTCACCCGCAGCTGCAGGAGCCCGCCCTGGGTCGACTGCACTGGGCGTCAACCGAGACGGCCCCCGCGTACGCCGGCCACATCGAGGGCGCCCTTCTCGCCGGCGCCTCAGCCGCTGATCGCATCATCGGGCTCATCGCCACGGCGAGCACCGTCCACGCGCACTGAACCAGTCTCAGAACCAGGAGAAGCGATGCACGAGCTCGACGGGCTATTGCGCGAGTACGACCGCGCCCGTGCCTATACCGACCAGCTCTGGAAGGACCTCACCCCTGACGAGGTCACGTGGCGCCCCGACGAGAGCTCGAGCGCGATCGGGTGGCACCTCGGCCATCAAGCCCACGTCGCCCACTTCATGATCCGCAATCTGACCGCGGCTGAGCCCAGCCCGGACCCCGAGCTCGACGGCCTGATGGACTCGGCCAATCCAGAGCAGTTCCGCGGCGCCTTGCCCACCCTCGAGCGGCTGACCGCGTTCCGCGACACCGTCGCCGAGCGTGTTCACGCCCGCATCGCCACCATCGCCGCCGGCAACGTCGGCGCACCGACGCAGATGACGATCGTCGCAACCCACCTCCTCAGCACGCTGGTGAACCACGAGTACCAGCACGACCAGTGGGTCGGCGAGGTCCGCGCGAACAACCTCGGTCACGCGCTCCCGCCCGACCCGGACTCCGACATGCTCAGCCGCGTCGACGGCTACCTCGTCCTCGGTGAGTGGACGAGCGCCTGAGCGCCACGACGGGCACGAGCGGCACGATCAGCACCGCGGACGCCGACGGCGAGAGCGAGGGTGAGCGCCGGCAGCGGCGCAGGCTGCGAGTCCTGCTCGCCAGCCAGGTGCTGTCGGTGCGGGCCTCGCCGCAAGCGTGACCGTCGGCGCGTTGCTGACCGAGGACATGCTCGGTACGACCGGCCGGTCGGGGCTGCCGTCCGCGCGGTTCACCGGCGGCTCTGCCGGTGCCGCCATCGCGGGAGGAATGCTGTCGGAGCGGGGTGGCCGAGGACAGCCGCCTGGCTGCGCCCACAGTCACTCGCGGTGTCTGCGCGCGAGCGAGGCTTCGCCCAGAGGCCCACAATTGACTCCAAGCCCTCTGGTCCCCGGAGGACCGAACTGTTGTCGAGGAGAGCCATGTTCGAGCAGGACGTCCTGTCCGACCGGAGCGAGTCCGCCCACCTGGTGACGGAGCCCACCTGGTGGGGCACGCGTCCGCGTGAGATCCGTTGGCAGGCCGACCTCGCCCGGCTACTCGCCGACCCGGTCTGGCGCGGTGTCGACCTGACCCGCGGCGACGGCGAGCCGATGCTGCTGATCCCCGGCTTCCTGGCAGGTGACCAGTCCCTGTCGGTCATGGCCAGCCGGCTGCGCAAGCTGGGCTACCGGCCGCGCCGCGCCGGGAGGGCGTTCAACGTCGCCTGCTCCGACATCGCCTTCGACCGGCTGAAGAAGGTGCTGGCGCACGCCCGCCTGAGCTCTGGTCGCAAGGTCGCCATCGTCGGCCACAGCCGCAGCGGGCACTTCGCGCGGGCACTGACCGCAGGCCACCCCGAGCGGGTCTCGCTGACCTCGATCTACTCCCAGGGCGACGGGGTGGTGCGCTGGCGGGCGTGCGTCGTGCCGTACGCCCGCAACGTCGAGGTGACCGGCAGCCACATCGGGCTGGCCTTCAACCGCCACGCGTACCGCGAGAACGCCCACACCCTGGCGCCGTCCGCGTGATCATCGCCGTGATCGGGGCTGGCACGATCGGGTTGTCGTGGGCGGCGCTGTTCGCCTCGCACGGCCACGACGTGAGGATCACCGACCCGCGAGAGGACCTCGCCGCCATCGTGACCGCGGGCGTAACGGAGCTGGCAAGTGTCCTGCCCGGTGACTGGGCGCAGCGTGTCGCCGTGTCGTCGTCCTTGGAGGAGGCGGTCACCGGTGCCGACGTCGTGCAGGAGAACGGTCCCGAGCGCCTCGAGCTCAAGAAGGAGCTCTTCGCACGAATCGAGAAGGCTTGCCCGCCCGGCGCTCTGCTGCTGTCGTCGACGTCCGGCCTGATGCCCAGTGACATGGGCGCGAGCATGGTCGACCCCGGCCGGGTCGTCGTCGGCCACCCCTTCAACCCGCCGCACGTCGTACCGCTGGTCGAGGTGGTGCCCGGTGCGCGTACGACCGCTGAGACCGTCGCGGCCGCCGCAGGCTTCTACCGCTCGCTGGGCAAGGCGCCGGTGGTGCTGCGCAAGGAGATCGGCGGCTTCGTCGCCAACCGGCTGCAGTCGGCAGTCTTCCGCGAGGCGGTGCACCTGGTGCTGTCCGGTGTCGTCACGCCGGAGGAGCTCGACCGGGTCGTGACCGAGTCCGTCGGGGTGCGGTGGGCGACGGCCGGGCCGTTCGAGAGTTACCACCTCGGCGGTGGTCCCGGCGGCATCCGGCACCTGCTCGAGCACCTCGGCCCGGGCATGGTCAAGCGCTGGGCCGACCTCGGCCGGCCCGAGCTGACCCCCGAGGTCATCGAGCTCATCGCGGCCGACACCGAGCAGCGCTTCGCCGGCCGCTCCTTCGAGCAGCGCAGCGCTGAGCGCGACGCCGCCCAGCTCGCCGTGATCGCCGCCCGCGACGCGGCCCGGGCAGCCCAGGGCTGAGCCCCGGCGGTGTGCACGTAGCGCTCGTGCGCCTCGACCGGTCACGGTGTGGGTCTTCGACGTCGAGCATCGCCGCAACGCCTACCGGTCCTGACCGCCTCTCGAACGGATGCCTCCGCAGAGGCATCCGGCGATCTACGACGTAGTGACCCCGTCCGCGACAGTGCCGTCGGCGACCAGCGCCTCGACCTCGGGACCGGACAGCCCGAGCTCGTCGAGCACCGCTCGGGTGTGCTGGCCCAGGTCGGGGGCGGGGCCGCGGGGGGACAGGTCCTGGCCACGCAGGCGCATCGGCGTTGCGACCGTACGGAACGCACCGACGACCGGGTGCATCACCACCGGGAAGGTGCCGGCTGCCGTGGCGTGCGGGTCGGCGGCGACCTCGCTGACGGTCGCGGCCGGCGCCCAGGTCAGGCCGGCGCCGTCGAACACAGCGGCCCACTCCGGAAGGGTCCGGGAGGCGAACAGATCGTCCATCAGGTCGGTCACCTGCGGCATGTGCTCGAAGCGCGACGCCACCGACTCAAGGCGGGGGTCCGCCACCCACTCGGGCCGCCCGACGGCGGTGCAGAACCGCTCCCACCAGTACGGCTCGGGCATGAACAGCAGCACCCAGCGGTCGTCGGCCGTACGGAAGCTCTCCTGCAGCGCGTGCCGCCGGCATCGCCGGCCCAGGGTCGGCGGGTCCTGACCGTCGACCAGGGTCGAGGACAGGTCGGTCGACATGGTCCAGGCGGCGGTGGCCAGCAGGTTGACGTCGATGACCTGCCCCTCACCGGTGCATTCGACCAGGCGCAGCGCCGCGAGCACGGCGGCCAGCATCGCCAGCGCCGCGGCGTGGTCGCCCTGCGCCGGCCGGGCCCGCGGAGCCTGCTCGCCCGGCTCGGTGATGGCGTGCGTGATGCCGCCCCTGCCGAAGAAGGCGGTGATGTCGAAGCCTGGCCGCGCGGCGTCGGGGCCCTCCAGGCCGTAGCCGGTCAGGGTCGCATGCACCAGCCGCGGGTTGCGCGCCAGCAGCGCGTCGGCGTCCAGGCCGAACTTCACCTGCCTTCGTCCGAGCAGGTTGTTGACGAAGACGTCGGCGCCGTCGCACAGGCGGCGTACGAGCTCCTGGCCCTCGGGCCGGTCGAGTGCCACGGCGATGCCGCGCTTGCCCCGGTTGTCCTGCTGGAAAGGCGCATCCAGCGGCGGGTCGACCTCGGGCTGGCGGATGACCCCGCGGACGGGGTCGCCCCGCATCGGCTCGACCTTGACGACGTCCGCGCCGAGGTCGGCCATCATCGCGGCGGCGCCCGGGGCGGCCATCCACCCGGCCACCTCCACGACCCGAACACCCTCCAGCGGTCGGCTCATCGTCCGGTCCAACGGGGCGCCCGCTTCTCGATGAATGCCGTCACGCCCTCGCGCGCGTCCTCGCTGACCCGCGCCCGGTCCATCGCCTCGGCGCTGCGCCGCCAGGCCTCGTCGTCGTCGATCCGCAGCGCGTCTCGCGCGATCGCTAGGCTCTCGCGCACCGCGAGCGGGGCATTGGCGCAGATCCTCCTGGCCAGCTCGCGGGCCCGCGCCAGCACGTCGTCGGGCTCGACCACGTCGTTGACCATGCCCAGGTGGTGGGCCTCCTCGACGCCGAGCCGCTCGGCGGTGAGGATCAGCTCGATGGCCCGGGCCGAGCCGATGACCCGCGGCAGCCGGAACAGCCCGCCGGCGGCCGCGACGATACCGCGGGTGACCTCCGGCAGGCCGAAGGCGACGTCGGTGCCGGCGACGACCAGGTCGCAGGACAGCACCAGCTCGGTGCCGCCGGCGAGCGCGAAGCCGCGGACGGCCGCGATCATCGGCTTGGTCCGCGGATAGCGTACGAACCCCGCGAAACCGCCCTTGCCGGTGGACAACTCGGCCGCCCGTCCCGCGCCGAGGGCCTTCAGGTCGGCCCCGGCACAGAAGGTCTCGCCCGTCCCGGTGAGGATCCCCACCCACACGTCGGGGTCGGCCTCGAGCCTGTCCATCGCCGCGGCCAGCGCGGTCGTCAGCTCCGGGTTGACGGAGTTGCGGGCGTCGGGGCGGTTGAGTGTCAGCGTTGCGACATGGCCGTCGACGTCGTACAGGACCTCGTTCACGAGCCCCCTAGGTAGTCGTGCACCAGGGCCGGGCGCCCCAGCAGCAGGTCGGTGAGGATGTGCGTGGCCGACACGACCTCGCGTACCGGCAGGTCCGCCAGCGGCGCGTTGACGTGCTCGAACAGCTGCAGCCGCGCCGGGCCGGTCCACGCGCCCTTGATGGTCATGGACGTGATCTGGCTGCGCACCAGCTCGCAGATCCGCGGCTTGCGGTCGTAGCCGGGCAGGAGCTTCAGGCCGTACGTCGGGGCGCCGATCTCGGCCCGCGCGTCGTCCTCTGACAGCTCGTGGTGCTTGTAGCCCATCGTCGCGGTCGCGACCCGCAGCGACCCGTAGTCCAGCGTCCCGACCAGGGTCTCGGTGTCGACGTAGAGCGCCGGCGCGCCGAGCTTCTTGGGGAAGGCGCTGATCTCCCGGCCGCTCGCTATCGAGGCGAGCGAGTCGACGTACATGCAGTGCAGGTAGTCGGCCGGCTCGCCCTCGTGCTCGACCCGGATCACCTGACCGCACTCGAGGAACGACCCGAGCCCGGTCACGTCGGGCATGCGCATGACCTCGAAGCGCACCAGCGGCTCGACGACGAGCAGCGGCTCCGGCACGATCCGGCGCAGCGCCTCGGCGTCGGTGCGGTAGGTGATGTTGAGGTACTCGCGGTCGGTGAACCGGTACGGGCCGCCCGGCGGGTAGGCCGGCGCCCCGAGCGGGGTCGTCAGCTGGTGGCGCACCTCATCGGCGTCCATGCGTCATTCCTCCTGGTCCGGTCATTGGCGTGGTGCGCGCGTCGCGAGGCCCCAACGCTTGACGGCCGGGCCGTGACCCTGAGGTCGCGGTCCGGCCGTCAGCCGTCATCCTGGTGCTAGGGCTTGATCTCGCTCACCCGCGTCGACCAGTTACCGTACTTGCTGCGGGTGCCACCGCAGGTGGGATCAGCCTGGTACTGCGCGACCGTGCAGGTCTGGGCGATGTACTCGTTCGCCGTCCAGATCGAGCCGGTGCTGGGGTCGAAGGCCGTCGCCGCGTAGTCACCCCAACGGGGGCGGTAGCTCCCGGTGAAATCGGTGTACTCGGTGAAGCCGTCCGTCGGACCCACACCGAGTCCGCTTACGTGTACGGGGCTCGGGCGGTACCCGGAGTCGAACGTGACGTAGCCGGCGCTCGGGTAGTAGTCCTTGCCCACAAGGTTGAGCGCCATGATCGCCTTGCCGGCCGCGTCGACACCGAACGCCCCGAAGGTCAGGTTGTTGCCGGCCACGGCCAGCTTGCCCTGCGAGACGACGGTGCCGTGCAGGACGCCACCAGGGTTGGTGGACGGCCGCACGACGTAGTAGGCCAACCCGGCGCGGTCCTGGCCGCCGACGTTGACGACCGTGTCGAGCGTGCCGAACACGAGCCCCTTGCTGTAGACGCTCTGGTTCATCCGGCTGTCGGAGGAGTCCAACTGGCCCTCGGCGTGCGGGGTTCCAGGCTTGGTGCTGCGGAAGACCGCGTGCTTGCAGGCTGTGTCGGACAGGCACTGCCCCAGCGGGTAGTTCCCAGCCTTCTGGTCGCTCAGCGGCGGGACACCGTAGCGGTCGACGGTGACGCTGTCCCGGGCGATGCTCACGGTGCGCGACCCGCCGGGCGCGAGCGTGTTCGTACCCTTGAGCGCCCACAGGCCGACGCCCTGGTCAAAGCCCTGCTTGTTGCCGGCTTCCTCCGTCGCCTGTGACGACAGCAGGTACTCCGTGCCATTTCTCTCCGTGGCGTAGCCCGAGGCCGGGGCTGTCGTGGGCCGCAGACCAAAGGGCGTTCCGCCCTGAGCGTTCGACAGCGCCACATGAGTGACCCGAGTGTCCGAGCCGTCCACGACGCCGCGCTTGCTCAGTGCGTACAACTGCGCCCCACCGAACCCGTTTTCGAAGAAGGGGTAGCTGTTGGTCGTGATGTACAGCCCCTCCTTGTCGGCCCCGATCTGCGGGTAGTCGCCGAGGTTGAACGCGCTCGGGCCGTCAGCCGTGACATCGAAGCTGTAGATGTGGTAGCTACCACTCGGGTCGCCGCTGTCGCTGACCGCAATGTCGATGCGGTTATGACCGTTCAGCTCACCGGTCTTCGGGTCGCTGTCGTAGAACAGCATGTCGGCGTAGAAGCGCTTGGTGTCCGGGTCGTAGTAGCAGGACGGGTCGCTCGCGTTCGCCAGGTTGGGGTCCTCGTGGAAGAAGTCGTTGAGGTAGAACGCCGATCCGCTCTTCCCGCCGCCGGTCGTGTAGACCTGCCCCACGACGTTGACGAGCTCGAGAACCTTGCCGCTGCCGACGCAGAGGCCCTGGTCCGGCGGCTCGAGGACGAAGCCGGCCGCGCTCGCGTCGTCCGTGATTCCGAGGCCCTGAAAGCTGGTTCCGAGCCGGGGCGTGGTCTGGTCGACGGCTAGCGAGGAGGTCCCCGCCGTGTGGCGGTCCCCGCGGGTGCTCTGGGAGCGGGTTCGGTCCGGTGCCCTTGCCGCCGGCCGCGTTGCCGGCTTCCTGCGCTCCGGTGGGCAGCCCGCCGTGCCGAGTGGTCGACGTGCTGGCGGTCGGCGTGCTGGTACCGCGGCTCACAAGCTGGCGACCACCGCCCGTGGAGCCCGCAGCACTCACCGGCGCGGTGAACGCCGCTTGCAGTGCTCCGCTGCCCAGGACGATCAGTCCTGCTGCCATCGCCCGCCTCATGCGCCTGTCACCGTGTCGTGCCATGCGGCCTCCTGATAGATGTTGTGGGCTATCCATCTGAGTGCACTGACCTAGGGGGGTCAGGAGCGGTCGCGCAGTGCCGGTAGGGCCCGCCAGGGGTGTTCGCTGACCGCCAGTTCGAGCGTGGCAGGGCGGACGCGCTTCTCGCCAGTAGACACGCCGCCGTTGCGCTCGTGTGGGTCGGGTAGGGCTACGAGGCTGCGGTACGTCCGCGGCGCGCCCTGCACGGCCTGGAGTAGGAGGCGCTGGAACAGCAGGCCGCGGTGGTGGGCTCGGCGCCGGTTGAAGCGGAACGCGTACTCATCGAGGTAGGACTGCAGGTGCTGGTGGCTGATGCCGCCCTGCGCCGTCGACAGGAGCCACCGCTTGAACAACGACATCACTCGGTGGCACCCAGGCAAGCTCTCGTGCGCTGGCCGGCCGGAGCCCTTGACGTTGATGGCCTTGTGCGTGAAGGCCACCGCGGTCGCGCTTTGGTAGCTCAGGAGCCCGTCTGTGATCAGAGTCGAGCCTGCCGCGATGTTCGCCTCGAGCCAGGGTTTGAGGGTCGCGGACTGGGCGTTGGGGATGACGCCGAGCCGAGCTCGGCCCAGGCCCTTGG
>JAABVA010005227.1_pt1 | contig 11833 bp, 9 predicted proteins | sample 5560331 | NCBI WGS metagenome assembly JAABVA01 (sample SAMN12812661, study PRJNA571458) | rock metagenome | isolation source: Antarctica rocks | place: Antarctica: Victoria Land, Mt New Zealand sud | collected 2016-01-07
CAATATTTTTGCCACGGATATAACCCAACGCCTGCACCTCGGCATTGACAAGTACGACTTCCTGCGGCGTCTCGGCAAGCGCGAGGTCGGCGAGTAACTGTTCTATCGTGGCTAGCTCGGTAGCGTTCTGCTCAATCTGCTCTGGCACAAGTGTCAGGGCACGGCGCAACTTGCGATACTTCGTGAAGTAGCGGTTCGAGTTACCGATGGCGTCGAAGCGCGGATCAAGCGGCACGGTGATAAGCGTGTTCTCTTCTCCGTCGATTGTATTGAAGAAGTTTTGTAACTTCGCGCTACTCTGTCCCTGTTGCACATCATACTGGTGCGCCAACAAGAGATCGCCATACAAACGGTACTGGTTCGCCTCTTCTGATACCTGCATTTCTTTTTCGAGCAACACGGCTTTACGCTTACAACGATCACGCTGCGTCTGTAAAACCTTGCGTGTGGGGGCGCGTACTCCCTCCATCGCATCAAACCACTCAGCCTGTGCGTAGTAGTCGTCAAGGATGACGTTGATAGAGGGCGACGTGTGTACACGAATATCTGTCGCCAGCGCATACTGTTCCAACATGTACACAGCAAAGGCTATAAGAATTTTTTGTGGTGGAGCGGTTGAATCGTCGCTTAGCTTTGTGCGCTCAAGCAGGCGTGGTTGCCATGCGTGTGTGTCATAGAGTCCAGTGAGGTCGCGTGCGTTCCAGGCCAGTTCTTCCCAGATAGCCTCGTTGCTCTGTGCCACCCTCGTCTCGGTGTCTTCAGTGGTACGATAGACAATTTCTTTCGCCAACAACGCACTCAAACCTAGCGTATGCCTGGAAAGCAGTTGCCACAGTTTCGGTTGCTCCGTTGCCTTTGTCCGACCCTTACGCGGTTTTTCGGTAGTGGGCTGTTCGGCCTTATTAAGCGTTGTAGTTGCATCTTCTGCTGCTGCAATAGACAATTGTGCCGCCGTTATAGTTGTTGGTTCCAGGCGTGGCAACGCTTGACCTGCGAACATGCGTTGCTGTGGTGGTGGCGGTACGTAACGTACACCTGCTGCAATGGTACGATAACGGTTCACGTCCGCACCTACACGCTTAATACTGCCAAGAATGATGCCCTCTTCATCACAGAGAATAATATTGCTCAGACGACCCATGATTTCGATGATGAGTCGGAAGCGCGTGCGTTCGTCGGTATCTGGGTCGGTACGATAGCCCGTCGTAATCTCGATGATACGCTCCCAACGCGGCTGGCTGATCGCTTCTATACGCGCCCCTTCCAGGTGTTTACGCAAGAGCATCACAAATGCTGGCGGTTCGCTCGCGACCTTTTGTGGTTTGCGGGCGGCGATATGCACACGGGCAAGTTGTGGGTGGGCAGAAAGATAAAGCCAACGGTTCGCGCCCCCTTGCTCGATAGTGCCAGGAGCATAACATTGAAGGGCAAGGGCGTGTTCGGTTGGTTGGATAATCGTGTCGATGCGTGCATTTTTCAGCAACAAGCCTAATTCGTCAACAACTGCCGCAAGAGTAAGAGCGTCTACGTACATATATACTTCCTGTCAATGAGTATGCTGCAAGAGAAATAGCTTGTGTTGTACAATAATAGTAAGAGTACCTTTTAGACGAGATTGTAGCGGTGCGGCTCACTCTATCGCGGATGGACATGTGGGCGATAGAGAAACGTAAGCCATAAGGCATATGCTCGCTGGTATGTAGTAGTATAACAAAGAGTTGCTCATTCGTACACCTGTCCTCACAAAAATGCAGGAAGAAGACGATGCAGATTGAAACCGGGGTACAACAGAATCCTCAAGCCTTTGTAGCACAAAGGCCCCCCAAACCGGGGCTTCTTTTTGTGCTTTCGGCACCATCGGGTGCTGGCAAAGACACGGTAATTGGCAAATTGCGTGAACGTGGCGTAGATTTTCACGTCGTCGCCTCGGTCACAACCCGTGCGCCACGTAAGGGTGAGAGCGACGGCAACCCCTATTATTTTGTAAGTAAGGAGACGTTCGAGCGTATGCTCGATCAGGGCGAGTTGCTTGAACACGCCAACGTCTATGGCAACTGGTACGGACAACCATTGCAACAGATACGAGAGAATATTGCCATCGGGCGTGATGTGCTGCTCAAGATAGACGTGCAAGGAGCGGCGACAGTACGAAAAAGAGTGCCCAACGCGGTCTTTATCTTTTTGATGCCGGGGTCTACAGAGGAACAGATAGAGCGTCTGACAAATCGCCAGACAGAGACGGAGGAAGAGCGAGTACGGCGGCTGGCTGAGGCACAAAAAGAGCTGGCACAGCGTGAACTCTTCGAGTATGTTATTGTCAATCGACATGGACAGGTCGAGGAGGCGGCGACATGCTTACACGCCATCATGCAGGCGGAACATTGCAGGACCCACTCACGAGTGATAAATATTTAGTTCAAGTAATAGATATTGTATCGCACGCTATGAAATATCTATTACTTGAACTAAATATTTATTTTTATAATTTTGCGATTACAGCGTCGGCAACTTGAGAGGTGCCCACAGCACTGGCATCATCTGGGCGTGGCTTCAAATCATAGGTGACATGCTTGCCTTCAGCAATCACCGCAGTTAAGGCACGTTCGAGACGCAAAGCAGCATCACGTTCGTCCAGGTGACGTAGCATCAGCACTCCTGAAAACATCATTGCCATTGGATTTACTTTGTTTAGACCTGCATATTTAGGCGCACTACCATGCACTGGCTCAAAAACAGCATATTGGCTGCCGATATTCGCCCCCGGAGCGACACCAAGACCGCCAATTAAACCAGCAGACAAATCAGAGATGATATCACCATACAGATTGGGTAATACCAGCACATCGTAAGCTTCAGGCTTCTGCACAAGTTGCATACACATATTGTCAACAATACGATCTTCGTATTGGATATCGGGAAATTCTTTGGCTACCTCACTGGCAATGGTGAGAAACAGACCATCAGAGAGGCGCATGATATTGGCCTTATGTACGGCGGTAACTTTGCGACGGTTATTGGCACGCGCATACTCAAAGGCAAACTTAACAATGCGACGTGAGGCAGCAACAGAGATATACTTGATACTCATAGCAGAGTTGGGGTCAAGACGCATGCCGATGGTATGAGCAATGGTTTCGAGCATCTCTTCGTATTGGGGGGTACCACGCTGAAATTCGATGCCAGCGTAGAGGTCTTCGGTATTTTCACGAACAATGATGAGGTCAACATTTTCATAACGAGAACGTAAACCGCGATACGTTTTCGCAGGACGTAAGTTAGCGTACAGGTCGAGTCTCTTCCGTAGTGTAACATTCGCACTACGTGAACCTTTGCCAACGGGGGTCGTAATTGGGCCTTTTAGTCCAACATGAGTACGCTTAATCGACTCTATCACCTCATCGGGTAAGATCGTGCCTCGTTTCTCTTGCATCGTCACCCCTGCCTGACACACGTCCCAGTCGAACTTGACGCCCGTAGCCTCCAGAACGCGACGAGTCGCCTCAGTAATCTCCGGCCCAGTTCCATCGCCTGGTATGAGGGTCACAGCATATGGCATAAAATATGGTCCTCCATATTACGTAACGTTTACATAACGTCCAGATATGCAGAAAATCATGAACATATAATTATATCATACTCTACAATGTAAGGCAAAAAATAGAACCAGTACAATTTGTCTAGTGAGCAAGGATATGTCCTTGCTCACTAGACAAATTGTACTGGTTCTATCTCTCTATGACTGTGCTGCTTTCGTACTGCGTGTCGAAGCTTTGCGCGTTGTCGCACTCTTCGCGCTCGCAACGGCACGGGTCAAGGTCGCGCGTTTGGTTGTGATACCGCTAGCCGATTTCTTACGCGTCGTGGTTGCGCGTTTCGTTTTCGTGTCGCTAGGAGTCGCCTTCTTACGGGTCGCGGTAGTAGCACGGCGTGTCGTCGTCTTAGGGACAAGCACGTCGTACTCTTCCTCCGCACTAGTTTCCGCTACGGCTTTTTTGCGCGAAGTACGAGCGGGTTTCTTTTCACCGTTTTGAGTAGCCTTCGCCTCGGCTGCGGCACGTTGCGGGACGATGACCTCATTGTAACAAACAGGGTTTTGCCCAGGCTTAGGAATGACCATGAGGCCACCACAATTTGGACATACATCTGCTATTGGCTGCTCCCACACCGCGAAGTTGCAGTTGGGGTAATTCGAACACCCATAGAAGACACGTTTCTTTTGCTTTGTTTTGCGCTCTACCAGATCGCCCCCGCAGTTAGGGCATAGCGCACCCGTTTTGTTGACAAACGAGCGGCGATAGCTACACTCAGGGAAAGTTGAGCAGGAAAGGAAGCGTCCAAAGCGTCCCGTGCGAATAACCAGTTTGTTGCCACAATCGGGGCAAATCTCGTCCGTCTCCTCCACAGGCTTCTGCACGCGATTCATCTCGGCTTCAGCCTTCTCCATCGTCGTTTTGAAGTCGCCATAGAAACCGTGTAGGAACTCGATCCAGGAGCGGCGCCCTTCTTCCACGTCGTCCAGTTTACGCTCCATGTCGGCGGTGAAGCTGGTATCGACGATATTTGGAAAGTGCTTGTTCATGACCTCGTTGACGGTTGTGCCCAACCATGTCGGCACAAAACGCCGTTGCTCCTGATCGACATAGCCACGATCCTGAATCGTGCTGATAATCGGCACGTAGGTACTTGGCCGCCCAATGCCCTGCTCTTCCAACTCTTTAATCAGGCTCGCCTCGGTAAAGCGTGGTGGTGGCTGCGTAAAGTGCTGCTCCGGCTTCAACTGGTGCAGGTCGAGTTGCTCATTGACCTTCATCACTGGAAGCAGATGCTCGTCCTCTTCACGCGGCCACACGGCATAGAAGCCCTGGAACTTGAGATTCGAGCCAGTGGCACGGAAGACGTACTGTTTTGCAACGATGTCGGCACGCACGGTATCGAAGACGGCAGGCGTCATGAAGCTTGCGACAAAACGTCGCCAGACAAGATTATACAGTTTGAACTGATCGGGTGCCAGGTAGTGTTTGACGATTTGCGGTGTTAGCGTGACATCGGTTGGGCGAATAGCCTCGTGCGCGTCTTGCGTCGTCGCCTTAGCCTTGCCAACTCTACCCGGACCAACGTATGGTACACCAAACTCAGCACCAATGTACTCTTTGACCTTGCCCTGTGCCTCGTCGGAGATACGTGTCGAGTCTGTACGCATGTAGGTGATAAGACCTTGATGCCCACGCTCCCCCAACTCGATACCTTCATATAATTGCTGCGCGAGGCTCATTGTTCTCTTGGGCTTGAAGTACAGACGAACCGAGGCGTCCTGCTGCAACGTACTCGTCGTATAGGGCAGATAAGGCTGGCGACGCTGCTCACGCTCTTCGTACTTGAGAATGCTATACATGGCACCCTTTAACTCGGCAAGAATAGTATCTGACTCCTCTTTTGAGGAGATTTTGATGCGCCCCTTCTCAGTCTTAGGAGTACCATTTTGAGCGAGTGTCTCACCCTCTACAGCCTGTTCATCTGTGTTGAACGCATTGATATCTTTCAGGCGCGTAATGAGATTAGCCTCGAAGGTCTGGGCCTGTTTTTGTTTGCTCAGCAGTGCGGTGATGCTCCAATATTCTTCCGGCACAAAGGCGTTGATTTCCGCTTCGCGATCACAGATGAGGCGCAAAGCAACCGATTGGACACGACCAGCACTAGTACCAGATTGAATGCGCCGCCAGAGCAAGGGACTGATCTTGTAGCCAACGAGTCGGTCCAGTACACGACGTGCCTGCTGTGCGTTGAAGAGGTCTTCGTTAATTGCACGTGGCTTCCTGATTGCCTCCTGTACGGCACTCTTTGTGATTTCGTTGAATACCGCGCGACGCGGATTTTGCAGGCCGAGAGCGTTCTTCAGCGACCATGCGATAAACTCACCTTCGCGGTCAGGGTCAGGTGCGAGGTATACCTGATCAGCCTTCGCGGACGCGGCGCGTAACTCTTCGATCAGTTTATCTTTTTTCTCAATAGTTTCATAAGTAGGAGCGAAGTCTTTGCGCGTGTTGACGCCAAGACCTTTCTTGGGCAGGTCCATGATGTGGCCCATCGAGGCGCGTACCTCGAAATCGCGACCGAGAAATTTTTCAATTGTTTTCGCTTTTGCAGGCGATTCTACGATTACAAGCTTTTTTGCCATTAACCAAACCCAATCCTTGTTCTTCACAAACGTTTATACAGTTGAGACCCATGCACAGTTAGTCTAGCACAGCTAGACAAGTGTTCTTTTCCGTTCTTCAAAGAAGAGAACCAAAAAGAGTTAAGAAAAATTTCTTTGTGAAGCATACCATACTATTGCAAGTCCTTCATTATTCTAGTTCTCTTGACCCATATGCGCTTGCATGCTATGCTGCATATACAACAATGGATAGTTGAGCTATTTTTGGAGAGGTTCATGCCAAGAAACAGATCACCGCGTTCAGGTACGCAAGAACGGGGTACGCAGAAAGAGAGTAGCCCGGCTTGCGCTAGCACTCCTATATCCACGCGCCGTGCAACTATACAACGGTCAAGTTCCTTACATGCAGGCGCGGCTGTCGTTCTGGGTAGAGCAGCGGGAGCTATCAGTCGGCGGCTTCATCTAGGCGGTGGTACAAGTATTGTAGGGCTAGTCGCACAACGTATCTATCCTCCAATTCTTGAACATCTTGCAGGGCAGCTAGAACACGGTAACTTCGTTATCACTGGCACAAACGGGAAGACAACCACGAGCAGTTTCATCGCGGCCATTCTGCGCGATGCTGGTCTACGCGTGTGGCGCAATCGTGAAGGATCCAACCTCATGCGCGGCGTGGCTGGCTCGCTCGTTATCCGCGCATTACCTAACGGAAGGCTGCGTAGAGCAGGGAAAGCAGTGGCCGTCCTGGAGATCGACGAGGCGGTACTACCACAGGTGGTAGGTCTTGTCGCACCACGTATTGCCGTATTCACCAATCTCTTCCGCGATCAACTGGACCGCTATGGAGAGGTGGATAGCGTTGTCACCTATTGGAAGAAAGCGGTCGAACTGCTCTCACCAGAAACCACACTGGTACTGAACGCCGATGATCCTGCAGTCGCGTATCTTGGCACGACCTTCAAAGGGCACGTACTCTACTACGGCATCGACGACCCTACGCTGGACCTGGCGCAACAAGAAGATGTCACAACACACCATCAGGTGATTGACGCACACACCTGTCCACGTTGTGGTCATGAATTTACCTATACCGCACGGTACTACAGCCATATGGGGCACTATTCCTGCCCTCACTGTGGCTATGCCCGACCAGAGGTAGCGGTACGAGCGACGCATATCCAATCAGACACATTTGATCGTCTACGCGTCACCGTTCAGGATTCTCTGGCGGCAAGCGTGCAGCAAAGAGAGATTGTTATTCCGTTGCCGGGTATTTATAATGTCTACAACGCGCTTGCAGCGGCTACCGCTACTCTTGCGGCAGATGTGGCATGGGAGCCGATTATCAGCGGCATCGAGCAGTCGAAGCCTGTTTTTGGGCGTGGTGAACGTATTCAGGTTGAAGGGCGCACAGTGCGTCTGCTGTTAGCCAAAAATCCTACTGGCTTCAATGAAGTGCTACGAACACTTTTCAGCGAAAGTATCCCACGCCACATTCTCTTCGTCTTAAATAATAACACTGCGGATGGCCGCGATATTTCCTGGATATGGGATGTCGATTTCGAGCGCTGTGTTGGACAGGTACAAACGCTTATCGTCGCAGGTAGTCGCGCACTAGACCTCGCGTTACGACTGACGTATGCGGGCATTCCGAAAGAGGATATTACCATTGTCCCGTCGGCACCGTTACGACTCAAATCAGCAGGCATACAGAGATTGCGGAAACGACGACTTGAGAAACAGCTAGACGGTCATGAAATGGCGTCCGCGTTACCAACGCGGTCGCTCTTTGGCCTCAAGAACGCACTCCGTGTCGCATTGAATAACGTACCAGAAGGTGAAACGCTCTTTATCGTCCCAACGTATACAGGGTTATTGGAAGTTCATCAAGAATTAGAGCAACGTGGCTTAACGGCGCGTTACTGGGAAGGGAGAGACAACTGATGCAAAGGCTCACCCAACCGCTAACACTGACGTTAGGGCATCTGTATCCAGAGCAATTGAACTTGTACGGGGATCGTGGCAATATTATGACGTTGCAGAGACGTTGCGCGTTACGCGGCATCGAGATGCGCGTTGTGGGACTGGGTATGGGCGATGCATTGGCACCCGACGAGTACGACATGCTGTTTATTGGAGGTGGGCAGGATAAAGAGCAGGCACCCGTCGCGCAAGATTTGTATGAAATGAAGGGCATCGGTCTGTGGGCGGCTATCGAGGACAATATGCCTGTGCTTGCGGTATGCGGCGGGTATCAATTGCTCTCGCACTACTATCGTCCTGCGGAGGGACCCGATATGCGCGGCCTCGGCGTCTTTGATGCATGGACCATTCACAAAGGGGCACACGTGCCACGTTGTATTGGTGACGTGGCAATTCGTTGGAATGGCATGACGCTGGTAGGCTTTGAAAATCATGGCGGACGCACCTATCTCGGTTCAGCACAACCTCTAGGCACAGTACTGAAAGGCTATGGCAACAACGCAGAGGATGGTACCGAGGGAGCCATCTATCGCAACACCTACGGTACCTATCTGCACGGTTCGCTGCTCCCCAAAAACCCTCATTTTGCCGACCATTTATTGACGCTGGCACTACAACGCAAGTATGGCGACCAACTGCTCGTAGCTGAAGAGCCTGCCGATTATGCAGGATACACAGGAACCACGACGAATGGTTCTACGCCTGCTACCATAATGGTCAAAGAGGTACGTACAACTCGTCTATTGAAAGCAGTAGATGACACCTTAGAATGGGAGGCGCATGCCGCTATACTTGAACAATTGGAATTATATACTGAGGCAAAAAATGTATTGCGTACTAATATAAACATATAAATTCACTAGCCGAGGTTTTCATCTCCTGAGAGGTCCGACATGAGTACAGATCGTTCATCGGCACGCTGTTCTTTCTGCGGTCGCCACACATCGGAGGTTCAGCGTATGATAGCCGGACCTGGGGCGGCCTATATCTGCGATACATGTCTTCAATTATGTAATGAAATTCTTACTGACACAACACCTTTTTCCACAAAAGCATTGGAGCTTGCGTCACGCCCGCCTGTCGTCGTCGCGGCACCACGCGAGCAAGAACGACCAACCCCCCTTGCCGGATCATCCGCACCAATGCGAAGTATGACATTAGAGATAGAGCAGAAACAGCAAGATATGACGCTTATTCTGCATCAAATGAACCTCTATCAAAGTCACTTTGAACTGCGCTACCTGTGGATTCGGCCAGCAATGCCCACCGGCTTTGCCTTCGTGCCGCGTATCATCTTCTTTTTACAAGACTCAGCGGGAACACAGTGGAAAGGTGAGCGTAGCGGCATGCTACTTGCGCGTCCAGACCTTGCCAGTGATCCAAACAACGCAGTCTATCAGGGCAGTGCGCGTTTTCAGCCGTTGCCTTCACCTGAAGCTCGCACACTCACAGTACGCGCGATAGACCCACTTAGCCAGTTCGAGGAGGAGGCACACCGCCCCTGGCAGTTCGAGATAACATTGCAGGTAATTTGAACCGACAAAAACGCTGTACGCCGTCCAGCGTTTTTGTCCAGCGTTTTTGTCGGTTTGTGGAATCACCCCCTCAAAGAAATGATGAAAAAGGTTTTATCGAATAATAGAAATATGCAAGTATTTACCTCATGTACATGAATACATATTCACTTTTTGAGGTTACACATTCATGCAAAATTCATCTCTTAATGGTAATCTTTGAGTAATGCTTCAGCTAGAGCATGTCTATTCTAGTATTCAGATTTGTGGAAGGGAACGTGGTTTTCATGACAGAGTTACCGAACAATCAACATATTACCTATCAGCTACAATATCGTAAATGTGGTAAAGCAACGTGTGGCACTTGCCGCAATGGTCAGGGGCATGGTCCTTACTGGTATGCCTACTGGCGCGAAGGCTCACGTTTGCGCTCAGGCTATGTCGGAAAGATCAACCCATATGAGACTGACGCCGTGGAACAGTCGTCGCACAACAATCGGAAGGCAATCACGCCTATTCTAGTCAATAAGCGCGTTGAGGAAGCGGTCCTCGTTTAATAAAGTGGCGGTACCTCCCAATGTACAAATGTGATACTATAAGGTATTGACATGTTTGTAGTAGCTTGGGGGGTATTGGGATGAAATGTCCATTTTGCGGAGGTACGGAGTCGCGCGTCAAAGATTCGCGTGACATTGGCGATGCAATTCATCGCCGACGTGAGTGTGAACACTGTAAGGGACGCTTCAGCACATACGAGCGCGTCGAGAAATTCCATCTCATGGTTATCAAACAAGACCAGAGAAGGGAACCATTTGACCGTCAGAAGCTTTACGTTGGTATTCGTAAAGCGTGTGAGAAGCGTCCATTGCCCGCGGGCGAAATCGAAAACGCCGTCGAAGAGATCGAGCAGGAATTATATCGCTTCGGCAAACAGGAGATACCGAGCAACGTGATTGGCGAACTCGTGATGGAACACCTCCGGCGCATGGATAAGATAGCCTACATTCGTTTTGCCAGTGTGTACCGCTCCTTTGGTGACGTGGAGACTATGTTTGAAGAGATTCAGACGCTTCTCAATCGCGAAAAGACCGACGCCAATCCTCATACCTGAGAGAAAATGTAGAGAGAGCGGAGAAAATCAGGGAGACCGCAGGGTCTCCCTGATTTTCTCCGCTCTCTCTACTAACCTAATCCTGCACGTTTCCTTGCACTTTACGCAAGCGGCGGCTGAGCGTTGCCAGCAACTTTAGCGCGATATCAGGGTGCGCCTTGATCACGCCGCGAAACTCCCATATCGGAAGCAAAAGAGCGGTGACATCCTCGACAGCGGTCACCGTTGCAGAGCGTGGCTGGTCATCGAGTAGAGCCATTTCACCAAGAACTTCGCCTGCTTGAGCCGTATTAATTTCTTTTTCTGCCCTATTCGGTCCACTGGCCTGAGTGATACTTACCTTCCCACTTTTCAGGATGTAAAGGCCAGAACCACTATCACCTTGAGAAAATAACTTTGTGCCTGCACTGTATGTGCGTTCTTGACTACTTTTGGCAAGTGTCTGCAGTTCTTTCTTATCTAACGAAGAAAAAAGTCCAACGCTTGCAAGGGTGTCTTCATTCACGCTGTACACTCCTTTAACAAACTAGAAATAAGACCAACATATATTACTTACTATGAAGGTTCTCCCTATTTTATCACACGCCCTATCCCAACAACAGGAAATCTTTGACATTCCGACATGTACCCACTACAATAAAAACAGACACGAAAGCCGATATACACCCCTACCATATTACGTGATATATGTAATGAGCAAGATACCTGCATACATAAGAGTTTGAGGATAGAGAAGATGACGACACCTGACACTGAGAAACAAGAGAAGGATCGGCAACAGGCAGAGAAACGTCTGCAAACAGGGTTAGAGGCGTACAACGACGGCAATTTAGAAAAAGCATCCGAGGCGTTCGGTGATGCCGAAATTCGCTTTCGCTTGCTGGGAGACATGAAGCGTGCAGGCGATAGTCGCGCTATGATCGCCGATGTACAACGCCAGAACAATATGCTCGAACAATCGATTAACAGCTATCAACGCGCTATTAAGCTCTACAAAGAAGCACATCGCCCGCTCAACGAGGCGCAAAGTACGCTGGAAATGGGACACGTCGAACGACAACTCGCGCACCT
>JAABVA010005229.1_pt1 | contig 11830 bp, 7 predicted proteins | sample 5560331 | NCBI WGS metagenome assembly JAABVA01 (sample SAMN12812661, study PRJNA571458) | rock metagenome | isolation source: Antarctica rocks | place: Antarctica: Victoria Land, Mt New Zealand sud | collected 2016-01-07
CCTGAGCGGGTTAGCGTGGCCGCGCTCCCGCCGCTGACCCTCACCGCCCCGGCGGGCCCACCAACCCAAAAGTCGCTCGATGATGTCACCCCCACTGCGTTCGCCCGATCAAACCCAGTGAGCTGCACGGTCATCTCCGGATTGCCGACATTTCCTGAGCGGGTTCCTCCGAAGAAGTGGTCGAGGATCTGGTCGCCGCTCCATCCGCTGTCCACTGCGTATCCATAGGCTCCGTACTGCCCCATACCTCGGCCGTGGCCGAATCCGTGCCCGTTCAGCACGACCGAAGCTCCAGTGGCTTCGGCGCTGGGCGCGGCCACCACCGCAGTAGTGGTGGATGCGAGGATCGCCAGCGCTAGCGTAATCATGCGTGTACGCAGAGTGATTGTCACGCGGTGAGGATGGCAGGTCACCGGCTACTGCGATACCCCTTGGCCGAACGTTGCCCCGAACGTGTTCACATCCCCCGCGAGCGCGCCTTGTTGAAAGTCGCCGCGTAGGCGTCAAGCACCGCATCGATGCTGTAGAGGTCGCGTGCGATCCGGATTCCCGCCTCGCGGTCGGGCGGTTCGTCGCGCAGGTGGACCAGTCCGTCCCGGATGCTGCGGGTGTCCCTCGGCTCGGTCACGACGCCGAATCCGGTGCGCTGGACGGGCACCCGCACGCCAGGCATGTTGCTCGCGAGCACAGGCACTCCCACCATCATCGCCTCGACTTGCGCGATGCCGAATGCTTCGAACGCGTTGACGGACGGCAGAGCGAAAACATCGATAGACGCGTAAAAGTCCGCCATATCCGCTTCGGCCACGAAACCGAGGAGCCTGATCCGGCCATCTCCACCGATTCTGCGTCGAACCCGCTCGACCACGCTGCCGCCGGCGATGTTCAGAAAGTCACCCGCGATGAGCAACCGAGCATCAGGGTCATCCATTGCGAGAAACCCGTCGATCAAGTACTCGATGCCCTTTTCCTCCACTATGCGCCCGAGAAATCCCACGTGCAGACCTGGCCCTCGCCGAAACGAAGGAACCCCCCTATCCCGCAACAAACACGGCGCGGGGATCGCCACCGTTTTCGCCGTCATCGCGTCGGCTACCCTGCTGTGTGATGCGTAGTCCTCGCTCGTGACGCCAACCGCGCGCGAATGACGCAGGGCGACCCGACTGGAAGCATCGATTACTCTGCGCTGCAGGTTATTCAGCAGACCCGCTGGCAGGCTGACGTCACACTGATAGGTGAGCACAACGGGCGACGCCGAGAAGCGGGCGATCGGTCCCGCTTCGAGCATTGGCAGGTGGATATTCACCACATCGGCATTCTTGCTCGACCGAATTACCTCGGGAAAAAAATGAGGGCTGATCATGCCCTTGCCCACATGCGCGAGCACAGGTGTGCGAACCACTTCGATACCATTGATCCGCTCATGACGCGAAAGGCTGCGCTCGTGTTGTGTCGTCACGACTCGCACCTTCCAGCCTCGCGTGGCCAACCCCTCGGCGACGTTCCTTGCTGCATTCGTCAGACCGCTGACATACGGGAAATAGTATGACAATGCCATCAGCAGGTCGACGCGATCGGGGTCGTCGTAGTGGAGCTCAGCCGGTGGGTTGGTCACAGCACAGCAATCCTCTGGTTCAGTCGGGTCATGGTGCGGTTACGCTGGAGGGCATCGGGGCACGGCGCAAGCGACTGATCAGCACGGTACCCATGGCCCAACCAGCACACGAACCGCCCAAGAAGCCCAATTCGGCACGAAGGAAGAGGTCGGGCACCACGACAAAAACCAACGCGCCCACAGCACTGCTGACGAGCCACGTCTGTGCCACTCGGCTGTGGAGGCCCGACGCGACCATTGCCTGCGTGGTCAGCAGCAGACCGAGGTAGACGACAGCGCCCGCAACCATGAGAGCAAGATCACGACCGGAGACGCCGTATCGTTCTCCGAAGATCAGCTGGACGATGCCCGCGCCGGTGGTGAGCGCGATGAGTACGCCGACCGTGCCCACGGCGGCGAGTGCGACGCTGGTCTTGGCGAGTAGCACCCGAACCGCCGCGGCACGGCCCTCTTGGACCAGTCGGGTCAGCGTCGGAAGCACGGCACTCTGCAACGGCACGGCGATGAAAAGTGGAATTCTGGCCAATGTGAAGGCCGCGAGGAACCGGCCGGCTGCCTGCTGCTCGCCTGGTGTAGCGACAGCTGCGACGAGGAGGGGCGCACCGTTGAGGAGCAGCTGCGCGCAAGACGCCGCAACAAGGAGTTGAAGCACAGCTCGGCGCAGAGGTGCCACGGCGACGACCCCGGTCAAACCCCTGCGACGGCTCTCCCGCAGGACGAACGGCAGCATCGGGATGTGGGCAATCGAGATCGACACGACGAGCATCCACCCGAAGTCGGCTACTGTGGGCGACGGGACCAGCGCGGCGAGCGCCAGGCTGCCAGCTACACGGAGGGCCGCGTCGACGAGAATGATGGTGGCGTGGACGGTGATGCGGTTCAATCCGATCAACATGCCACGTACGAGGAACTGCACGACCGAGACGGCTATCAGAGCAGGTATCGCCGAGATTAGCCCGGCGTCGTTGCCCAGCCCGGCGGACAATGGGATCAGGAATATGGCCACTGCCGCCAGTGCGATGGCAGCGAGAACACCGGTGACCTTGAGGGCTGCACACATCGCGGCGCGCGGGTCTGCACTCGTCTGCAGGAGCCTTGCGAGCTCCTGCTCGACCGGGAGGAAGGCTCCGAACGCCACGATGAGCGCAATGGACCAGTACGCGCCGAAGTGGCTGTACTGGGCTTCGGACAGCTGCCGTCCTACGACTGCGAGATAGACGTTCACCAGCAGTCCCGCGCCGACGACGGCGATGGCCACCGAGCCGACGGCTCGACCCGTGGCGCGTCGGGACCTGGGTGACGTCGTGATCAGGGGCTCCTCTCCGACGCACGCTGGCGTCGGTAGGTTACGGCGCGTTGCATTGGTGGGGACAGTAACGGAGGTTCTGACGTAGCAACCCGGCCCGGAGGGTTCTGCAGCTTGTAGCCGGGCTGTACGCCAGGGCACTGCCTGCCTCGTTGGTAGTCTCGGCAGTCGTGACCTCAGCACCCGTTGACCTCGTCGTCGTTGGCTCCGGCTTCTTCGGCCTCACCGTCGCCGAGCGGGCAGCGACGCAGCTGGGCAAGCGGGTGCTGGTGCTCGACCGCCGCCACCACATCGGCGGCAACGCCTACTCCGAGCCCGAGCCCGAGACGGGCATCGAGATCCACAAGTACGGTGCGCACCTGTTCCACACCTCAAATCAGCGGGTGTGGGACTATGTGAACCAGTTCACCGACTTCACTGGCTATCAGCACCGCGTCTTCACCATCTACGCCGACCAGACCTACTCGATGCCGGTGAACCTCTCGACGATGTGCTCCTACTTCGGCAGAGCGCTCACCCCGCACCAGGCGCGTGCCCTCGTCGCCGAGCAGGCCGCGGAGATCGACGGCAAGGAAGCGGCGAACTTCGAGGAGAAGGCCGTCTCGCTGGTGGGCCGCCCGCTGTACGAGGCGTTCTTCAAGGGCTACACCGCCAAGCAGTGGCAGACCGACCCCACCGAGCTCCCCGCCGCGATCATCAGCCGGCTGCCGGTGCGCTACACCTTCGACAACCGCTACTTCAACGACACCTACGAGGGCCTGCCGGTGCACGGCTACACCGCCTGGATCGAGGCCATGGCCGACCAGCCGGGCATCGAGGTGCGGCTGAACACGGACTGGTTCGACGTGCGCCCGGAGGTGCTCGCCGCGAACCCCGCGGTGCCGGTGGTCTACACCGGCCCGCTGGACGCCTACTTCGCCAACGTCGAGGGCGAACTCGGCTGGCGCACACTGGACTTCGAGCAGGAAGTCCTGCGAGACTGCGGCGACTACCAAGGCACCCCCGTGATGAACTACGCCGACGCCGACGTCCCGTTCACCCGCATCCACGAGTTCCGTCACTTCCACCCGGAACGGCCCTACCCCGCGGACAAGACGGTGATCATGCGGGAGTACAGCCGCTTCGCCGAGTCGGGCGACGAGCCCTACTACCCGATCAACACCGCCGAGGACCGCGCCAAGCTCGCGGCCTATCGTCAACTGGCAACGATCGAGACCGCCGAGCGCAACGTCCTGTTCGGCGGCCGCCTCGGCACCTACCAGTACCTCGACATGCACATGGCGATCGGCAGCGCACTGTCGATGTACGACAATAAGATCGCCCCCTACTTCACCGAGGGTCGCGCGCTCTCCGGTTCCCTGGAGGACTGAACATCGATGACCGCCATGCAGACCCTCGCCCCCGACGCCCTCGACGACACCGCGGTGCGCACCCGGTTGCAGCGGGTGATCCTGCCGCGCGCCGGTGACCCGCTGGACATGCGCTCGCTGTACCTGGACGAGGACCAGACCAACCAGAAGCGCTCCCGGGCCAGCAGCCGGACCTCACTGACGCTGCCCGCGCAGTCCGAGGTGTCCTTCGCGACCTACTTCAATGCCTTCCCGGCCAGCTACTGGCGGCGCTGGACCACCCTGGAGACGGTGGTGCTGCAGCTGCGGCTGCAGGGCCGGTGCCGGGTCGACGTGTACCGCTCCAAGGCGGACGGTTCGCAGATCCACGTGAGCGGCGAGGTCGTCGCCACCGCGGACGCGACCACCCTGGAGTTCACGCTCGACCTCAAGCCGTTCGAGGACGGCGGCTGGTACTGGTTCGACGTCACCACCGACGACGGCCCGGTCGAGTTCAGCGACAGCGCGTGGTGCGCCCCGGTGATGGCGCCGGGACGGGCGGCGGCCGCCATCGGCATCTGTACCTTCAACCGGCCCGACGACTGCGTCGGCGCCCTCGCCGCCCTCGGCGAGGACCCGGACGTGCTGGCCGCCGTCGAGGCGGTGATCGTGGCCGACCAGGGCAACCGCAAGGTGCGCGACGCCGAGGCTTTCCCGGCGGCAGCGGAGCAGCTCGGCGACCGGTTGCAGATCCACGACCAGGGCAACCTGGGGGGTAGCGGGGGCTTCTCCCGGGCCATGCACGAGGCGCTGAGCAGCACCGGGTGCGAGCAGATCATCCTGCTGGACGACGACATCGTCATCGAGGCCGACAGCATCCTGCGGGCCATCGCGTTCTCCCGCTTCGCCGAGCACGACATGCTGGTCGGCGGGCAGATGCTCAACCTCCAGGCGCGCTCGCACCTGCACTCCATGGGCGAGGTGGTCGACCGGTCGAAGTTCATGTGGCGCGCGGCGCCGAACGTCCACTACGACCACGACTTCGCCAAACGGACCCTCCGCGACACCCCGTGGCTGCACCGCCGCATCGACGTGGACTACAACGGCTGGTGGATGTGCCTGATCCCCCGCACGGTGGCCGCCGAGCTGGGCCTGCCGCTCCCGCTGTTCATCAAATGGGACGACGCGGAGTACGGGCTGCGCGCCGCCAAGGCCGGTTACCCCACCACGTCGCTGCCCGGCGTGGCCATCTGGCACATGCCGTGGTCGGACAAGGACGACGCCACCGACTGGCAGGCCTACTTCCACCTGCGCAACCGGCTGGTGGTCGCCGCGCTGTACAGCCCGTACCGGCGCGGCGGGAAGATGATCACCCACAGCATGAAGAGCGTGCTCAAGCACCTACTCTCCCTGGAGTACTCCACGGTGGCGCTGCAGAACCTCGCCATCCGCGATTTCCTGGCCGGCCCACAGGCGTTGTTCGGACAGCTGCCCACGGCGCTCGGCGAGGTCCGGTCCGAGCGGGGCCGGTACGACGACGGCACCGTGCTGGCCTCCTCCCGGTCGCTCCCGTTGCCGTCCATGGATGCGGTCAAGGCCGAGCGCTTCCTCAAGCCGCCCACGAATCCCGTGACCATCGGGGCCACGTTGGCGAGCAGCCTCGCGCACAACCTGCTCCCGACCAAGACCGAGCACCACAAGCGCCCGCAGCTGAACATCGCGCAGCAAGACGCGCGCTGGTTCCTGCTGGCCCGGCTCGACGGGGCCACGGTCGCCACCGCGGACGGCCGCGGCGTGGCCTACCGTAAACGCAATCCCAAGCTGTTCTGGACGCTGCTCGGGCAAGCCGCGCGCAACCACCGCGAGCTGCGCCATGAGTTCCCACGGATGCGTCGGGAGTTCAAGGCCGGTATTGATGCGCTGACCAGTAATCAGGCGTGGCAACGTGTGTTCGCGGACAGGTAGGCCCATGGTCAGTGCCCACCCCCGCGCGCGAGTCATTACTGGACACCTTCGATCAGAGATCTGGGAATGATGGCGATCCAGGACGACGTTGACGTGCGTAATCCCGAAGTCGTAGAAAAGCGGCTAACGACAGTTCTGCTGGTGGCTGTAATCGCCGGCGCGATAGCCGTTGTATGTGCCGTCCTTCTACCGTTCGCCCGGGTCTCCGTTAATCAACCCCAGGTGTCGTGGCCCCTCGACGTCACCCGGCCGGAGTCCACATCGGTCATGCTCGACGCGGGTAAGCCCCGATCCATAGACGTGGAGTTCAGCGCCTTGTCCCTTCGCGAGGCCGCCCGCGCGGAGGACGGAGTCTTGATCAGCACAGTGCGCCCGACGGAGCCCACCGCCGGTCCGCGCGGGCTACTGGTGAGCGCTTCAGGGGGAAGGGTCCTGGTGCGTTCGGTCGGGCGGATCATCTTCGACCAGCCGCTGCCGACGGGAGACAGTGTGTTTAGCCTGCACCTCGACGCTGGCGGTGCGATCTTGGAACGAGACGCTGCCCAGGTGGCGGCACTCACCGGTGAGCTGCTTCCCGATGTAGACAGCCTCATTACCTCGGCGTCGAGCATTCCAGGTGCGTCGGCGGGCGACCTCTCGGTGACGGTCCAGGTCGACGACCGCTTCTCGTCGAGTCCCACGCCGCTAAAGCTATGGCTGGTCGGGCTGCTGCTCATTGCTTTGGCGACGTCGTTCGTCGCGTTGATGCTCTCGGAACGAGATCTCCGAGCACCGCGCCGGTGGCTCGGATTAAGGATGCGGCGCCCCATACCCGTCGACTTCGTCGTCCCAGCGGTTATGGTTGTGTGGGTCTTTGTTGCGCCGATGACCGACGACGATGGCTACTACAGCGCCATGGCGGGGAACGTGCCTCACGAGGGGTATGTCGCACAGTACTACCAGCTCTTCAACCAGTCGTTTACCCCGTTCAGTTGGTACTACTACTTTTTCGCGAAATGGCAGGAGCTGTTCGGTGTAAGTCCGATCGTGCTGCGTATCCCGGCGCTCGTGGTGGGCTTGGTAACGTGGACCATTATCAGGGCTTTCGCCGCCAGGCTGGAGCTCAAGGGACGCCGTCAGCAAGCATTCCTACGGGTGGCGCTCGGCGTGGCGTTCCTCGCGTGGTGGCTCCCTTACGCCATGGGAGTACGGCCGGAGGCGGTCGTCGCCATGTTCGCTGCCGGAACGTTGCTGGCGGTCGTCGTTGCCATCGAGCGGAGTCAGCTGCAGTGGGCGGCTATCGGGGTCGCGCTGGCTGGCTTCGCCATTACCTGTCATCCCACCGGGTTCGTAGCACTCGCTCCCCTCGTCGTAGGGTTCCCGGCGCTTGTCAGACTCGCGCGTTCGGGAGGCGGCTTGCTGACCCCGCTGGCGAGGGTCGTCGCCGTCATCTCGGCGGGCGCTGTCGCCAGCGCCGCAGCTTTCACAGACGGCACGTTCTACGACTTCACGAAGAGCCAGCAAATTTTCCTGAAAATCCAGGCGCAGAATGACTGGCGAGACGAAGTTCTGCGCTATAGCTTACTACTGAGCGACGCTCCAATGGGCTCATATGCTAAACGTGCTGCCGTCCTCATCGGACTACTGGCATTCGCGTGGTTCGCAGTGCTGGCAGTGGCGTCTCGTATTGCGGGCGTGGCCCTTCCCCTGTGCACCTCGTTGGCCGGATGGAGTCTCGGCCTTTCCTTTATCCTGCTATGGATTACGCCGAGTAAGTGGACGCACCACTTTGGTGCACTCTCGGGACTGGGCCCGGTATTCTTAGCCCTATTTCTCGTCGGCGTGCCCGGAGTTGTCAGGAGACTCACGACCGAACGAAAGCTTCCCTGGGGAGCTTTGCTGCTTGCGAGCATGAGTAGCGTGCTAGTCATCGCGCTGGCGGCGAGCGGTCCGAACTTGTGGGCATACAACTGGCTCCTGGGTATGCCACACGCCGGGGTGGGTCCGTTCGTGTCTGGCGTGAACTTGGGGTCGCCCGTGCTGTGGTTGGTTGGGCTGGTCGTCACAGCGGCACTTGCCCGGGTCTTACTCCGTGGCACGCCGTCCTCGACCTTTTTTGCTGGGGTGCTCGCGTTGCCGGTGCTCATCACGATGTCATTTGTGGTCATCATCGTGTACCTCGTCGGGAGCTTTAGCGACGCGACCATCCGAACGATGGACACGTGGTCACCGGGGGCCGCTAACGTCCGCGATCCGTTGGCGCGCGAGTGCGTCGCAAGTAGCGCAGTGAACGTGGCCGACATCCGTCTGGCTAAAGAACTACAAGTTCAGTCGGGTCTACGTGTGGGCACGGCGAGTTTCACACTGGGGTCGGGCTTCTATGAGCCGGACCCTCCTCCCGCCCCGGTCGGCGTGCCGGGTGGTCCCACGGTGTGGGGAAGCCTGCAGGGGAGTGGGTTGTCGACTTCGGGCATCTCGGGTGCGGAGGGTATGACGGGTACGATCAGTAGTCCGTGGTACCAGGTCGCCCCCGACGACCAGCGATCCCAGACGGTGGTTCTTGCGGCTGGTCGACTCCGCGGAGGCAACACCCTGATGGTCGAGTACGGGAAGGTGACTGACCGCAGCATTGACGTTCGGCGGACCGTGCCGTTGGACGATGGTGCGGACGCGCCGATATGGCGCAGCTTCATCCTCAGTGCGGAGTCCGGGGAAGACGTCGTGCGGCTCGTCGCACAAGACGGGACAACTGGCACGGGTGGCTGGCTGAGTTTCTCGGCGCCAGCCAGTGCGCCGTTGAAGTTGTTGCAGGACTATCTGCCGCCTGACGCACCGGTGGGCGTGGCCTGGCAGCTTGCGTTCCTCTTTCCCTGTCAGCGCAAGCCGGTTGTACAAGACGGCATCGCAGAGCGGTCTGACTACGGAGTGTTGTGGGGCCAGGGTGGCATCAACGGGCTGTACGACAACACGTGGCAGTCGGTCCGCGGTGGGCTGTTCGGCCCGATCTCGAAGTCCGCCTCGGTAACGCGAGTACCGGCTGGTCTGCGCGACTTCCCACAGGTCGACTCGTTACAGGTGTACGCGTTCGACTACCCGTACGCGAAGGATGCGTACATCCTCACCCGGAGCCGGGAGACGGTCAGTGGGTTCAGCGGCCCGTGAGCCGGACGCGCTGCGTCCCCCCCTGTCGTCTATGCGTGGTCGATATGGTGGCCTGAGTATGGTCGAGACCGATGTCCACACGTCGTGAGGTGTTGTCGGGTTGGGGCGGGACTGCTCCCACGGTGGCCGAGGTGGTGCGGGTACGTGGGGTTCAGGATGTGGTGGATGCGGTGCTGGCGGCGCCGGGCCGGGGGGTGATCGCGCGGGGTTTGGGTCGTAGTTATGGGGATCCCGCGCAGAACGCCGGTGGGGTGGTGTTGGACGTGACGGGGTTGCGGCGGGTGCATTCGATCGACGGGGACACCGGTGTGGTCGACGTCGATGCGGGGGTGAGTTTGGACACCCTGATGCGGGTGGCGTTGGGGTTCGGCCTGTGGGTTCCGGTGTTGCCGGGGACGCGGCAGGTGACGGTGGGTGGGGCGATCGCCGCGGATATTCACGGGAAGAATCACCATGTGCAGGGCAGCTTCGGTAACCATGTGCTCTCGATGGATGTGGTGACCGCGGATGGTGCGGTGGTGACGTTGACGCCGGAGTCGTTGGTGTTCTGGGCGACGGTGGGGGGCATGGGGTTGACGGGGGTGGTGGTGCGCGCCCGGATTCGGTTGCAGCGGGTGGAGACGGCGTATTTCGTGGTGGACACCGACCGTACCGGTGATCTCGCGGGATTGTTGGGGTTGCTCAGCGACGGTTCGGATGAGTCCTACACCTATTCGGTGGCCTGGTTCGATTCGGTGGCCACGGGTGCTGGGTTGGGTCGGGCGGTGTTGACCAGGGGACGTTCGGCGCGGGTGGAGGAGTTGCCGCCTCGCCAGCGTCGGGACCCGTTGGGCTTTGCCGGCCGCCAGGTGTTCACTGCGCCGGCGGTGTTTCCGCCGGGGTTGGTCAACCGGGCCACGATCACCGCGTTCAACGAGGTGTGGTGGCGTAAGGCGCCGGTTCGTCGCCGCGACGAGGTGCAGACGATCACCACGTTCTTTCACCCGTTGGATGTGGTGGGGCGGTGGAACCGGGTGTACGGGCCGCGGGGGTTTCTGCAGTACCAGTTCGTGGTGCCCTTCGGGCAGGAGCGGGCGTTTCGGGTGGCGATCGAGTTGATCAGCGCGTCGGGTCTGGTGTCGTTTCTGAACGTGTTGAAGCGTTTCGGTGCGGGTAATGCTGCGCCGTTGTCGTTCCCGGAGCCGGGGTGGACGTTGACGGTGGACCTGCCGGTGGGCCCGGGGTTGGGTGCGTTGTGCGACCGGCTTGATGAGGTGGTGTTGGGTGCGGGTGGCAGGCTGTATCTGGCCAAGGAGTCCCGGACCAGCGCTGCGGTGCTCGCCCGGATGTATCCGCGGCTGGCGCAGTGGCGGGCGGTACGCGACGCCATCGACCCGGGGCGGTTGTTCGCCTCGGATTTGTCTCGGAGGTTGATGTTGTGATCGACGCGGTCGGTAACCCGCAGACCCTGCTGCTGTTGGGGGGGAGTTCGGACATCGCGGTGGCCACGGCGGTGGCGTATGCCCGGATCCGGCCGCTGCGGGTGGTGCTCGCAGCCCGGGACAGTCCCCGCCGTGGCGCGGTGGTGGTGCAGCTGGGGGAGTTGGGGTGTGCGGTGGACGTGGTCGACTTCGACGCCGCGGACACCGCCGGCCATGACGCGGCGATCGGGGCGTGCTTCGCCGGCGGCGACGTCGACGTGTGTGTGGTCGCGTTCGGGGTGCTGGGTGATCAGGAACGGGCGTGGCGGGAGGTGGAGGCGGCGGTGGCGATGGCGCAGACGAACTACGTGGGTGCGGTGTCGGTGGGGGTGCTGGTGGGTCAGCGGATGCTGGCCCAGGGGCATGGCAGCATCGTGGCGTTGTCGACGGTGGCCGCCGAACGCCCCCGCCGCGCGAACTTCGTGTACGGCTCCACGAAGGCCGGTGTGGACGCCTTCTACACCGGGCTCACCGAGGCGCTGCGTCCCGCTGGGGTGCATGTGTCGGTGGTGCGCCCCGGGTTCGTGCACAGTCGGATGACGGCGGGGCTCGATCCGGCACCGCTGGCCACCACGCCCGACAAGGTGGCGCAGGTGATCCTCGACGCGGTTCGGGGCCGCAAGGAGCAGGCATGGGCACCCCCCGCGCTACGGCCGGTGATGAGCGCGCTACGCCACCTGCCCCGCCCACTGTTCCGCCGCCTACCCAGCTGAGGGCCCGGTCAGCTCATGCGGTGGCTACGCTGGGTCAGTTGGCTCTCGCCGCGCTGACCGCTGGGTTCGTCACCGTCCTCGCGCAGTTGGTCGCGAGAGGGCTCAATCGGCTGCCGCCCGCGGTCATCCAGTCGCCGACCGTCTCCACCATTCCAGCTGCGCTCACCACCCTGGCCCTAGATGAGTAAGTCCAAGGGGTGTGGCCGGTGTGGCTGCTGTGATTGGAGAGCAAGGGCGTCCAGAGTTGGCGTTGTCTACCCAACGCGAACCTGGAGGTCCTCGTGGACGCCGATCTGGACACC
>JAABVA010005231.1_pt1 | contig 11821 bp, 12 predicted proteins | sample 5560331 | NCBI WGS metagenome assembly JAABVA01 (sample SAMN12812661, study PRJNA571458) | rock metagenome | isolation source: Antarctica rocks | place: Antarctica: Victoria Land, Mt New Zealand sud | collected 2016-01-07
GACCCGGCTGGCGAGCAGGTCTTTCACCCGCGCGCCATAGGCGACCATGTGTGGTGAGGCAGCATGTGCCGTGAGCGCCGCCGGGCTCGCCCATTTCTCGATGACCGCGAAGCTGTCCGGGCCCAATTGGGCCTGGAACGGCGCTTTCGGCTCCTGATCGATGGCCGGGCCGTACTCGATGCAGCCGTCCTCGGCCAGCACTGCGGGAACGTTGGCCCGGAACTGCTCCAGCACGGCGTCACGCTGGCCCGGTTTGGCGGTGATGATCGCCAAGACGTGGATCATGGTCGTTTCCCCCTGTGTTTGCTCAATCGTCTATGTTCGCTCAGGCGCCTGTGCTCGCTTAGGCGAGTGTTGGCCGGCGCCTGTTGCATTGTAAACAGCGTAAATAGCATTCTGCGCCCTATGCTCGACGGCATGACGCGCCATCTGTTCAAGTGAACCCGGCTGGCGGACAGCACTCCCGAGGGCGACTGCGCCAGCCACACCTAACCACCGGCAGAATGACAACTCTCGACCGATGAAGATCATTGGGCTGACCGGCGGCATCGGCATGGGCAAGTCCACCGTCGCCAAGGCGTTCCGGCGTGCGCGCATCCCGGTATTCGACGCCGACGCCACGGTGCATGCGTTGCAGGCCCGCGGCGGCCGGGCGGTGCGCCTAATCGGCGAGGCTTTTCCCGGCGCCGTCCGGGACGGTGCCGTGGACCGTGGAGCCCTGCGGGCCATCGCGATCCCCGACCCGGCCGCCATGCGCACGCTGGAGCGCATCCTGCACCCGCTGGTCCGCGCCGAGGAGCGGGCGTTCGTGGCCCGTGCCCGTCGCGCCGGCCGGCCAGCCGTGGTGCTGGACATCCCGCTGCTGCTTGAGACCGGCGGCGAGCGGCGGGTCGACACCGTGCTCGTCGTCTCGGCGCCCCGCGCTGTGCAGCGTGCGCGCGTCCGCAGGCGGCGCCGGATGACGGAGGCGCAAATTGACGCCATAATTGCCCGGCAGATGCCGGATGCAGAAAAGCGTCGCCGCGCCGACATCGTGATCCCAACGGGACTCTCCCGTCATTATGCTCTGCGGCGCCTGCGCCGCTTGATTGAGGGCCTGTATTCTTGAGCCGTTCCGTACTGTTCGACACCGAGACCACCGGGCTTGACCCTCTGCTGGGCGACCGCGTCATCGAGGTCGCCTGCCTGGAGTTGCTGCGCGACCTGCCCACCGGCCGCAGCTTCCACAGCTTCGTCGACCCCGAGCGCGACATCGACCCGGACGCCAGCCGGGTGCATGGGCTGACGCGCGCCGACCTGCGGGGCAAGCCGCGCTTCGCCGAGGTCGCGGACGAGCTGCTGGAGTTCCTGGGCACGTCGCCTCTGGTGGCGCACAACGCCCCGTTCGACTTCGGCTTCCTGGACGCCGAGTTCGCCCGCCTAGGCCGCCCGGCACTGGGCCGCGACCGCATGGTCGACACGCTGGCGATGGCCAAGGCGCGCTTCCCCGGCCTGCCCAACAACCTCGACGCGCTGTGCCGCCGCTTCGGCATCGACTTGTCGGAGCGCACCAGCCACAACGCGCTGCTGGACTGCCGCCTACTGGCCGAGGTTTACATCGAGCTGACCGGCGGGCGCCAGCGCGGGCTGCTGCTCGCCGAGGACGCCGGCGACGCGCTGCCGGCCATCGCCTATGAGCGCGCGGGGCCGCGCACGGCAATCCGGCTGCAACCCGACGAGGCGGCGCTGGCCCGCCATGCCGCGTTCGTCGCCCGGCTGAAGGAGCCGCTTTGGCTGGGCTGAGGCCGCCAAGCATTTGGCGGGCTGTCCGCTGGCAGGGCGCTGCGCTGCTGGTGGCGGTCGTGACGCTGCTGTCGGCGGTCGTCGCCTTGGAACAGCAGGCCGGCCAATCGATCCAAGGGCTGATTGACAGCACCGCCCTGGCGCGCATGCAGGCGGGCGCCGCGCGGCAGGTGCTCTCGGCCGTGCAGGACGCCGAAACCGGGCAGCGCGGATACCTGCTGACCCAGCGGCCGTACTACCTCGAACCCATGCAGCAGGCGTCGGCGCGGATGGACGCCGTGCTGGACCGCCTGTCGACCCTGGCCGAGACCTCCCCTTGGATGAGGGACGAGATCGCGCCGCTGCGCGGGTTGGTGCGCCGCAAGCTGGAGGAGCTGGACCGGACCGTGGCGCTGTCGCGCGCCGGGCAGCAGCAAGAAGCCGTTGACTTGGTGCTGACCGACGAGGGCAAGGCCCTGATGGACGACATCCGCGGCACCGTGCAGCGGGTTGTTGAACGGGCCGAGGCTGAGCGCACGTCGCAGGCTGCGGCGCTACAGCAGCGCGAGCGCTCGGCGACGCTGGGCATGCAGGTCGCGTCGGCGCTGGGCCTGCTGCTGCTCGGGCTTGCGACCTTTGCTTTGCTGGTGGGCCGTGCGCGCCTGCTGGACCTGCAACGGCGGGAGCGGGCGCTGGTGGCGCGGCTGGAGGCGGCGATGGAGCACATCCGCGACGGCATCGCCGTGTTCGGGCCGGAGGACCGCCTGCTGCTGCGCAACAGCCATTTCGCCGAAACGATCGGTTTGCCGCCCGAGGTCATGCGGCCCGGCGTTCGGCTCGCCGAGCTTGCGGCGGTGCAGCGGCTGGAGCCGCCGCTGCTGTCCAGCACGCGCCCTGGCGCCCAGCCGGTCGTCGCCGAGGCGCAGCACGAAAACCGTCGGCTGGAAATCTGGCGGAGCGCCATGCCGGATGGCGGGCAGATGGTCGTGGTCGCCGACATTACCCGCCGCGTGCAGGCCGAGGACGTGGCCCGGCAGGCGCAGAAGATGGAGGTGCTGGGGCAGATGACCGGCGGCGTCGCGCATGACTTCAACAACCTGTTGCAGGTGGTTTCCGCCAACCTTGAGCTGATCTCGCTGCGGCTGGCGAAGCGGGAGGAGCCTGATAGCTGGATGAGCGCGCGGCTGGACGCCGCCCGCGCGGGGGTCTCGCGCGGCGCGCGGCTGACCCGGCAACTGCTCGCCTTCGCCCGCCGCCAGCCGCTGGCGCCGGAACCGCTCGACCCGGCCCGCGTGCTGACGGGCATCGAGGACATGCTGCGCCGCACGACCGGCGAGGCGGTCGAACTGGAACTGGTGGTCGGCGGCGGGCTGTGGTCGGTGCGCGCCGACCCGAACCAGTTGGAGAACGCCCTGCTCAACCTGGTCGTGAACGCGCGCGACGCCATGACTGGGGCGGACGGGCTGCCGGCGGGCCGGCTGACCATCGAGGCGGCAAATGCCTCGCTCGACGAGGAGTACGCGGCACGGGCGGCCGAGGTCGTGCCGGGCCAGTACGTGATGTATGCCGTGACGGACACCGGCGCTGGCATGACCCCGGAGCAGCTCCGCCGCGCAACCGAGCCGTTCTACACGACCAAGGCCGCGGGCAAGGGCACTGGGCTTGGCCTGTCGATGGTGTTCGGGTTCGCCAAGCAGTCCGGTGGCCACTTCCAGCTCTACAGCGAGCTTGGCCGCGGCACCACGGCGCGGCTCTATATCCCGCGCACCGCCGCGCCGGCATGGATTGCCGCCGCGGAGCCTGCGGACGTGCCGCTGGCGAACGGCGAGCTCGTGCTGCTGGTGGAGGACGACCCCGGCGTGCGCCAAGTTGCCGCGGATGCGTTGAGCGGTTTGGGCTACACCGTGCAGGCGGCTGCGGACGCCGGCGCGGCGCTGCGCTTCCTTGAGGGGGGCGCGCAGCCGGACGTGCTGTTCACCGACGTGGTGATGCCGGGCGAGCTTTCGTCGCGCACGCTCGCGGAGCGGGCGCAGCAGATGCTGCCGGGGCTGGCGGTGTTGTTCACCTCCGGCTACACGCAGAACTCCATCGTTCACAACGGCGAGCTTGACCGGGGCGTCAGCCTGCTCAGCAAGCCTTGGCGGACCGAGGAGCTGGCGCGGCAGATGCGCTCGGTGCTGGACCAGGCCCGCGCGCCGCACTCCGCCCGCGCGCTGCGCGTGCTCTTGGTGAAGCGCGATCCAGTGCTGCGCATGGCGACCGCCGCCATGCTGGCGGATCTCGGCCATGACGTGGCAGAGGCAGGAACCGGCGCCGAGGCGCTGTCCCGGCTGCTGCACGGGGTGGACCTGATGATCTGCGACGACGAGCTGATGGACGTGGACGGCTTGGCGCTGGTCGAACTCGTCAGGAGGCGGCTGCCCGGTATCCCGGCAATCCTGGCAGGCGACTCGGAGCCTGGCGGGAAGCACGGTGTCGTCTGGCTGAGCAAGCCATACGACGCGGCGACGTTGCAAGAGGCCCTGTCGCAGGCGGAGACGGCGTGCGCCAGGGCAGCCTAGCCCAGCCTTAAAGCCCCAGCTTCAAGCCCCCAGCTTTCAGGCCCCCAGCGTTCAGGCCATGGCGGTCGCGCCCTGGGCACGGCGGCTCTGCCACAGCGAGACGAAATCAATCGGCTGCAGCAGCACGGGCGGGAAGCCGCCGTCGCGCGTCACGTCCGCCAGGATGTTGCGCGCATAGGGGAACAGCAGACGCGGGCACTCGACGAGCAGGATCGGCTCCACCGAGTTCTCCGGCACGCCGGTCAGGGTGAACACGCCGGAGTAGGACAGCTCGGCGATGAACACCGGGCGGCCCCCGGCGGCTTGGCCTCCCGCGGCTTGGCCCCCGTTGGCTTGGCCATTACTGGTTTGGATCTGGGACTCGGTCGCCTCTGCCTTGATTTGCAACGTGACCTCGAACACGTCCTGGCCGTCCTGGATGCGGCGGGCCTGGACATCGAGGTTGATGTTCACGCTCGGCTGGCTGCGCAGCGTCGTGTAGATCTCCGGCGCGCCGGGCACCTCGAACGACAGGTCCTTCACGTATTGGATGTTGACCGTGAGCGGCGGGATCGGCTGAGTTTCGGCGGGAGCAGGGACGGTCTCGGACATCGGACACCTCGAGGGTTAGGAAGCAGGGGAGGTTAGGCGGCATGCAGGCGCTGCGGGCCGGGTAGCATGATAGGCGTTGCTGCGCTACCGGCACGTCCGGGAGGTTGTGCCGCAATTTGCAACTCTGCCCATGGTGGACTCCATGGTGGAGTGGGGACACGCCCGAAGCTGCCGGTTCGCATTGGAGTTTGCAGCGCTATGAGAACACGTGTGAAAGTGTGCTGCATCGCTTCGGTGGAGGAGGCGAACCTCGCGATCGCTGCCGGAGCTGACGCGCTCGGCCTCGTCGGCGCCATGCCATCGGGTCCCGGAGCCATCTCTGACGGTCAGATCGCCGCCATCGCCGCGGTCGCGCCACCGCCGATCTCGACCTTCCTGCTCACCTCGGAGACGTCCGCCTCGGCCATCTCGGCCCATGTGCGGAGGACGCGGCCGACGACGGTTCAGATCGTGTCGCACATCGATTTCGCTGAAGCTGCGAAGCTTGCGGCGCTTGAGCCATATGTGAGGCGGGTGCAGGTCATCCATGTTGAAACGGCCGACGCGCTGTACATGATCCCGCACTGCGCGCCCCACGTGCATGCCTTCCTTCTCGACTCCGGCCGCCCGAGTGCTTCTGTTCGCGAACTCGGAGGCACGGGCCGGGTGCACGATTGGTCGGTAAGCGCCGCGTTCGTGCAGGCTAGTCCACGTCCGGTATTCTGGCGGGTGGCCTCAGTCCCGCCAACGTCGGAGAGGCGATACGCCGCGTTCGGCCTTATGGCGTCGACCTATGCTCGGGCATACGTACCTGCGGTGAATTGGACCCTGTTAAGCTTTTGGCCTTCATTGAGCAGGTGCGGACAACGGATGACAAGCTGGGGGCCCGCTAAGCAGCACGTCGAGATGCACAAGGCGGCGCGGAAAATGACATCGACTATGGATCGTCGTCTCCGCCTCATCACCCCCAAACCAAACTTCCTGGGCACTCACCCGCGCCCAGAGATGCTGGCCAGAAATACCTGAGAAACGGAATGCGCTGCGGCTAGTCGTTCGTGGCCAAAAATTTCTCCGCCAGGGCGGTGTGCTGCTGGTCCGCCTGCTTTGCCTCTTCGAGCGACGTGCGCATGCTCTGCTCGGTCTGGCTCAGCCCTAGCTTTGCCGCATAGTTGCCAAGCGTGCCGAACGCCGCGATCCAATAGTGCAGGGCGAGCTGGCCCGCCGCAATGATGCCGAGGTCGCGGCTCATGGCATTCGGCGCCTTCTGCCGGATTTTTTTGCTGACCTCGTAGAGCGCTTCGAGCACCGGGTTGCCGACCTCCTCAGCGCTGCCGGTCTCCTGCAATGCCTGCTCGATGCGTTGCGCCCACTGCTCCGAAGTCTTGTTGCCGGCCTGCAAGGCAGCCTGCAGATCGGGATTGCTCGCGTCATCCTGGATTTTGCCTGTGGCCCGCTTTGCCACTTCGCCTCCGGCCCTCAAGGCCGTGAGACCCTGCATAACGAGCGTCTTAAGTGCTTGATCTGCCGTATCGTCGCCTTTCAGCGGCGCTTATCTTGCGCCGGCCGATCAACGGCAGTTCGCCAGGAGCGGTTCCGACCCGGCGCGCGACCTGCCTGCACATCAGCGAGACAGAGAACGCCCCTCTTCTCAGCAGCCTAGTGCTTCCAGACGACCTCGGCTGGTGGCGGGGCTGTCGGATCGCAGCGCATCCAGTTGCCGTTCATCACACTGCGCCCGGTCAGCGACAAGATGAAACCCCAGTGGCTGACCACCAGCGTCTGCGACCAGTCGGGCAGGGCGGCCATCTCGGCCCGGAACAGGCCGGCCCGCATGATGATTTGTTCGACCGACTCCTCGAACGCCGGCCACCAGACGTCCTCGATGCCGGAGAAGTCGTGCTCCGGCCAGGTGGCGGCAAGCGCCAAGCGCGGGCTGCCGATATCGCAGGAGAAGGCATAGCGCTCCCGCACGACGGGGTTGACGAAGATGGGCACGTCCAGCGCCTGGGCGATGGGTGCTGCGGTCTGCAGAGCGCGGGTGTAGGGCGAGGCGATGATGCGGGTGATGCCCTCCTGCCGCAGCGCCACGGCTGCGGCGGCGGCCTGCTCGTGGCCGAGCGGCGTCAGCTTCGGATCGTGGATGCCCGGGTCCCGCCGGGTCTCGGTGAACAGCGCGTTGAACTCGCTTTGGCCGTGGCGGAGCAGGATCATGCTCCATCTATGGCGATCCAGCGGCTGCCCGCAACGCCTGGAGCGTTCCTCTCCGGGCCGTTTCATTGCCCTGACACGGCATTGAGCCTATATGCGGGGACTACTGGGGATCAAAAGCTATGGGCAGCGGCGGCTTTCCGATCGACCTTTTGCTGTTCGGCATGATCGCGGCGTTCCTTGTGCTGCGCCTGCGCGGCATCCTGGGGCGCAAAACAGGGTTTGAGCGGCCGGCCCAGCCCGACACGCCGCAAGTGCCCGTGCCCGGCATCAGCCGCCCGGCGCCCACGCTGGTCGCCAACGGCCGTGCGGAGCCGGCGGCCCGTCCGTTGCCGGACCCTGCCACTCCGGCCGGAGTGGCGCTTGCGCAGATGCGGACGGTCGACCGCAACTTCGACCCGCAGCATTTTCTCAACGGCGCAGAGGCAGCGTTCCGGCTGATCGTCGGCGCCTTCGCCGCCGGCGACCGGGTGGCGCTGCGCCCGCTGCTGTCGGACGACACCTACCGCAGCTTCGAGTCGGCGATCGCCGCGCGGGAGGCCGCCGGCGAGACCCAGCGCAGCGAGGTCAAGCGCATCGAGAGCCTGACGGTCGAGGAGGCCGCGCTGTCCGGCACCCAGGCCGCCATTACCCTCCGCATCGTGTCCGACCAGGTTGCGGAGACGCTGGACCGCGACGGTCGGCCCGTCTCCGGCGCCGACGCGGTCGCCGAGATCACCGACATCTGGAGCTTCGAGCGCGACCTGTCGCAACCTGGCCCGGCTTGGCGCCTGTCCGCGGCCCGGTCCGGCTGAGGCGTGCCGCCCGACACGCTGGGGCCGCACACGCTGCACTGCGCCGACTGCTTGGACGTGCTGCCGACGATCCCCGAGGCTTCGGTCGACGTCATCGTCACCTCGCCGCCCTACAACCTCGGCATCGGCTACAGCAGCTACGGCGACCGCAAGACTGAGGCGGAGTATCTCGACTGGATGCTGCAGGTTGCCGCGGGGCTGCGCCGGGTGCTGCGTCCGGACGGGTCGTTTTTCCTGAATGTGTCGGGCTCGTCGTCGCAGCCCTGGCTGCCGTTCGAGCTGATCGTGCGGCTCCGCCCGCTGTTCGCGTTGCAGAACCATATCGCCTGGGTGAAATCGATCGCCACCGGCGACGATGCCGTGGGGCACTTCAAGCCAGTGCCCGGCGAGCGCTTCCTGCACCGCAACCACGAGCACCTGTTCCACCTGACGCACCATGGCGACGTTCGGCTCGATCGGCTGGCGGTCGGCGTGCCGTTCAAGGACAAGTCCAACATCGCACGCCGCGGCCACGCCCAGGACCTTCGTTGCCGCGGCGACACCTGGTTCGTGCCCTATCCCACCGTGCGCAGCCGGACGCAGAAGTTCAGCCATCCCGGCACCTTCCCGGTCGACCTGCCGCGCTGGTGCATCCGCCTGCACGGCAAGCCCGGTCCCGTGGTGCTGGACCCGTTCGCCGGCACCGGCACGACGCTGCTGGCGGCCGGGCTGGAGGGCGGGCGCGGCGTCGGCATCGAAATCGACGCGGAGTACGTCGCCACGGCCCGGCACCGTCTGGCGGAGGCGGCTGCGGCGGCTTAAGTTAACGCCATGCTCCAGACCCGGCCCCGCGTTGCGCTGTTCGTCACCTGCCTTGTGGACCTGCACCGGCCCACTGTGGGCTTCGCCGCCATCAAGCTGCTGGAACAAGCCGGCTGCCAGGTCGAGGTGCCGCGCGCCCAGACCTGCTGCGGCCAGCCCGCGTTCAACAGCGGCGACCGCACGACGGCGCGCGACATCGCGCGTGGGGTGCTGGAGGCGTTCAGCGGCTATGACTACGTGGTGGTGCCGTCAGGCTCGTGCGCCGACATGATCAAGCACCACTTGCCACACCTGTTCGACGACGATCCCAACCTCCGCGCACGGGCGGACGTGTTGAGCGGGCGCACGTTCGAATTGGTCGGCTTCCTCGCCGACGTGATGGGTGTGACCTCCGTCGCGGCCAGCTACCCCGGCGTCGCCACCTACCACGATAGCTGTTCGGGCTTGCGGGAGATGGGGCTGAAGGCGCAGCCGCGGGCGCTGCTGGCGGGGGTGGCCGGGCTGGAGCTGCGGGAGATGGCGGACGCGGAGGTGTGCTGCGGCTTCGGCGGCACGTTCTGCGTGAAGTACCCCGAAATTTCGACCCGGATGGTGTCGGACAAGGCGGCGCACGTGGCGGCGTCCGGGGCGGACACGCTGCTGGCCGGAGACCTCGGCTGCCTGCTGAACATGGCCGGGCGGCTGTCGCGCGAGGGCAGCGCCGTACGGGTCCGCCATGTCGCCGAGGTACTCGCGGGCATGACGGCCGATGTGCCGCCGATTGGCCAGGCTCACGCTCGCGAGGCTTGATCAGATGTCACGCAACCGCGGTGGGCTCGGCTGCCTATTGGTGCGTGTGTACGGAGTTGGATCGTGAGAGCCATGAACGATTTGATGCTGCATTTCATGCAGGACATATACTACGCCGAGAAGTTGGGCGTCCGCTCGATGGCGAAGCTTGCGAAGGCCGTCGAGAATAAAGAGCTGAAGAACGCGATTCTCGCGCACCGCGAGCAGAGCCAGCACCAGGTCGAGCGGCTGGATCAGGTGTTCGAGGCACTGGGCAAGCGCGCCAAGGGCAAGACCTGCGCGGCGATGAACGGATTGGCCGAGGAGGGCGAGGAGGCGGTCGAGGAGTTCGACAAGGGTCCGGTGCTCGACGCGGCGCTGATCGCCTGCGGCCAGGCAATCGAGCACTACGAGATCGCGCGGTACGGCGCCATGGTGGCCTGGGCCAAGCAGCTTGGCCTGACTGAAGCCGCGCACCTGCTGCAACAGACGCTGGATGAGGAAAAAGCCAATGACGGGCTGCTGAACGACCTTGCCGAGCGCGTGCTGAACCCCGCGGCGTCGAAGGAGAAGTCCGACGAGGACGATGACGACGGCGAGAAAGATGAGAGCGAGGGGATCAACAAGGGCGACGAACCGAAGGGCGAAGGCAAGAAGGTGCGCGCCAAGAAGTAGCCGGGCTGGGGCTGGCGCATAATCACGGTCGCGCTAGATTATGGGGAACGTTCGCCACGCCCGCTGGCCGTGGCCTGGGAGACGCCCGTGCTGACCACCTCGCCCGAGTTCAAAACCAACGCGCACCATGCCCTAGCGGATGCCAGCCTGCAAAAGGCGCTGGCGTTCAGCAAGCCGCAGTTCATGGCCCGGCGCAGCGCAGCTGTCGCTAACCTGCCGGAGTTTGAGCGGCTGCGCGACATCGGCCGTGACATCAAAAACCACGCGCTGGCCAACCTCGACTTCTATCTGGAGACGTTCGAGGCGAACGTGCAGCGGGCCGGCGGCCATGTGCATTGGTGCAGCACAGCAGACGACGCCCGCGCTGCCGTGTTGGACATTTGCCGCAAGGCGGGCGCCCGCACGGTGACGAAAGGCAAGTCGATGATTTCGGAGGAGCTGGGCATCAACGCCCACCTCGAAGCGAACGGCATCGCGCCGATCGAGACCGACCTTGGCGAGTACATCATCCAGCTCCGGAACGAGACGCCGAGCCATATCATAGCACCTGCTTTCCACCTGAACCGAGAGGACTGGGAGGCGCAGTTCCGCCTGTCGCATACCGACCTGCCGGCCGACCGCGTGTTCGCCGAGCGGCGCGATATCCTGACCGAAGCGCGCGGCAAGCTGCGGCAGAAGTTCCTGGCGGCCGACGTCGGCATCACCGGCGCCAACTTCCTGATTGCCGAGACCGGCAGCAGCGTGATCGTGACCAACGAGGGCAACGGCGACCTGACGCAGACGCTGCCGCGCGTGCATATCGCGCTGGCCAGCATCGAGAAGGTGGTGCCGACGCTGGAGGACGCGACGAGCCTGCTGCGCATTCTGGCGCGCTCGGCGACCGGGCAGGATTTTTCGGTTTACACCACGTTCAGCACCGGCGGGCGGCGGCCCGACGACCTGGATGGTCCCGAGGAGTACCACGTCGTCATCGTGGACGCCGGGCGCTCGGCGATGATGGGGACCGAGTTCCAGGACATGCTGCGCTGCATCCGCTGCGCCGCATGCATGAACCACTGCCCGGTTTATGGCGCGGTGGGCGGGCATGCGTACGGCTGGGTGTATCCGGGGCCGATGGGCAGCGTGCTGACTCCCAGCCTGATCGGCGTCGACAAGGCCGGGCACCTGCCGAATGCCAGCACGTTCTGCGGCAAGTGCGAGAGCGTGTGCCCGGTGAAGATTCCGCTGCCCAAAATGATGCGGCATTGGCGGGAGCGCGAATTCGAACGCCATCTGCAGCCCGGCGGCATCCGGACCAACCTGGCGTTGTGGGCATTTTTCGCCCGCCGCCCGTCGCTATACCGCATGGCGACGCGGGTGGGCGCTGCGGCATTAGGGCTCCTGGGCCGTCGCCGTGGGCGGTTCGCCAGCCTGCCGCTTGCCAGCGGCTGGACAGCGGGGCGGGACCTGCCGGCGCCTGAAGGGGACACGTTCTTCGCTCGCTACGCCCGCGAGCAGCGGTCCAACTCATGACGAAGGAGGCGATCCTCGGTGCGATCCGCCGCGGGCTGAAGCGCGGCCCGCTGCCCGGCGACCAGGCCGCGATGCTGCGCGAGCGCATGGCGCATCCGCCACGGCACCTGATCCCTGCCCGCAGCCAAGTGTCCCGTCCCGACCAAATCGCTTTGATGGTCCGCAACATCG